>Ga0316602_10000528_pt1 | contig 18342 bp, 20 predicted proteins | sample OWC_soil_day10_C_FD_203103 | JGI IMG/M metagenome (GOLD analysis project Ga0316602, IMG submission 203103) | Wetland soil microbial communities from Old Woman Creek delta, Ohio, United States - OWC_soil_day10_CT | ecosystem: Environmental > Terrestrial > Soil > Wetlands | place: USA: Ohio... | reverse complement strand
AACTTAAAGCATTGTGCTAAAACAGTTCGTGCCGTTTTGGATTCTATTAATATTCGTTAATTTCGTTTACAAAAGGATTTCGCTGACTAAGTAGAGGTGCTAATCGTGGCAGGAAACTCAGAAAAAATGCTCAGGATTGCAGTGCAGATGAGAAAAGGCCAGTCTTCAGAACAAGCCAAATTGCCGAAAGAAGAAGTGCCAGTAGGTAATTTTATTGACCGCACAGTGTTAACCAACGCCGGAAAGACTCGTGTTCTTATCTATATGCCGGAAAAGGAAACCAAGGTTCCATACCCTGTTTTTGTCAATCTTCACGGAGGAGGATTTATCCTCGGGGGTGCTGAAGATGATGACGTATGGTGTAGAAAGATTGTCAACGCGGTAAACTGTGTCGTCGTCAATATCGACTATCCTCTTGCGCCGGAGTGTAAGTTTCCGGTGGCGCTGGAAGAAAGTTACGCCGTCGTTAAATGGGTACATGACTATGCGGAGAAACTGGGAATTGATCCTCGGCGGATTGCCGTGGGTGGGCACAGCGCCGGTGCCAATCTAGCCACGGCAATCTGCTTATTAGCCAGGAAAAGGGAAGAATTCTCTATTGTTTACCAAGTGCTGGATTATCCGGTATTGGACAATACTACTGATGCTTACAACAAACATTTCCATCCGGAAGAGACGATACTGACACCCAAATTGGTTAATTATTTTACTGCCTGTTACATCCGCAGTGAGGAAGACACTAAAAATCCATTTGTCTCGCCAATTTTAGAGAAAGACCTTCGAGGGCTTCCGTCGGCACTTATCATTGCGGCAGAATATGACCCGCTGCACGAAGAAGATAAGCGCTACGCCGAGCGCCTGGCGGATGCTGGGGTGGAAGTGCTGTTCAGGAGATTCTCTAAGTGTTGCCATGCTTTTACCCATTTTGGCCCGAAGGAAGCGGCCGATGAGGCGTGGGCACTGATTTATTCTCAATTGCGGGATGCTTTTAAGATATAATTGTCGTTCATAGCATTCCCTCCGGAAATATATAGTAACGCATTTAAGCAGTAACAGTAAGTTAAGCCCTCGGCATATGCCGAGGGCTTATTTTTTCTAAATTTAGTGTTTGGCCATTTACTACTAAAAATTAAATACTGAATCTAGGAATAACTACATATAAAAATATAAGGAATAATATCTGCTAATATACCCAACAACATATCTTCATTATTATTGATCTTTTTAGCGGTACATGCTGCTTTGATAATATAAATCAAGGAGGGTACTATAATGAAAAAGTTCTTACTTACAATTATTTTTGTCATGTTAACCAATGTCTGCTTTGCGGAAGATATATATACTGTTACAGAAAATGGCTTTGTTAAGTATCTTCGCACAGAATCATTAAAAGCAAAAGTAACATCTAAAACTGAGCAAAATTCACTTTTTGAAATGACATATACCTTAATCTGCATACCAGATGAAAGCACTTTAGATAAATTAAGAAGCCAAACTTTGGATAATAATATTTCCTTTGAAAAACAAACGTTTACCTTTAAATGCTCTTTTAATCCAAATAGCAATCAGTGGAACCAAGACGGCTCAATTTGGTTAAAAAATGATGAGCTTTGGGGAAATTCCCCGCCAAAATGCTTATATAAAACCCGTGGCAATATGTCAGGTGGAGCATATTACGGAAATGAACCAGAAGCTGTTTTTAACAGAGTTATAATTATCACTGCTTACAAATATATTCTTTCTCATAAACTAGTAAAGTATAATTGACACCGAACTTTTCAATTTGATCATCATATCCTGCAACCTAACCATCTACGGCTCATCAATAGAACTATTTACTTTATCCGCTACACGTCGGCAAAAGAGCGTGTCAGGAAATTCAAGGAGAATCATGGGGCCGGTTATTTTTTGACACAGGAAATATAATCCATATGTCGAAAAGAAAAATAACTACAGTCGTTTTTAAAAAAGGCTATTTCGACAACTTAAAGAAGTTGAGGGATACCAATTTATTTGTTAAATCAGTATCAGTGTAGTGCTGATATTTTTAGTGCGTTGTCGTCAGGAAGTAAAGGGCGCTAGCGAAAAATTAGGTCTGGGGATTTGTATAAATGGTACGCTATCGAAACGCTCTGAGCAGGATAACAAAGGGGCGGTTATATGGATTTAATATATAAGCAAGTGAATGCTGACCAGGAATTGCATAAAAGCGTAATTGTTATCCGTGAATCTTTTTCTACAGTAGCGGAACAATTTGGACTTACCAGAGAGAATGCTCCTACTAACCCCGCATTTATAGAAGCGCGGCATTTACAGAAAATGCGCGAAAAAGGGATTGACATGTTTGCGGTGTTTTGTGATACGTTGCAGATTGGTTTTGTTGCCATTGAAAAAACGGAAGCTAACGGTTTTTATATGGAGCGTTTAGCAGTATTACCTAAGTATAGGCATAAAGGGTTTGGCCGGCAGATTGTTGAGTATGTGGTAAAATACATTGCTGACCAGGGGGGAGAGACGGTATTAATTGGTGTTATTGCTGATCATGCGGCATTAAAAGCATGGTATCGTAAGTTGGGATTTGTGGAGTTTAAATCCCAACAGTTTGCTCATCTTCCGTTCAAGGTGTGTTATATGGAAAAATTAGTACCATCAGTGCGCTAGCGGTAGGCTGGAGTCATAGGGCAATATGTCGAGTGCAGCAGAGGAAGAAGCAAGGGGACATATATTTCGCTTCGCGATGATCGACTGGATAAAGCACTCCCGTAACCACCTGGCCTTTGCCGGAAAAAGCGTTCCGCAGGAGAAAAGCCGGGCGGTATTCCGTAAAAAAATCCGTACTGTTTGAGCGTAGCGAGTTTACGGATTTTAGGAATATCGTCCGGCTTTTCAGCTTTTGGAGGCTTAGGGCCTAGACCTTTTGTTACTTTTGGGGCAATGCAATCAACACGCGTGTCGCAATAATTTTAATTAAAATTAACAAATTGATAATATGTTAGTTAAAGAATTATGTCATAATAAAAAATAATGGTGTCGAATTTGGCACCATTAAGTAGAATTAGGGGGGGATGCAATTAAGGTTAAGCTATAGCCGACGATTATGTCATTATTAAAATAAAAATTCCGGTTGCGAGAAAACTGAAACGGGTATTTTTGATTTGCGGAAGTATGTTGTTCTAAATGTAGGTCACGACATCGGGATAAGCAGAGCTTTATACAAGTCAAAATGGGGGATAGTATATGAGTCTACGAATAAAGTTAATGCTATATATATTATTATTAACAAGTATCATGTTGTTAGCCGTTTCCGGTGTAGGATACTTAAATGCAAAAAAACAATTGGCAGATGATATAGATGCTAGGATGAGTGCTATTGTCGATCAGCAGGTGCAACAGCTAGATGCTTGGCTTCTTAGCAAAGCCAAGACGATTGAAGATTTGGCGTTCATTATTAATAATACAACTTCAGGGGATGTGTCGGCAGCTTATTTTACATTAAACCCAAAAGATAAGACTATCTCAGATATTTATATCGGGTTTGCGGCTGACGGGCGGTTCATTCATGGTGAAGGCTCGCCGATGCCACCAGATTTTGACCCTCGTAAAAGGGGCTGGTATACGAGTGCCGTTCAGAAAAACGCAATCGTTTTTAGTGACCCATATATTGATGCAACTACGAAAAAATATTGTGTGAGTCCTGCAATACCGCTTAAGGATGCAAAGGATATTCTTCGCGGGGTAATTGGCGAAGACATTCTTCTGGAAACATTATCTGATATAATAAAAAAGGCCACGTTGGAAGGAAAAGGTTATGCTTTTATCATGGACGCTAAGGGAGTAGTATTAGCTCATCCTGAAGAAAAGCTGCTTTCTTCTAATATTGTTGAAAATGAGCAGCATAAGGATGTTGCTAAGCAGATGTTAAGTAGGGACTCAGGAACGTTACAATATGTTTTTAGCGGTGAAAATAGAATAACTGTTTTTCGAAAAGTACCAAGTACTGGTTGGATTTTAGCTTTTACTGTATTGCAGGATGATGTGTATGCCCCACTTGTATCACTGCGTAATACATATTTGGAAATTGACTTTTTTGCATTGATTATTATGGCTTTTTGTACGATATTATTAGCCCGTAAGATTGTTGCGCCTATTTCAGCGTTGACTGGTAATGCTCGAAAAATGGCAGAAGGTGATTTGACGGTTAAAGCTCGTGTGGAAGGTAAAGATGAAATTGCCGTACTATCGCAAGCTTTTAATCAAATGGGTGATAATCTAAGAAATTTAATACAAGAAACTACAACTATGACAACTTATTTGGCCGAAGCGGCAAAAGATATGAGGCATGCTGCAGAGGAAGCCGGACAAGTATCAGAGCAGATTGCCACGACAATTACCGAGATGGCGCAGGATTCCACTAAGCAAGCTGATATCATAAAAAACAGTGCAGATGTGGTAAATGACATGACTAATTCGGTTAATGTTATTACGAAAAATGTCACAGATTCTAGTTATACGGCAGAACAGGTACGAGAAGCTGTGCAAACGGGTAGCAAAGCTATTGCAAGTCAAGCTGGTTTAATGGAAGATAACCAGCTTGCAGTTGCTAGTGTTAATGTAGCTATTGGTGGTTTATCCGTAAAATCACAACAAATTGGTCAAATTGTTGAGGCAATTACAAGTATTGCTGGACAGACAAATTTGCTTGCACTAAATGCAGCTATTGAAGCAGCCCGTGCTGGCGAACACGGGCGCGGTTTTGCTGTAGTTGCTGAAGAAGTACGTAAACTAGCTGAACAGGCAGGTAACTCTAGTCAGGAGATTGCCAATTTGATTCAAGAGATTCAGGAAAACACAGAAGAGGCAGTTAAAGAAATTTCAGCTAGTGCGGCTATAGCCGGTGAATTGGAAATGTCAGCAAACATAAGTCGTCAATCGTTGGAGAAAATTAATCTGTCGGTTAATGAGTTTGTATCTCAGATTCAGCAGATTTCTGCAGAAGCTCAACGAGTTGATGGTGAGACTGGAAAAGTATCTCAGTCTATTGGTAAGGTTGCTGCTGTTTCGGAAAACAGTGCTGCTGCAACAGAAGAGGTGGCTGCTGCAACGGAAGAACAAACGGCTTCAGTGCAGGCAATTGCTCATGAAGCCCAGAAATTATCAAAACAGGCGGAAGCCTTAAAGCAACTTATTGCTCGCTTTAAAATATAAAATTATAAAAGTTCGCCCCCCTAACTTAGGGGGGCGAACTTTTACACGAATCGTAGATTAAAACGCAGGCATCCAAAGAAAACATGACACGTCCGGTTCTGGAGCCGAGCCGGAGAGGGTGACCTTTTCGGCTTAGGTAGCGGGGGCTGGAACGTGACTTCCGCCTCTACTCGACCCTGCTTCTTTTTGACGAAAAAAATTGTAGTTATGCCGGGGTTGATTTTTTAAATCGCCGAAAAGTCTTTGACCACTTCGATAAAGTCTTTCGCGGCTTTTGACAAATATCTACCTTTATTCCAAGCCAGTCCGGCATGAATGAATAAGGGCTGGGACAACGGGCGGCAGGTAATACGTGCGTGTTTTTGAATTATGGCATCAAATAAGAAGGTTATACCGGCACCTTGTTCTACCAACCTCACAATTGTTTCTATTTGACTGGAAGAAAAGGTAATATTGGGAATAAATTGATACTTATTGCATTCTTTTAAGATCATTTGCCGGCTATAGGTATCTTCTTTAAATAAAATAAAAGGCTGATTTCTTAATGCGGAAAAGGGGATGGTTTCCAGAGCGCTAAGCGGATGGTTGAGAGGCAAGCAGACAAGGATTTGACCAGTAGTTATAAGGGCGGTCTCCAAGCGGGGGGAGATGCTGGAAATAATAATCACGCCAACATCCAGCTTCCCTTGCTCCAACAGGGTGCGAACAGCTAATGTGCCCTCTTCAACAATGGTTATCTGTATATGGGGGTATGCTTGCTTAAATTTGGTAAAAATGTAGGGAAAGAGGAATGTTCCAATCATGGGCGTTACCCCGACTTTTATTGTATTTTTTGGATGAAGTTTGTAATCATTCATTTCCGTAACCGAATCTTGTATCCGACTGAGAATATCGTCAACACGCTGAAGGTAGATGTGGCCTGCTGCCGTTAATGTCAACTGTTTCTTGCCGCGGTTAAAAAGTGGTACACCTAATTCGTCTTCCAGTTTTTGAATGGCAACAGAAACTGAAGGCTGAGTAATATGTAAGTGAGCGGCCGCTTTTGTAATACTGCTTAATTGACTTACTATCTGAAAGTATTCAAGCTGTCGTAATTCCATACCAAGACTCCTTATTATATAGACTAAAACTATTATAATATAGTTAATAAATATTTTTCATCTATAGTAAAATATATTATACTAATAGCAGAAGCAATAATTGTCGAAATATAAATTAAGGAGGAGTTTTGTATGAATAGTAGTATGAGTGCTGAAAAGAAATTTGGTATGAGCGAGATGAGCGAAATACCCTCAAAAATGCAAGAGCAGGTATCGCCTGTTAGATCGTTGCTCGAATGCAACGCCATCGTTTTAGCGATGTTATCTTTATTGTTGCTTAATTATTTATAGTAGGTAGAATATTGTGCATATATTGCTTCCAAATAAGAAAAAGGATCAGCCGCACTACTTTAACTGCCTTTCAAAAAACGAAAATCGATCAATTTTTTAAAGTAAAAGGAATTGACTGCTTGAGGGATAAAGGGACGTTTCTTTTTTGACATCTCGTACATCACTAAAAACTTTATTCCTCAATAAATTGAGTTAGCTCCTTGTTAAATTTAACGTGCTCGTCATAGAATAATCCGTGACCGCTGTATCTGAACGGAACAAGTTTGGAGTCTCTAATTTTTTCATTTTGGGCAATAGCCAATGGGAACAAACAAACTTTGTCATGGATACCATGAAGAATTAAAGTTGGAACATATATTTCTTCAAGATCCAAAAATAGTTCTTCGTCTATCCAAGCGGCTGCAACTGCTGCAGTGGACCAACCTGCCGCTTGCAGTCCCATTTGAAAGAACCAATTTGAGAAAGCTTCAGATACATGCTGAAAGAAAAACGTATCGCCAAAATTTCGCAACATTTCGGGACGGTCATTATTTGTTCCCTGGATGATTTTAATTACATCCTCTTTTTTTAGCCCATGTGGAAAATAAGGACGCTGAATCAGACTGGGAGCTGCTGCTGCAAAAAGGGCAAGCTTAGATACCCCGTATCCCTTGTGACGGGCCATGTAGCGAACAGCGACCGCTCCCCCCGTAGAATGGCCTCCGAGGGTGAAATCATGAAGTCCGAGTTCTTCGACTACACTGCGAATATCATCTGCCGACGTATCGTAGTCGTAGCCTGCCCAAGGCTTGTCGGAATTACCGAAACCTCGCGCATCAATTCCTATGCAGCGATATCCCCGCTTAGGCAGTTGATCAAACTGATACTCAAACATTTTATGGTTTGCCGGCCAACCGTGTATAAATATGATTGTTTTACAGCCCGCAGGATTAAGGTCTTCCACGTATATCTTTACGTCTGGTTCGACTTTAATATATACCCCCACCAAAAGCCCTCCTTTGAAAGAATATTTACATAATATATACTACTATATTATGCACTCGCTATTAACAGTGTGATAGCCTAGTGTGGGCTGTATCATTCATTCAGAAATAGATAAATCCAACAGATGTTATTTTTTTTGAGGACTTATACAGCATTTTCGCCAACTGGCATTGAAAATTGTGGCAGTAAAAGATCGACATTTCGACAAAAAATCTTGACGAACTAATTGCGAAAGTCTAGAATAAAGCTAATAAAGAAAAATATTCCTTTAATCAGATTGTTTATAGAGGCGCAGCCAACATTAGTACCTGTTTGATGAGGCATCAACGAAGGCAGGGAAAGGGTTAGTTGCCGAAGTAAAAAAAACGGCGGTTTTTTTTACTGGGTCTGCATTGAATAAGTGCAGGACTGTCACCAACGTTGGTGGAGAGCTATCTCATCTGGGCCGAGACATGGACTATTACTTTTTCATGTTATTGAAGACACCTGGCAGAGAAATCACCAAGTGTCTTTTTTATTTTTATTATATTTTTAGGGGGGAATTTATGAATACGTGGGTAAAGGTTTTAGGTGGATTTATGGTTGCAGTTTTCATGGTTGCTATTGCAGGTTGTGGCGGGTCGGCGACTCAGGGTAAAAAAGCGGCGCTGACGGTTGCGATGGTTAATCCTTTGTCAGGAGATAATGCGACATATGGTCAAAGCCATAAAAATGGTTTCGAATTGGCTCGTGAAGAAATCAATAAGGCTGGCGGGGTTAAAGGCCAGTCGATTGAAGCGGTCTTTCACGATGATGCAGGTGATCCCAAACAGGCTGCCGCAGGAGCGCAAAAATTTGCCGATCAAAAAAATGTAGTAGCGTTAGTCGGGTCTTGCCTTAGCTCGAATACTCTTGCCATGGTTCCGATAACCGGCAAGGCAAAACTGACTCATTCTGTGGTGTCTTCAAGCACGCCCAAGCTTTCGGGAATCAGCCCTTATTTTTTTCGTATGGCTGTGCAGGATGCCAAAGTAGGAGTTTTAATGGGTGATTTACTGGGGCAAAAATTAGGAGCTAAACGGGTTGCGATCCTCTATCCTAATAACGATTTTGGCAAAGGTCTTATGACCGTTCTTGAAAAACAGCTTAACCAATATCAGGTTACAATTGTTTCTAACCAAGCTTATTTGGCAACAGATAAGGATTTTTCCGCTCTGCTGACCGAAATAAAAAATAAAGGCATTGATGCACTCGCAGTTTGTGGTACTTATACAGACGGTGGCTTGATTGTCAAACAGGCGACTGAATTGGGTCTGACTGTTCCTATTGTAAGCGGCCCTGGTTTATATAGTCCCAAATTTATTGAAATTGCGGGGAAGGCTGCCGAACGCTCTATATCATTAGGCGCATTTGTTTCTACCAACCCCGACCCAGCTGTACAGGCTTTTGTTAAAAAGTATAAAGAGAAATATAATGTAGAACCAGACACCTTTGCTGCTCTAGGCTATGATCAAATGTATGTTCTTGCCAAGGCGATGGAGAAGGCTGGTGAAAAAGGAACTATCACCAGAGAAGGTGTCCGTGAGGCCATGAGCCAGACCGATTATAAAGGTATTACCGGGACAGTGACATTTGATGATAAAGGTGACTGGGTTAGACCTTATTTATATATTACTGTCAAAGACGGACAATTTGTTGTATATCAATAATTGCGAATTGCGGTGGGAAGTGACAGGTCAGCCTGCTGCTTCCCACTTGTAGTCAGAGGAGGGTGATCAGATGCTGCAACAAATTATAAATGGACTGGCACTCGGTGGTGTTTATGCTTTAATTGCGATTGGTTGGACGGTGGTATTTGGTATTGTCGGTCTTATCAATTGGACACATGGCGAGGTTTTTATGATTGGTGCATTTGCCGGGTATCTTGTTATAACGACTTATCATGTTAATTTTTTTGTGGCGTTAGTTGTAGCTATGTTTTTTGGTGGGCTTGTGGCCTATCTTATTGAGCGATTAGCTTATCGGCCACTGCGGACAGGCCCTAAGCTTGCCTTGTTTATTACGGCGCTCGGGGCTTCGATCTTTATTCGCAATTTAGCCGCTATAATCTGGGAGCCTCAATCACGAGCCTACCCAGCTACCTTTGAGGCATCGGTTATGACTTGGCAACTTGGTTCAACCGTTTTGACAATCAATACGTTGCAAATCATGATTTTTGCGGTTACGCTGGTTATTATGGCTTTTCTGCAGTGGTTTATTACGCGGACCATGATGGGCAAGGCTATGTTGGCGGCATCGCAGGATCTTGAAGCAGTTAGTCTGATGGGGGTTGATGTCAACCATTTGATTACCATCACCTTTTGGGTTAGTGGGATGCTGGGTGGTGCCGCTGGAGTACTTGTTGGCGTTCTATATGCTATTGATCCAATGATGGGAGCAATGGCTGGATTGAAAGGTTGGGCTGTAGCTGTGCTGGGCGGGGTTGGCAGCATCAGCGGTGCTATGGTTGCTGGTTTATTGCTGGGAGTTATTGAAAACATTTCGACGACCTTCATTTCATCAGGTTATCGGGATGCAATTGCTTTTGTTATCATGATTGCTACACTGGTTATTAAGCCAACTGGCTTAATGGGATTTAAATTTGAGGATAAGGTCTAGGGGGTGGGTTTATGGCAAAACCAGCATTACAATTTGCACAGAACTTGGCACATAAACCGGCAACAGCAATTATTCTCATTGCAGTTTTGCTTGGATTCACTTTTATAGATTCACTTGATTTAACGGAAGAATATATATTCGGTGCTTATGCCAAGCATATTTTGTTTATTTCACTTATTTATAGTGTTGTTACGTTAAGTTTAAACTTTGTTACTGGTTATGTCGGGCAAACATCGCTAGGTCATGCTGCTTTTTTTGGACTGGGCGGATACGTTTCTGCTCTCACAACATCCTTATTGCATTTGCCCTATGGAGTGGCTTTTATACTATCCGGATTAGTAGCTGCACTGGTGGGTTTGCCACTGGGTGCTCCTGCGCTTAGAATAAAAGGCCCCTTTTTAGTTGTTGTCACCTATGGTTGTGGTGAGGTTTTTAAGTTTATAGCGATCAATCTGGATATCACAGGGGGGCCGGCTGGATTACCTGGCTTAATTTCACCTACTTTAGGCATAGCCTTTAGTGACATCGGTGTAACAGGTAAAGAGGCTTTCATTGTTGCTGCACTTATTCTGGCGCTAGTACTTGCCTTTATCATGTATCGCCTAGAGGATAGCCGGGTTGGACACGCTTTTGCTGCTATTCGGCAAGATGAGATAGCAGCCGCTTCGATGGGAATTAATCCGGCCTATTACAAATTAATGGCGTTTGTCTTCGGAGCCTTTTTTGCAGGACTTGCCGGCAGTTTATTTGCTCATTATATGAGTTTTATCAGTCCGGATATGCTTAGTTCCAATGAATCTATAATGATGTTAACCATGGTTGTTATTGGTGGTGCCCGGAGTATTCCCGGAGCATTTTTAGGAGCCTTTCTACTTACCATTACACCGGAATTTTTACGGTTTGTAAAAGATGTATTCGGACTTAGTTATGATCCCTGGTTAGTATTGTTTGGTCTGCTACTTGTTGTCATGATGCGTGTCAAACCACAGGGATTATTAGGTGCTGAAACTGTATTTCGCCGTTAGGAGGAACTGCCATGCTGCTGCAGGTTGAAAAGCTATGTAAAAATTTTGGTGGACTGAAAGCTGTTCAAAATATTGATTTTTCGATAGATTCGGGGGAAATTGTAGCAATTATTGGGCCTAACGGGTCAGGTAAAACCACATTTTTTAATGTCATTAGCGGAATTTTACCTGTTTCTTCAGGGGGAATTTTTTTTAGAGGACAAGATGTTACAAGCTGGAAAGCCTATGATATGGCAAAAGTCGGGTTAACGCGTACTTTTCAAAACATTCGGCTCTTTCCGGAACTTTCGGTACGGGATAATCTAATTATCGGCCGCTATAGCAAAAATTCTTCAGGAGCTCTTGATGGAATATTCCATTCTAAGCGACTTCGGCTGGAAGAACAAAGTAACGAACAAGTAGTAAATGAGATTCTGGAATTTACGGGACTTGCATCCATGCGTAATGTTTTGGCGACCAATTTGCCTTATGGGGCGCAGAGGCGGTTAGAGATAGCTCGGGCGTTAGCTTCTGAGCCGTCGTTGCTGTTGCTTGACGAACCTGCCGCCGGAATGAATCCCAAAGAAGTAGATCAGTTGCTGGCTTTGATTCGTGCGCTAAAACAAAGAGGTCTGACTATACTTTTAATCGAACATCAGATGCGGCTGGTGATGGGTATTGCGGAACGTATGGTTGTTTTTGACCATGGTGAAAAGATTGCTGAAGGTGAGCCTGCTGTTATCCGTTGTGACCCCAAAGTCATTGAAGCTTATATTGGAACCGAGGTGAATGAGTGTGTTGGAAATTAATGAAATTAACGTCTATTATGGTCATATTCATGCCATTGTTAATGCAACACTTCATGTTGACCAAGGGGAAATTGTGACAATTATTGGCGCAAATGGTGCAGGTAAGACAACAATTCAAAAGACGATTATGGGTCTTTTGCATAGTCCGACAGGAGGCATTACTTTTGAAGGCGAGGACATCGCCAACTGTCCGACTGCTTCGATTGTAGGCAGGGGCATTGCTCTGGTACCTGAAGGGCGCCGGATTTTTCCGCGCCTAAGTGTGGCTGACAATCTGGTCCTTGGCGCATATAGCCGCAAAGATAAATTTGTTTCTCAGGATATGGATAAAATGTATCAGTTGTTTCCACGGTTAGCCGAACGGCGCAGCCAATTGGCTGGTACTTTAAGTGGCGGTGAACAACAAATGCTGGCCATGGGCAGAGGATTAATGAGTCGGCCAAAACTATTGTTGCTTGATGAGCCTTCGATGGGGCTGGCACCAGTATTAGTCAGTCAGATTTTCCATACCATTACTGATATTAACCGTGAAGGGGTTACTATTTTACTTGTTGAGCAAAACGCGCGACGCGCCCTTGCTATCGCTAATCGCGGCTATGTGTTAGAAGCAGGTAAAGTGGTTTTAGAAGGATTGGCAAATGAGCTTGCTACAAATGATGATGTTCAGAAGGCTTATTTAGGGGAATAAAGTGAGGCGCTACATAATTACATCAATCAATAATTATGCCCTACAGTCAGAATTGAGAACTGTAGGGCATTTGTCGTACTAGGTTTTTGTCACGACAGATGATCATGTTCACACAAAAGAAAACTTTTTTTGCAGCCGTACTGATGGCTTTGTTCATCGCGCTGGCGTTCGGCACGGCGAAGGTCGAAGCGGCGCAGGCAGCTAATCACTCTTTCCATTTCAGCGCGAGTGACTAATAGTCAGAAGTACAATCCGAACAGCAAAAAATTCTTAACAAAAGTACAACGATGACTAATATAAGCCAAGTCCAATCACGCTCCGGAGTGAGAGAATCACAACCACAACTAAAGAACATAGTATAATACCTCCCACGAAAGAAATAATTTATCAATCTACTTTATGATAGGCAGCGAAAAACTGTCACTAATAAAATTATCCGGTGTATTAACCTAAGTTATATTTAATTACCAGTTATCTTGTTTCTTCATATGGGCAAAATATTGCTGGAGGTGATTCTATGAAAAACGAAAACCGTTGCGAAAATAACGAACAGTGCCGTAATGAGAGGAACCCAATGGACCTTGAGTTCGCGCGTGAGTTATCAAACGTAGAAAAACGCCGCAATAACAACAAAGCGGTGGTGGCTACGGCTATAAACGGTAAAGCTTTTAAATAGATCAATCTCCATGGACGGCTTTTATGGCCGTCTTTTTATATTTTCTATCCCCTGATGTTACTATGAAAAGCTTGTTTATTTGGAAGAAGCAAGGGGACGTACTCTATTTTCCGCCGATAATATGGTATTAATTTATTGGGCATATTATTCAATCTCTTCGAACCTTAACCAATTTATTATTATTATCAAAAGTCGGCAATAGATATATTGGTATTTAAATGGATACTATAGTACTTTAAAGTGCCTACTTGTCATTTATTGTACTACTATCTATTATTAAGAATGAAGGTAGGAGAGGAGAAAAATATGTTTTATTATTTATTATCATTAATTTCAGGAGCAGCATTAACAACTCAGGTGGGCATTAACGGAAAATTGCTATCCAATGTTGGAAGTCCTGTACTAACTTCATTTATCAGTTTCTTTGTAGGTACCCTTGGATTGGCAATTGCCTATATCATAGCCGTTTATTATGGAATACAATCTGTGCCAACATTACATGCTTTTACCCAGACGAATTTCTGGATGTGGTTAGGTGGATTACTCGGAGCATTTTACATCTTCGTAGCAATTTTTTGTTCGCCCAAAATAGGGTTTGCTAACATGTTTAGTCTAGTTGTCGCAGGACAAATAATACTAGCTGTTATCTTCGACCATTTTGGTCTCTTAGGTAGTTCTGTTCATATAGTTACTCCAATTAGACTTATGGGAGTAGCCTTACTTATTGTTAGTGTATATCTAATACAAACCAATTAATTGTAACACTGAAAAAATCACCCCATTTTTGTTGTAACGATACTGTAGTTGAGTTACCGACTTGGAGTCACGGAATATAAGGCACGAGTTTAAATGTGTTGGCTTTTCCAATTAACAGGAATTAAAAAATATTGAGTAACGTATGATGAGGAGTGAAACAAATGCCAGTAATCACAAAACAGTAACTATAGAGCGTAAGGAAAGGAGAGATTCCCACGAATTTATATGAAGGAATACAGAGAAGAAGAAGCATTAGGAAGTATGATAAGAGACCTATCGAGAAAGAAAAAATAGAAAAGTTAGTAAGAGCTGCGATGCAGGCACCATCGGCTGCGAATCAACAACCCTGGGAATTTATAGTGGTCGAAAACAATGAGACACTACAAAAATTATCGAAGGCGCATTTGCATGCAACACCAATGAAAGATGCAGCTCTTGGCATTATTGTATTGTCTAGGGCAGACGGCTTGATATTTCCCCAATATTGGCAGCAAGACCTAGCGGCTGCGACAGAAAATATTTTACTTGAAGCAGTAGAACTTGGTTTAGGAGTAGTCTGGATGGGGGTTGCCCCAGAGGAAGACAGAATGGCTTATATTAAGGAGTTATTTGAGCTACCCCAAGGTGTAAAACCGTTTGCTATGTTAGCGGTTGGGTATTCTTCAGATAATAAATTTGTAGATAGATTTGATGCAAGCAGAGTCCACTACGAGAAATATTGATAGAAGTGTGCTTTGAAAAGTTGGTGTATAGACTCGAATGAATATACATATAAAAAGTAATTATACAGGAGGTAATTGTGATGAAAGTAGTTGCATTTAATGGAAGTCCTAAAAAGGAAGGAAACACCTATCATGCTATAAAAATGGTTGCTGAGGAACTGGAAAAGGAAGGTATAGAAGTCGAAATTGTTCATGTTGGAAATAAAACAATAGGAGGATGCCGTGCATGTAATGCCTGTGTAAAAAATAATAATGAGAAATGTATAATTGACAATGATGAAGTAAATGAATGGATACAGAAAATGAAAATGGCAGATGGTATAATATTGGGCTCGCCTGTCCACTACTCGGCTATCGGCGGAACTATGAAGTCCTTTTTGGATAGAGCATTCTATGTTGCAAATACAGGCTTTTTACGGCATAAGGTAGGAGCGGCTGTTGTTGCTGTTAGGCGATCTGGTGGAGTCCCTACGTTTAATCAATTAAATAATTATATTAACTACGCTGAAATGCTTATGCCAAGTACAAATTACTGGAATGTTATACATGGGATGAAACCAGGTGAAGCACTAGAAGATGAAGAAGGAAGACAAATAATGCGAGTGCTTGGGAAAAACATGGCCTGGCTGATGAAACTAGTTGAAAATGGAAAGCAAACTATAAAAGAACCAGAAAGAGAAAATAAAATACTTACTAACTTTATTCGATAGCGAAAAATTCATATGAGTGAAATTAATAACTTTTATACAAAGCAGGAATAGAAAGAATAGAAAGAGAATATAGAGTTATCAGAAATTTAAAAATATCGGGACAGAGAATGAAGAGAAGTCCGCGCATGACCGTAGTAATGTATAAAGTTACAATGGTGATGTGTTTGGGTTTCTCTTTTATATTTTGTCTTAAGGGGGTGTTGTGTAAAAGATAGTATTCATTCAAAGCCACTGCAGTTTCACAAAAAAATTAGAGGAGGTTATTTAATGACAACTCCATATTTAGGTGAATTCCTTGGTACGGCCGTTCTAATTTTCTTTGGTAATGGTGTCGTTGCAAACTCGCTACTCAAATTTTCTAAAGCAGAAGGTTCCGGTTGGTTTAACATTATTACTGGCTGGATGGTGGGTGTTGCCATGGGCGTGTATGTTTGCATTGCCTGTGGTGCACCGCAAGGTGATATTAACCCAGCAGTAACCTTTGCTAAATTACTTAATGGTGTATATACGACTCCGGAAGCTATTATTATTATGCTTGCGCAAACCGCCGGTGGTTTTGTTGGCGGCTGCCTTACTTATCTGTTTTTCCGGGGTCACTGGGAGGCAACTGAAGATCAGGGAATAAAACTAGGTGTTTTCTGCACAGGTCCGGCCATTCGCAATTATGGTCAAAATCTGTTTTGCGAAACGCTGTCAACTGCTATATTTATTTTTGTAATCTTTGCGATGTTCTCCAAGCCAGTTGGCGGTATGGCTCCTGGATTTGGACCGTTCATGGTTGCAGTGTTAGTCTGGGGTATGGGTGCTAGCATAGGTGGTACTACTGGATACGCTTTGAATCCTGCCCGTGATTTGGGACCAAGAATTGCGCATGCTCTTTGCCCGATTCCCGGGAAAGGCTCTTCCGATTGGGCTTATTCCTGGGTTCCTGTAGTTGGACCACTTATTGGCGGCGGTATAGCATTTGTAGCGGCTAAAGGAGTAGGCTTAATCTGATAATATAACGACATGTATTGATTGCTCTGGTATCGTCGCATTATAGTAAGGAAAGTTTCTTTTTGGGGCAAATTAATCGTAAATAATCATTTGGAGCTACCTCAAATTGGTTGTAGAACTGATTAGAGGTAGCTCCATTTTGATATTGTTTTTCGTTTAAAATATTAGTTGCAAATACAAACTGTTTCGTGTTACAATTCAATTAAAGATAGATAGAAGAGACAAAAAGTGAAGAGAGGTAATCATATTGGCAGATGCGAATATCGCCGGAATTTTTCGGGAAATTGTTAGGACATGTGTGCGGAAGCTGGGGTTGTTACAAAAGGCAGACGCTTCCTGCTGTGGGATTACGGTTGCGCAGTGTCATACCTTGGTGGAGATTGGCAAGTCTACTTGTTTATCGCTAAATCAATTATCAGAGTTTCTTACTCTCGATAAGAGTACTATGAGCCGTACCGTTGATAATCTTGTCAATACTGGATTGGTGGTAAGGCAAATCGATAAGGAGGATAGACGATACATGAAAATTACTTTAACCGCACAAGGGACTGAGATGGTTGAAGTAATCAATAGCAATATGGAGAAATACTTCGAACGGATTTTGCATTCGATTCCCGAAGCAAAGCGCGGGCTAGTGATGGAAGCTTTACCCTATCTCCTCACTGCAGTAAATGACACGGAAGTGAGTTTTGTTGAACGCCAAATCTGTTCAGGGATTATACGAGAAGAAGGAGAGTGTAAGTGTGAGTGATACAATTAGAGAGGTAGTAAAAAATAAGTATGCCAAGGCTATTGCCGGAAGAAAAGGGTGTTGCGGTGGGGCAGGAAGTTCTTGTTGCGACACTAGCCTAAGTAAAGCAACGCAGAAGATTACTGGAAATTTATACTCGGAGGCAGAGGTTCAGGGATTGCCTGCAGATATGGTTGTTACTTCCTTTGGGTGCGGCAATCCGACCGCGCTGGCAGAACTTTATCCAGGAGAGATAGTGTTAGATTTAGGTAGTGGTGCCGGTCTGGATGTTTTGCTTTCTGCTAAGAGAGTTGGGCCCTATGGTAAGGCATATGGCTTAGATATGACTGACGAGATGCTGGAGGAAGCCAGACAAAACCAGAAAAAATCCGGAATTGCAAATGTAGAGTTTTTAAAGGGACATATTGAGGATATTCCGCTGCCAGATAACTCGGTAGATGTCATTATCTCGAATTGTGTTATTAATTTATCTGCTGATAAAGACAAAGTGCTAAAAGAATGTTTCCGGGTTTTGAAGCCGGGTGGCCGGGTTGCGGTCTCAGATATTGTACTAAAAAAGGCACTACCGCTTAAAGTGCAGCAGGATTTAATTGCTTGGGCCGGTTGTATAGCCGGGGCGCTTAGAGATACTGAATACCAGGGCAAGTTAGCGAATGTTGGATTTGAAAACATTGAAGTCCAAGTTACGCGGGTTTATGACGTTACAGATGTAGGTGTTGAAATGTTTTCGCACTTGTCGAAAGCTGAGTTAGCGCAAGTAGAGGGAGCGGTAGTAAGCGCGTTTATTAGAGCTCATAAGCCTAAGGTAACTGCTGTGAATGGTGTTGATTATGAACTACGACAGGCAACAGCCGACGACCTAACGAAAGTACAGGAATTACTTGTACGTGCAGGGCTTCCAACTGCCGGTGTCGAGAATAATATAATTCATTTCCTGCTTGCGACAAGTAAGAATAATGAACTTTTAGCAGTCATTGGAATGGAACGAGCAGGGTCGAATGGACTTCTACGTT
>Ga0316602_10000526_pt1 | contig 18360 bp, 22 predicted proteins | sample OWC_soil_day10_C_FD_203103 | JGI IMG/M metagenome (GOLD analysis project Ga0316602, IMG submission 203103) | Wetland soil microbial communities from Old Woman Creek delta, Ohio, United States - OWC_soil_day10_CT | ecosystem: Environmental > Terrestrial > Soil > Wetlands | place: USA: Ohio... | reverse complement strand
TATTTTTAGAAGCAATAATAGTTTCTGCTGCTTCTTCACCCACTTTTTTCAATATTTTATCCTGACCTTTTTCAAACAGGTAAGTGGTGTAGGACCCTTCCTTGGGATTCCTTTTACGATCATTAATGATATGAAAAAGTTCATGCAAAATACCAGATAAAGATTGACCATATATTTTACTTGTATCAACAAGTTGTTCGTCTTGGCTATCAGTCTGGCCAAGTTTACGGCTAAAACAAGATAATGTTCCTTCATGGCATGCAACACCTGTTTGCTCTACTTTAATGAGCAGAGTGTCAGCATCACAATCATAGTAAATATCCTGGACTTTTTGTACATGACCTGAGGTTTCCCCTTTTTGCCATAGCGTATGACGGCTGCGGCTATAAAACCAAGTCACCCCTGTTTCAACAGTCTTACTCAGTGATTCTTCATTCATATAGGCCAGCATGAGTACATTGCCTGTTTCAGCCTGCTGGATAATCGCTGGTATTAAGCCTTTTTCATCAAATTTGATATTATCGATATTTATCATCTTCTTACCTCGATTCCTCTTGATTTCAAATATTCTTTTACCTGGCCTACAGTAAACTGTCCAAAGTGGAACACAGAAGCCGCTAGTACCGCATCGGCTTTGCCTAAGGTCAGCACATCATAAAAATGCTCCAGTTCTCCTGCACCACCAGAAGCAATGACAGGTACATTAACAGCTTCTGACACTGCTCTAGTCAGAGAAATATCATAACCGTCTTTCACACCATCGCTATCCATACTCGTCAATAGTATTTCCCCTGCACCAAGATTCGTAGCCTGTTTAACCCATTCGAGCACATCAAGTCCTGTAGGAGTACGTCCACCATTAATATAGACTTCCCATTTGTCGATCCCTGATCGTCTGGCATCAACAGCCAAAACAATACATTGGCTGCCATATCGTTTGGCACCTTCGGCAATGAGATTTGGATTTTTGATTGCCGCCGTATTAAGGGATACTTTGTCAGCCCCAGCCTTAAGCATTTTGCGAATATCTTCAACTGTGCGAATACCTCCCCCAACTGTAAAGGGAATAAAGATCTGTGATGCTGTTTGTTCTACCATCTCTACCATTGTATTGCGTTCATCAGAAGAAGCAGTAATATCTAAAAATATTAGTTCATCAGCAAGTTCTCTATCATAAATAGATGCCAATTCTACAGGATCTCCAGCATCTCGCAGACCAATAAAATTAGTCCCTTTTACCACTCGCCCGTCTTTCACATCTAGACAGGGAATAATGCGTTTGGTGTGCATATTCTCACTCTCCCTGTGTCAACTTGAGAGCATCCCCAAGGTTGACATTCCCTAAATAAATGGCCTTACCAACAATCACGCCTTCAATACCAGCACTTTCAGACTCCTTGATGGCCTTAATATCCGCTAAACTTCCCACTCCACCTGAGGCAATGACTGGAATACCTGCTGCCTGGGCGAGTGTTGCCGTGGCAGCCACATTGACTCCTGATAACATACCATCACGTGATATATCAGTATAAATAATACGAGCGACGCCTACCTGAGCCATTCTCTTGGCTAGTTCTTCAGCACTAATTCCACCCGTCACACCCCAGCCTTCTACTGCTGCCTGGCCATCACGGGCATCAATGCCGACTACAATACGATCACCATACTGTTTGCAAGCTACTGCAACAAGTTCTGGGTCCCGAACGGCAATGGAACCTAAAATTACTCGGTGTACCCCAGCCTCCAAGCACTCTCTAATATTCTCTAGGGTGCGAATACCGCCGCCTAACTGGACAGGTATCTTAACTGCTTTTATAATATCGGCAATAACCGCCATATTGACAGGTTTACCCGCTAATGCTCCGTCTAAATCTACTAAATGCAGATACTCTGCACCCTCATTTGCCCAGCGCACTGCCATATCAACAGGCTGATCAGCAAAGATAGTTTCTTGATCAAAACGGCCTTCTGTCAGCCGTACACATTTGCCGCCCCGAATATCAATCGCTGGAAAAATAATCATATCTTCATCTCCTTAAACTTGGACAGCATTGATAACCCTACATTGCCTGATTTTTCTGGATGAAACTGTACTGCCTGCACATTTCCCCGTCCGACAGCCGCAGTTACTGGTCCACCATAATCAACAACTGCTGTAATCAGCTTATCATCTTCTGGCACGGCATGATAACTATGGACAAAATATACATAGGTTTCTGATGGCATCTCAGCAAACAACTGACTATCACTAGCAAATTCTAGACTATTCCAGCCCATATGAGGAATTTTAAGATCAGGAGCAACAATTTTGCGTACCATGCCAGGAAAAACCCCTAGGCCTTTAACGCCAGGGTCTTCTTCACTGCCGTCAAATAGCATCTGCAAGCCTAGGCAAATCCCAAGAAATGGTGTCCCTCTCCCAATAACCTCATGGATAACGTCAATGAGTCCATACTCTGCTAGATTGCTCATACAGTCACCAAAAGCCCCCACACCTGGTAGTACTACTTTATCAGCACTTAAAATGACCTCTGGCGAGGACGTCACGACTACCTCTGCACCGAGTTTGACAAATGCTTTTTCCACACTAAACAGATTGCCCATACCATAATCAATAATTGCAATCATACTTATTCTTCCTCCTAAAGCATGCCCTTAGTCGACATGACCCCAACAATGCGTTCATCTTTCCGCGTGGCTTCATCAAGGGCCCGCCCTAGAGCTTTAAATACACCTTCTACAATATGATGAGCGTTTTTTCCAGCCATCAGACGTACATGCAGGGTTAGTCCAGCATGTACTGCCAAAGCCCGCAAAAATTCTTCTGTCAGTTCGCTATCAAAATTGCCAATTCGCTCTGCACTAATATCTACATCAAAGGCTAAAAAGGGACGACCACTAATATCTAGGGATACCATGACCAAGGCTTCATCCATAGGAACAAAAGCAGTACCATAGCGTTTAATACCATTTTTATCACCTAATGCCTGGGTTAATGCCTGCCCTAGGACGATACCTGTATCTTCCACAGTATGATGTCCATCAATATGTAAATCACCATCAGCGCTGATATTTAAATCAAATAAACCATGTTTGGCAAACAGGATCAGCATATGATCAAAAAAGCCGATACCTGTGGCAATTTGACTTTGACCTGTACCATCAATCCCTAGATTTGCTGTAATATTAGTTTCCGCAGTCTGCCTTTTTATGATTGCTGTACGCATCATACTGCCCCTTCTTTCATAAAAGCAAGGATCGCCTTCAATAAATCGTCATTTTCTAGAGGTGTACCAACTGTAAATCGAATGCAATTGATGAGACCAGGGGCAGCGCTAAAATCTCTAATGCCGATATTTTTTGCTGATAAATAGGCGCTAAGTTCCTCAGACTTTGTTGTTCTGATTAAGATAAAATTCGTTTCTGACGGATATACCTTAATACCAGCAATAGCTTCCAGGGAACCTGTCAAACGCTTGCGCTCAGCGATCATCTGCTCAAGGCCTGGCATAAATTCATCACGCATTTGATACAGAATTTCAGCAGTGGCCAGGGATAATGAATTAATATGATATGGCATGAGTACTCGTTCCAGCATCGTGATAATATCAGCATTCGCCAGCACATACCCTACACGAGCAGCAGCCAAGCCATAGGCTTTGGAGAAAGTCCGGGCAATAATGACATTATCATATTTATTCATTAGGTCTACTGCCGACTGTCCGTAAAATTCAAAATATGCTTCATCAACAAGTACTGGACATTTTGCCTGACTGACAATGTATTCAATGTCTTCATGGGGCATAACAGTGCCTGTAGGATTATTCGGATTACATAAAATGATAAGCTTGGCATTAGACTCCTCTGCCGCCTGGAGAACTTTATCCCTCGGTACAGAATAATCTGCGCCTAGTTGTACAGGAACAGGATGACTATCAGTCACTTGAGCATACACAGCATACATGGAAAAAGATGGTACAGGAAAAATAATACTCCGTCCTGGTCCACCAAATACCTGACATAATGCCATGATAATTTCACTGGATCCATTGCCAATTTGCACATTCTGAATGTTCATATTAAAGCTTTCTGCAATTTGGGCGCGCAGATCCCGCATACCTATCTCAGGATAACGATTAAATGCCAGATATTCTAACCTATTCATCACCCGCTCACGGACTAAGGGCGGCAAATTATTAGGACTTTCATTAGCATCTAGTTTGATATCCCAGTCTTTTTCTTCTACTGAATAAGGCTTTATTTTTTCTAGGCCTGGTCTATAATCAAATATCATTATTTTCCCCTCACTTTAATAGCATTAGCATGGGCCGTTAGCCCTTCAGATTCTGCCAGTGCAATCACCTGATTAGATACTGCAGCAAGGGCTTCTTGGGTATAGGCAATAATGCTCGTTTTTTTCATAAAGGTTTCTACATTGAGCACTGAATAAAAACGTGATGTTCCCCCTGTGGGCAGTATATGGTTTGGTCCCGCAAAATAATCACCCAAAGGTTCTGGAGAATAAGGTCCTAAGAATACTGCTCCTGCATTACGCACATAAGGCAGCATGGCAAAAGGCTGCTGCGTTAATATTTCTAAATGTTCAGGTGCTGATAAATTGGCTAGCTCCATGGCCTCCATCATATCTTCCACAATGATAATTAAGCCATTACGATCAAGAGCAGCCTGGGCAATCTCCTTACGAGGTAACTGGGCCAATTGATGTTCAAGCTCAGTAACTACCTTCTCAGCGAGTTCCTTACTATCAGTGACTAAAATACTAGAAGAGAGTACATCATGTTCTGCTTGGCTGAGCATATCAGCGGCAATATAGGAGGGATCAGCTGCACTATCAGCCACAATTAAAATTTCACTAGGACCTGCTAGCATATCAATGCCACAATGTCCATACACAGCTTTCTTTGCCAATGTCACAAATATATTACCAGGTCCAGTGATCTTATCCACCTGAGGAATGATTTCTGTACCAAAGGCCAAAGCGGCAACAGCCTGAGCCCCACCCACTTTGAAAATCCGAGTCACACCAGCCTCCCGAGCTGCTGTCAGTACATAGGGATTGACACTGCCATCCTTGGCTGGAGGCACTACCATGATAATTTCCTTAACCCCAGCAACAGCAGCTGGTACTGCATTCATAATGACTGACGAGGGATAAGCCGCCGTTCCCCCAGGTACATAGATTCCTACCCGCTCCAGAGGAATACAGCTTTGGCCTAGCATTGATCCATGTTCACGATAGGTTAGCCAAGATTTGGGAAGCTGCTCCACATGAAAAGATTTCACATTGGCAATTGCTTGGCGTATAGATGCCAATACCTGCTCATCTACTTGCCCCTGTGCCAGGTTAAACTCTTCCTCGCTGACTTCGATTGAATCAGCTGTCAAGATTACACCATCAATAGCGTTGGTGTACCGAAAAACAGCCTCATCACCCTGAACACGTACATCATTAACAATTTTCTCCACGACCTCTACAGCGGTCAGCTCACTACCAAATACTTCGGCAATACGAGCCTGAGCCACTTCTCCTAGTACCACTTGGTCAAAAGGTGGCTTTTTCAGTAGTTCTGCCTTTTCCTGAGATGATATATCCTTTATATATATAACTTTCAATGTTATGCCTCACTTTCCAGCAACACTTTTAACTCTTCTGTCATTTTATGAATACGATCAAATTTCATTTTAAAACTTACCCGATTGGCAATAAAACGAGCAGTAGCCACTTCAATATTTGCCACTTCCACCAATTTATTGGCCCGGAGTGTACTACCTGTTTCCACAATATCCACAATAATTTCAGCCAAACCTACCATTGGCGCGAGTTCAATGGACCCGTTTAATTTGATAAATTCCATCTGCATACCCATGCTGTGAAAAAATCGTTCCGCAATATTAGGATACTTTGTAGCTACCCGCATATGGGCATAATCACTTAACTTTTCTTGTTTCAGTGATTCCGGCACAGCCACCATAAGTCGACAAAGGGCAAATTTCAAATCTAGCAGTTCATATACGTCTTTACTTTCTTCCATTAAGACATCTTTGCCAATAATACCAATATCAGCTGCCCCATACTCAACATAAGTAGGCAAATCCGCGGTCTTAGTAATAATAAACCGTAACTTTTCTTTTTCATTCGTAATGATTAATTTACGCGAGTTTTCCGTCAAGTTTTCGGCTGTATAACCGATTTTAGCTAGCATTTCAACTGATTTTCCAAACACTTTACCTTTAGGCAATGCTATCGTAAGATAATCCATGTCACTTGAAGTCATGAATGTCCTCCTATAATCCTTTAGTTATTTAAAGTATTAACATATAAATATATTAACACTACTTAAAAAATTCGTCAACGAAAAAGTAGGATTTTGGGGTGTAGATGTAGAATTACTTGGCAGAATAATAAAAAAAAAGACCGTTGAAAGTAAAAACTGCGTCAAACACTAAAATCTCAAAGGACACAAAATTTATATATGCGTCCCTACTTTTTATCTATAAACTACAAAAAGGGGTGTCGTACACAATGTCTGCATTAAATATCCTCGTAATTAACAGGCTGGCTGACCGCCATATCGAGGCAATTAAAGCTGTTGCACCTGACAGCAATATTATCTCATGCGATTTACAGCAGGCTGCCGAGCATATAGCTGATACTGATATCTTATTAACGTGGGGGGCGATGGATATTCATCCCCTATATCTTACTGCTCCAAAACTCAAATGGGTTCACGCCTTAAGTGCAGGAGTTGAAAATTTACTTTTTTCGGAAATCAAATCTGACACTACTCTTTTGACCAATTCTAAAGGCATTCATGGTATTCCCATCTCTGAGCATGTTTTGGCCATGATGCTCACCTTTACCAGGGGACTAAATATGTTTATCCGCCAGCAGACCCAAAAACACTGGAAACGTGTCCATGTTGGGGAAATACACGACAAAACAATTGGTATCGTAGGTCTTGGCAGTATTGGTCGAGAAATTGCAAAAAAAGCCAAAGGCATGGGCATGCAAGTCGTCGCCAGCAAACAAACCATGACCACTGAACTATTTGTGGATAAATTATATACTCCAGATCAACTACACGAGCTACTTGCCATCTCAGATTTCGTAGTTATAGCCCTACCTCTAGTGGAAGAAACCACAAACTTATTTACAATAAAAGAATTTGCCGCCATGAAGTCTTCAGCCTATTTCATTAATATTGCCCGTGGCGCTGTTGTTAAACAAGATGATTTGGTCACGGCCCTGGCGCAAGGTCTCATCAAAGGCGCTGGTCTAGACGTTTTTGACCATGAACCATTATCTGAAACCTCCCCTCTATGGGATATGCCAAATGTTATTATCACACCCCATCTAGCGGCCTTATCTCCCAACTATATGGATAGAGCCATCAAACTCTTTGCCGATAATCTATCAAGATTTATACAACATAAAGAAATGTTAAATATAATTGACAAAGAAAAAGGTTATTAATGAAGCTGGTCAGACTTACGTAGTATGACCAGCTCCAACGGATCATAATCTGCTGGAGCTTCATGATGTTTGGCAACAATTTCAACTATTTGTGGATTTGAGCCAATTTCTTTGAGCATGGCAGCGCTCCGCTGCGCATGATTAAAATAAATATAAAATGCATGTCGAATATTATCAACCCTACTGCCCCGGCCTAGCCGCCCCCATTGTTTTACCCACCGTGGTGACAGTTTATGCCCCATGACAGTAATAATCTTATCAATGGTGCTAACATCACCTTTAATTTTACCCACGTCATGTAACAATGCGCACTTGACTAACAAGTTAATATCAATTAGCTGCTGATGCTGGGCCAACTGCAAGGCTGTTTGTGCCACATTAAGAACATGACGTTGATCTGGCAGATTCATTCCCCAGAACAACTTCTGCTCAGCAGCATTTAAATACTCCTTTATAAAATCCTTATCTTCAGATGTAATATGAGCCGTCAATGCTGCAACTACCTGTTTTACCCTGTTGAACATTTATTCTACATAGACTAATTTACTATAGCCTTTATCCTTTTGACTAGCCTCAGCCTCAGCCTGGGTCTGGGCGACAAGCCCGATTTCCACTCGTTGACCTGATTTACGAAGTTTTTCTCCTTGGGCAATTGCCATGACTAGTTTTTCGCTCCCCCAACCGATATATACATCTTTAGAACTCGGTATACTGGCAATCCCCTGACGCTCTAATGCCAATAACATGCGTTCAATCCCTAAAGCAAAACCCGTCGCTCCACAGTTCATACCAAACGTGCTGAGCATCGTATCATACCGCCCACCACCGCATATTGGGAAGCCAAGACCTGGTGTGTACCCTTCAAATACCATGCCTGTATAATAATCAAAATCACGTATAATCCCTAAATCAAAAACAACATATCGAGATACTCCATAACTCTCCAGTAAGCGATATATTTCCGCCAAATTATCTAATGCTTTGTGACTTATATCATTTGCCACCATACTATAAGCCTGTTTTAGCATATCTTGCCTACCATGCAGTAACGGAATATTTTTAAATACTTTTTGCGCTTCTTGGGACAGTCCACTATTAACTAATATTTCATCTACCCCTACTAAATTTCTTGTTAGCATGGCATGTTTTACTTGCTGCTGCCGCTCCTGTGAAAGCCCACTCTGCGCCATAACACCATTAATAAAATCAACTTGCCCAAGGCCAATTTGAAATTGTTTTAATCCTGATTTTAGCATAGCTTCTACCGCTAAAGCTATTACCTCAGCATCAGCTGTCGGTCCTGATACTCCCATCAGTTCAACCCCAGCTTGATAGAATTCACATTGCCGACCAGTCTGGGCTTGTTCATAACGAAAGACATTAGTCAAATAGAATAACTTCATCGGTGTAGTGCTATCCTTCAGACGTGTAGCTGCTACCCGCGCCATAGGGGTGGTCATATCAGGACGTAAGGCTAAAATACGATTGTTTTTATCGAAGAACTTAAACATATACTGGTCTAAGTCATTGCCTGCCCCCACTGCCAACGTCTCCAAATATTCCATCGTGGGCGTAACCACTTCATCATATCCCCAAGAATCAAACAAATGGGCCAAAGCCCCTTCTACTGCCCGTTTCCGGCTAGCTTCCTTAGGCAAGAAATCTCTTGTTCCATAAGGAATTTGCGGTACAAATTCATGTTGCCCCATAACTTCCACACTCCATTGTTACTATTTTATTAAGCTTCGTCGGCTTTGACTGCCAATTTAGCTTGCTTATTTTGACTCTCAACTCGCTCTAAAACAAGTTTATACCCATCAGCACCATAATTTAAACAACGCTTCACCCGACTAATTGTCGCAGTACTTGCCCCAGTTTTAGCAACAATATCATCATATGTATGCCCTTGTTTAAGCATAAAGGCTACATCTAGCCGCTGAGCTAGAGACTTCAGTTCACTGATTGTACAAATATCTTCAAAAAATTGATAACACTCTTCTTGATTTTCTAATAACAAAATGCCTTGAAAGAGCCGATCAGCCAGTTCATCCTTTAACTTAGGATTTGTAGCCATAATATTATGATTCTCCTTTTGCTTTATTACTTTCAATCTTTACTTCGTTAAATTATAACATTATCTTTTGTAATTTGTAAAGAAAACTTGGCTTACACTTCTTTATTTTTATTGACACTTGTGCAATGCTGTGTTATTATCTGATTCAGCAAGTTAATATTTTTTCATCAAGAGCAGTCGAGGGATTGGCCCTATGAAACTGCGGCAACCATTCACATGTTGTGAAACGGTGCCAACTCCACAGGAGTATATCCTGGCAGATGAAGCGCAACTAGGTTTATTATGCTGCTTCATGTTGTGAAGCAGCATTTTCTATTTTATTAATCTACAAAATGAAGGAGGTCATTACATTGATTACACTACAAAGTATTGAAAAAACATATCAAAGCACCAATGGAATAGTTCATGCTTTAAAAGGCATAAACCTAACAGTGGCCCAGGGTGAAATATTTGGGATTATTGGCACAAGCGGCGCTGGCAAAAGCACACTTATCCGCTGTATCAATATGCTGGAACGCCCAACCAAAGGCGTTGTCACCATTGATGGCCAAGATTTTACGGCCCTAAACGAACAGCAATTACGTGAAGAGCGTAAAAAAATCGGCATGATTTTTCAACATTTTAACCTCTTATCATCACGCACGGTTTACCAAAATATCGCCTTTCCTCTAGAACTAGCCAAATGCAGTAAACAACAAATTGATACTGAAGTAATGCATCTGCTGGAACTAGTAGGACTCAGTGATAAAAAAGATCAATACCCAGCCCAATTGAGCGGCGGACAAAAACAGCGGGTTGGCATTGCTAGAGCCCTGGCTAATCACCCGAAAGTACTATTGTGTGATGAAGCCACCTCGGCTCTTGATCCCCAAACCACTAAATCAATCTTAGAATTATTAAAAAATATTAATCGTGAATTTGGACTAACCATTGTTCTAATTACTCATGAAATGCAGGTCATCAAAGAAATCTGCAATCAAGTTGCCGTCATCGAAGGCGGCCTGATTATCGAGCAAGGCCAAGTACTTGATGTTTTCACGCAGCCGAAGGAAAACACTACCAAAGAATTTATCAGCTCCATCATTAATCATAATTTACCTGATATTTTTGCTGATATTAAATTGTCAGCGACGCCTATTGCTAATAGTAATCTAATTGTACGCCTGTCTTTTATTGGCCACTCTACAGAAGAACCAGTCATCTCCAGTATGGTTCGTCGCTTCAATATCGATGCCAGCATTTTACACGGCAATATTGATCATATCCAAACTACACTTTTTGGTACATTACTTGTAGAATTATCAGGAGAGCAAAGGGCTCTAGAGCAGGCACTTAGTTATTTACAAACACGTGAACTCGGAATTGAGGTGATTGGTTATGTCCCAAGACATGCTAGCGTTGCTGTTTAAATCCCTATGGGAAACCACCTATATGGTAGCTGTTTCAGGAATTATTTCGGCTTTTATCGGTATACCCCTTGGTATTATTTTAGTGACTACTGATAAAGGGCATATTCTAGAAAATATACCGATCAATAAAGTGTTAGGAGTTATTATCAATGCAACTCGTTCCACACCATTCATCATCTTAATGGTAGCAATCATTCCCCTTACTAGACTGATTGTCGGTACATCAATAGGTACCAATGCTGCTATTGTCCCCCTCTGCATTGCTGCGATTCCCTTTGTCGCTCGAATCGTAGAATCAGCCCTCAAGGAAGTGGATTATGGGGTCATTGAAGCAGCCCAGGCCATGGGTGCATCACCCCTGGAAATCATCAAGAAAGTACTGATTCCTGAGGCCCTACCTGCAATTATTCTTGGACTCACATTGACCATCATCAGTTTAATTGGGTATTCGGCCATGGCAGGTGCCATTGGCGGCGGAGGTCTGGGTGATCTAGCGATTCGCTATGGTTATCAACGTTTCCGTGCTGACATCATGCTCATTACTGTAATTATCTTAATTGGCCAAGTACAAATTGTACAATCAACCGGCGACTATCTAGCCCGCCGCCTAAATAAAAAATAAAACTTGGAGGTCTATTTTAATGAAAAAATTATTACTTGTCATCATCGGAGTACTCACTCTAGGATTATTAGTCAGCGGTTGTGGACAAAGCACAGCTCCTGCAAAACAAGCAGGTAACACAGTATTAAAAGTTGGCGCTACAGCTGTTCCACATGCAGAAATTTTGAATGTGGTTAAACCGCTACTCGCTAAAGAAGGCATTGATTTGCAAATCGTAGAAATGACTGATTATGTAAAACCAAATATTGCAGTCGCTGAAAAAGAATTGGACGCCAACTTCTTCCAGCATATTCCTTATCTTAATAAATTCTCTACAGAACGCAATTTGCCATTAACCTATACTGCTGCAGTGCACATTGAACCAATGGGTATCTATTCAAAAAAAATTAAAAATCTTACTGAACTTGCTACAGGTGCCAAAGTGGCCATTCCTAATGATCCTACAAACGGTGGCCGTGCTCTGGCACTACTCGCAAAGGCCGGAATCATCACACTTAAAGATGATGTAGGCGTGAATGCTACAAATTAGCGAATTAGAAGCTCCACAACTTCCACGTATTCTTGAAGATGTAGCCATTGCCGTCATTAACACCAACTATGCACTAGAAGCAAAATTAGTCCCTACCAAAGACGCTCTGTTTATTGAACAAAAAGACTCTCCCTATGTAAATATCCTGACCATCCGTAAAGGGGATGAAACCCGCCCTGAAATTCAAAAGTTTACCAAAGCCTTAACTTCTGAAGACGTACGAAAATTTATTAACGAAAAATATCAAGGTGCTGTTGTACCAGCATTCTAAGAAGAAATAAAAGAAGGTCTAAGTTTTTAGTGAAATAAATAAAAAGCCACATTTAAACCACAAAGAAGCACAAAGGACACAAAGAGGATGTTAAAAATTACTCTTTGTGTCCTTTGTGCTTCTTTGTAATCTTTGTGGTTAACGTGGGTTTTATTCTCTGTAGTTTTTAAGAACGCGATAACGTTTTTCTTATTTTTTCATATAATGGGGCTGACCATCTTTAAAATATACCACTTTAAGCTTAGATCGATCAGCAATTTCCAATCCTTCAGCAAGGCCTCTACCAATCTCTGTAACGCGATGGGCATCTGAACCAATTGTCACCAAGCGTCCCCCTACTTCATAAAACCGTTGATAAATAGGCATGAGAATTTCGATTGCTTCCTTACTGCCTAAACGTCTGGTATTAATCTCCAGAGCCCTGCCCTTACGGGCTAAGGTAATTAATATTTCATCAATCTGCTCCCTAAACTCACTATAATACACTTCTGGATCAACAAAACGAGCATATCTAGCAATATAATCAATATGACCTAAACTGTGAATACCTTCATAACAGGTTACGCATTGCAGCATTGCTGCAAAATATTGTCGATACACTTCTTCTTTATTTCTTCCCTGATAAAAATCCGGAGTATAAATATCAATATTATCAATAACATGCACTGATCCAATCACATAGTCAAAAGGATGGGTTTCTACCAGCCGACAGTTCTCATCCAGACAATCTGAGCGCATACCGATCTCAATGCCTAAAAGTACACTCTCACTGCGATATTTATTATATTCAGCAAAATATTGCTTAACATCAAAGATAAATGCCAGCGGCCCTGGATAGCTTATATCCATATGCTCAGTTATCGTTATACCAATATTTAATTCCCGCCCCCTTGCTACAGCATCATCAATGATCATTTTTGAATCAGTAGAAAAGCGCGTATGCATATGACTATCAAATAACATCGTTACGACCTCCTATTAACTTGCCCAATATAATAATATAATAACATTATTTTCATTTTTTTACACATAGATCATAAAAATCTTGCCTCAATAGCAGGAGAAGACTTGGCAAAGGCCAAGTCTTCTGTCGTTACATATTCTTTATTCTATCATTACAGGCGCGGCCTCTTTATTAGGTTTAATAGGTATTAATAAAAGAGCTGGATGATCCAGTAAAACATACTGCCACTATTGCATTTTTCAATATCTTCCACCTAAAAAATTCCTCTACCTCATACAATTATTGACTATATAGTCATCTATCAAAAAAATTATTTGCCTGCTACACCATATAATACAAGTTCAGTAATGTTATGGGCCGTTTCGCCAATATCATCAGTCACAAAATTACGAAATACTGAGGTCACGATAACACTAAAGATACTGTGGGCTACGCGATCAGCATCCCAGTTGCCTCGAAGAACGCCTTGTTCTTTACCTTCTAGTAACACTTTTTCAATCATGCCAATCGTCTGGCTAAACCAAGCCTGATATTTATCACGCTGTTCAAGGGTAAAATTAGTATATCCTTCTACACCCAGACCGCGTACTTCATACATCACGACTCGCCACAAATCAGCATTTTTTATATAGAATTCCAAAAATGCTTTAATAATGTTTTCTATTTTTTGTAACGGTAGTTCAGGTGAAGCAACAATCCCTGCTAAAATAGCTTCAAAAGGCGCACTACGTTCTTTAATTAGAGTATAAAATAATTGCTCTTTATTTACGAAATAATTATAGACTGTCCCCTTCCCCGTATCAGCCAAGGCAATAATTTCATCAACCGTCGCCCGGTGATAGCCTTTGCGTGAGAATACAATATACGCCGCATCAAGTATCTGCTGACGTTTTTTTTGAGAATCGTGGGAACATGTATAGAGTCGAGTATGCTTCATTTCTACCTCCACAATTTAAAATCAAATAAACAGTTCTTCTGAGTCAACTAGGATTAATAAACAATCTTGTATGACTCGCAATGTATTTTATAAATAATTTTTTCAATTTCATCTGCCGTGAAATCATTCATACTCAAAGTATCAAATAATTTGCCCACTTGGACCATATTAGCAATTTTTAAGGCGTACTCAATACTATCAAAATTTGTTCCGAGGACAAGTACATCAATTTCCCTCACATTAATACCAAAAACTGCTCCCCCCATTGCCCGCCTTTAAATTTATGTATATCCAAACTATTTTTCTTCAATTTGCGTTGTGGTTGATCAATCAAATGCCGCATGGTGTCACAATGTAAATCAATGATTTAAATAACACACCCATCTTTCTGTCTTATTATGACTACACAGTCATACATCTTTTTAAAAAAACTCTACTATCATACTAAGTAGAGCTAATATGAATATCTTTAAAATACACTTTATTATTATATCATTCAAGATCATACGTTACAACAACACTCTACTAATTAATTGAGAGACAGGTTTATACCCTATAGTATAGCTAGGGAAAGTGAATAATGCCTAACTTATAACGTCAGGCATTATTTTCTCTATTCACTGCAATTTACTTTCTTACATTTCGAAGCGAAATCGCAGTAATATTCTAACGTTCCAATGAGTTCACAGCTTTGTTCAAAGGTGATACATCCTAACTTAGCCTCATCAACTACTTCCCTAATAATATCGTTAAGCTGAGTTTGATGATAACCTATAGCTAATACTTGTTGCTTTAATTCTGAAATTTTCGCTAACTGTTTATCCAAAACCCTCTCTCCTTTTTTTGAATAAATTTACATTTATGTATATTTATTCAAGTTAGTATCTTCATTATAATATGTACTACTGTTTATCGTAAAGAAAAAGCTTTCTCTTTTTTCTAACATTTAACTCGCTGCTTTTATACATATTATAAGCTTATATTATTCCCATAATTTGTATATTATTACAAATTTATATTCCAATACTGTAATTTTATAATTAGAAAAAAGTACTGGCATAAGTATTCCGCACTAAAAAGCAATACTTATTACCAGTACCCTATACAAATTTATTTTATTCTTCTATTACTGTTTCTCTAACATCACCATCGATAAGAGTATTAAAATTGTTGCTGCAATACCGGCTCCTAGCGCTGACAGGCTGAGTTCCAATTGCTCACCTCCTTAGTTATTCCTGGGAGTTGTGACTCTTGTTATCTTGATGTCCTTAAGCAATACTGTATTTTATTCACATTACATATTTTAATATTAATGGAACGTTTTCCGAATAGAAAAGTGTTATACTTTTGATTCCTTAACAAAATAAAAGATAGGAAGACTCATGCCCCCTATCTTTTATTGCTATTATCTATATTCTTTTTATACTAAAAAAATGCCACCTGCCACGCTTAAAGGAAAGAATTATAAGGTAAATCGATTTCGCCTTCGAAGCAATCATCAAAACCACGAGGGTAATGATATTCCCTCTTATCTTTGTCAGCTGGGAAAACAAATTTGCCACCTACCTGCCAGATAAACGGTTTAAACTTATATTGTAATCTGTCTTTTTTCATTTCGAACAAGACATTAATCTCTCCGGTGTCTGCTTGGAAGTTAGACCATATATCATGATGAAAAGGAATTACGACTTTCGTATTTAAAGATTCAGCCATTCTGAGTATGTCAGAAGATGTCATTTTATCCGTAATACCACGTGGATTCTCGCCAAAAGAACCTAATGCTACATCAATTTTGTAGTCATTACCATGCTTGGCATAGTAATTTGAGTAATGAGAATCACCACTGTGGTAAAGATTACCACCAGGTGTCTTTATAAGATAATTTACAGCTCTATCATCCATGTTACCAGGCATTTTACCTGCTAAAATTTCGCCTTTAGGAACAGTAATCAATGCTGTACGGTCAAAAGATTCAAGAGCTACAAGCTCAGTATCTTTGATCTTAACTACATCGCCTGGCTTAACAACAATACAACGTTCTTCCGGTACACCCCAGCTCATCCATAGATCAACGCAAGTCTTAGGTCCAATAAACTTTACGGATTCATCACAATTTTTCATAACTGCTGCTGCCACATTTACATCAATATGATCATTGTGATCATGGGTTGACACAACTGCATCAATTTTTTTGATAGCAAATGGATCTAAAACAAAAGGTGCTACTCTCAGATTAGGCTGTAGCTTTTTGCCACCAGTCATTCTTGCCATTTGATGATGTGAATCCATCAATGATTTTGATTTTGTTCTTTTACCGCTTCCACACCAAAAGTCAATACAAATATTAGCTAAGCCCTCAGATTTTATCCAAATACCAGTACAACCTAACCACCACATAGCAAATGACCCTGGAGCAACTACCTCAGCTTCAATTTCCTCGTTAAGCCATGTTCCCCATTCAGGAAAAGTACTCAATATCCAAGACTCTTTCGTAATCTGATCAATTTTGCTCATTTTCTCACCCTTCTTTTATTATCATCATTATCGTAACTTTCTAAATTAATTATATATTTTGTCCTAATGAAAAAAAAGAACAATAATCGAAAGATACTTTATGCAAGAATGTGTTTATTCACCCACTCTCTTAGATTAATAGGCTTATTGAGGGTCATATGTAAAAAAGCAAACTATTATTACTAAGAGCTTGCTTTTCTATACATATCTTTTTTTACTTATGGCCGCAGCAGCAACCGCCGCCATGTTGATGCCCATGACCGTGACCACCGCCGCAAGCATGTCTTGCGCCATCTTCGCCCAGCTTACTACCACATTGCGGACAAGGAATCTCAAATCCATGTTGGCCTCCAGCAGTACATGGTGCTACTTCTCATTTGTGACTACAATCCTGACATTCAAATACACGATTCTTTACCATATAATTTTCCCCTTTAATAATAATATTCCGTCCTTCTACCAACGCCATTGCAATTTAGATTCTAGCCGACTGCAATATTCTTTGAAAAGTCGCCCGTGATAACCCCATGGCAGCTGCACAGTCAGCCTGATCCATTCTGTCTAGATCTTTCAAACGTACTGCTTCAAGTTCTTCTATCCCTAGTTCAATAACCTTAGGCTTTTTTTGACCTTCTGGTATAAATCGCTGACAATTCGGCTCACGTTCTATTAAACCACAGCAACGTTTTCTATACATGTTCCCCCCATGAGCATATGTTCATTTGCAATATATTACATATAGGCTAAAAAATACAAGTATTCTTTAAATATTACTTTAAAGAAATAAGGAAAACGCTAACGCGTCCTTTTTTATCATTGCGAGTGTAGCGAAGCAATCCCCTACTTGTCCAGAGATTGCTTCCCTAGACTCGCAATGACAGCTAAAAACTTATAAATTCTGATACTATAAAAAAACGGACAAAATCTAAACAAGATCTTGTCCGTCCAAGTATTACAGTTCTGTATTCCTAAGTAGTTTTAATCTAATTGATAAAGAGGTGTCGATAAATATCGTTCCCCTGTATCAGGCAACAATACAACAATGACTTTCCCTGCATTTTCTGGTCTGGCTGCGATTTGCGTCGCAGCAAATACAGCTGCTCCGCTAGATATACCCACTAATAATCCTTCTGATGACGCAAGTTGTCGTCCTGTCTGAAATGCCTCTTCATTTTCAACTTTATAAATCTCATCAATAATATTTTTATTGAAAACACCCGGAACAAATCCTGCACCAATTCCCTGAATTTTATGGGGCCCTGGATTGCCTCCTGACAAAACCGGAGAATCCGCTGGCTCAACAGCAATGATTTGTACATCTGGCTTTTTAGCTTTTAACGTTTCAGCGACCCCAGTAATGGTCCCGCCTGTACCAACGCCAGCAATGAAAATATCTACTTTACCATCTGTATCCCGCCATATTTCCTCAGCTGTGGTCCTGCGATGTATTTCAGGGTTAGCTGGATTTTGAAACTGCTGCGGAATAAAGGACTGAGGAATTTCCTCTGCCAGTTCTTCGGCTTTGCGGATAGCACCTTTCATACC
>Ga0316602_10000524_pt1 | contig 18384 bp, 13 predicted proteins | sample OWC_soil_day10_C_FD_203103 | JGI IMG/M metagenome (GOLD analysis project Ga0316602, IMG submission 203103) | Wetland soil microbial communities from Old Woman Creek delta, Ohio, United States - OWC_soil_day10_CT | ecosystem: Environmental > Terrestrial > Soil > Wetlands | place: USA: Ohio... | reverse complement strand
AATTCCAAAAAATGCAATGGTCAGTGTTAAGCCTGCGGCACTGGCGTAAAGCGGCGCATACGCACGTATAAATTCAAAGTCCATATTGGTATCTCCTTTGATTTCATGAAAAAAGGAAGCAGATGAATGCCCATCTGCCCCCTTTTTTCCATGTCTGGTCTGTCACAGAAATTTGCAGGAAATCAGATATTCATATGCGCACTGGAAAAAACCGTATCTCTTCTTGCGAAGCATCTACAGTAAAAACAACACAAACTCATATTTTCCCGTACAGCCATAAATAAATGATTCATTTTCATCCTCCCTACAAACATACTATTTATATATGCATAATACTATGATGAAAACTATTTGTCAATTATTTTTTATGGGAAATTGGCTGGCACAAAAAAATACCCTGGTAAGCAGCTATTAACTGCTTATCAGGGCACATCTTATTCTTTTAGAAAGAATTTAAAGCTGGTCACTTATATCAGAAAGCTGGAATTGCATAATCAGTTCTTTTAACATCTGCATCTGGCTTAACAATTCTTCACTGGTAGCAGCGCTTTCTTCTGCTGTCGCCGAGTTAGACTGGGTAACCATGGAAATCTTTAGCATACCGCCCTCTAACTGGGCTACGCTGTCTGCCTGGCTTTTTAATGACTGAGAAACCTTGGACACAAGGGTATCGATTGTATTGGTCTGCTCCACAATCTTTTTAAATACTTCAGCAGTTGACTCTGTATTTCGTTTTCCCTGTGCTACGGATTCCATGGTGCTGTGGATTAAATCGGTTGTCTGCTTTGCAGCATCCGCACTCTTTCCAGCCAGCTCTCTCACCTCATCTGCAACAACGGAAAATCCTTTTCCTGCTTCCCCTGCACGGGCCGCCTCTATGGCTGCATTCAATGCAAGGATATTGGTCTGGAATGCTATATCATCAATAATATGTATGATTTCCTGAATTTTCTTGGAAGAGGAATCAATGGTTGCCATGGATTCCTGAAGCTTTTTCATCTCTTCATCTCCCTGTCTTGTTTCGAGAATTGCAGATTCCGTCATATCCTTGATGGTAAGGGAATACTGGGCATTATCCTTTATGTGGCTGGAAACCGTCTCCAGGGATGAAATTAAGCTCTCTGTAGTAGCCGCCTGCTCCGTGGAATTGGCAGCCAGATTTTGTCCTCCCAAAGCGACCTGGGCGGAGCTTGCACCTACCTGATCTGCAGAACAGGCGATGTTTTTTAATGTGATGTTAAGGGAAGAAAGAATCTTTAAAAGGGCTGTCTGAATGGGAACAAAATCCCCCATGTACTCCACAGAGCTTGTAACAGTCAGATCATTATTGGCCACAGCGTCCAGCACATGGGAAATATCCATAATATAAGACCGAAGCTCTCTGATGGTATTGTGAAGTGCAAGAATCAGGCGGGCGCTTTCATCTTTTCCTTTGGTAATCTCTACATCATCCTGCAAATCGCCATGAGCCAGACGCTCAATGCGCTGAGTCGCCTCAAGAATCGGCCTGGTTATCCGCTGCGCAAAGACTCTTACAACTAGAATAGAGGCAAAAAGAAGAAACAGACCGGTAAACACACTCATCAACAGAGTATTGCGGACGTTTCCTTCAATCTGCGTCAGTGGAGTCGTCACTGCCACAGACCAGCCCTCCGGACCGCTAAGAGGAATATATCCCACCAGACGGCGGACCCCTTTGTAATAACTGAATCCCGTTCCTGTCTTTCCATCCATCATGGCCTTAAAAATCTTAGCAGTAGGCTCATAGGAGGAATCCTGCTTTGCCAGTTCCATGTAATCCTTTGGATTACTTACGTTGCCGGCATCTGGATGAATCACGGTTTTTCCTTCCTTATTTACCACAAATGCATATCCGCTTTCTCCAATTTTGATCTTTGTCAGTTCATCGCTGAACGCTTTATAAGGGAGAAGACCGTAAAGCACTTTTCCAGTGCTGCCAATGGGCGCTCCAATATAAAACACTAAATTATTATCTTCCTTGACAAACGGACTGGAAATATAAGTTACTCCGCTGACTGCCTGCTTAAAAAATTCCTGATCCCCAATCTGGTCCCCTTTATCATTGTTACCCTTGGAATCAGCGATTGTAATATAATCAAACCCGGAGACCTGTGCTTCTTCTTCCAGAAGACTCTTTTGCTCTGCTGCAGAAGTTTTTCCATCAGTCAGAAAACTCTTTGATGCAGTAATCTCAATCTGGTTCCGGTAGATGTCAAGTACAGAATCAATTCCCTGCTGATAGGATGCCGCCAGATAGGATGAATTTTTCTTTGCTTCTATAAGAGAACTCTGATAATAAAAAACAGAAGTAATAGCAGTCAGAAACCCAACTGTTAAAACTAATAACAATGAAACAAAAACTATAAGCTTGCTTTTTAAGTATTTCATAAATACTTACGCCTCCTCCGTTAAATAGTCCGGAAAATAAACATCTCGGTGCTTTAAATCTCCGGAGCAAAAAAGAGGGAGATCACTCCCCCTTCTTTATTTACATCCAGTATATTCCTTTTTTTTTAATGTGTCAAAATGGTTTTACAATTTTCGACAAAATTATTGATAAGATCTATCAGTAAAGGAGGGATGGCATTTTTCGGATACTACAGTAATATTCTCAGCTAAGTTTAAATCTTCCCACTTCATCCCGAAGTGTCTGTGCCTGAGCTGCCAGTTCCTCACTGGAAGCAGAGCTTTCCTCTGCAGTTGCAGCATTGGATTGCACTACTGATGATACCTGACTGAGGGCTTGGTACATCTGTATTGCTGCTTCCGCCTGTGATTTGGAGGAAGCTTCAATTTCTCCAATAACCGTTTCTACAAAACCAGAGCTTACCGCAACTTCATTTAACGTTTCTGCAGTAATAACCACCAGTTTCTCTCCCTTTGATACGGTTTCTGAAGAATGTACAATAATGGCTGCCGTCTGTCCGGCTGCCTGGGCTGACTTTTCAGCAAGACTGCGGACTTCATCCGCCACTACCGCAAATCCCTTTCCTGCTTCTCCTGCCCTTGCAGCCTCCACCGCTGCATTCAGCGCCAGAATATTAGTCTGGAACGCAATGTCCTCAATTACTTTTGTAATGCTGTTTATTTTATCGGAGGAGCTGCTGATCTCCTTCATGGCTGAGCTTAACTGTTCCATAAATTCATTGCTCTTTATAAGACCCTGTGACGATACCTGGACGGAACCCGCGGCCTTCTTTACCTGCTCTAAATTCTGTTGTGCCTGATCAGACATTGATTCAATGGAAGCACTTAATTCTTCAATGGTTGCCGCCTGCTCCGATGAGCCGGAGGCCAGGGTCTGGGCTCCCTGAGATACCTGATCTGCCCCGATTCCCACCTCATCTGCACTGGCCTGTATGAGCTTTAATGTCCTGTTTAAAGACTGGGAAATGGTTAAAAGCGCTTCTTTTACCGGAGCAAACTCACCTTTATAATCCTGATGAAGCTCTATCTGCATATTTCCGTCTGCCATTACCTGTAGTACCTGAGTGATCTCATGGATATATCCAATATACCTGTTTAGCTGGACTACGGTGCGGTTAAGTGCAAGAGCCATCTGCCCTGTTTCATCATTGGAGCTTACATCTGCCGATATGTCCAGTCTGCCGTCTGCTATCAGATTGGCCGTTTTCGTCAGCTTTTTAAGAGGTGCAACAATCATTTTGGAAATAATCACAATCATTACAATTACCACAAGTAATGTAACTGCAAAAACTCCGGTCATCGATGCCGCAATCGCCCTGTATTCCTCATAAAACTCTTTTACCGGAAGTCCTGCGGCTACTGTCCAGCCGGTATCCCCTACCTTACGTACATATCCTTCCGCCTCCGACTGATTTGAAGTAAAGGAAAGAAATCCTTCTGTGGAAGAAGAAAGGGCGTCTTTCATGTTCTGGGAAATATTAAGATCTGCTATCTTTTTATTTACCATGTCCTTGTCCGGATGAAAGATTACCTGCCCCTCTTTTGATGTCAGTATGTAAAATCCGGTTTCTCCAAGCTGGTATGAACCAATGGTTTTTACCAGTCCATCGAGAGAAAAGTCAATTCCGACCGCTCCGATAATTTCTTTCCCATCTGCTGCAAAAACAGGTGCTATAATACTTACAATCTGAGCCTTAGTAGCAAAATCCTCAAAAGGCTCCGTCATAATCGTACTTCCGGAATTTTCAAGAAGCTGATACCACGGACGTTCTTTCACACGATAGGTCTGATCTGAAACAAAACCATCTGACTGTGCCAACTGGCTGGAATCAATATCTGCAACCCAGAATGCTACCACGGATTCCTTATCTTTTTCATATGACCGGACCATAGTCTGTTTAATATCATCAAATCCCGGCGCTGATGATATGTTTGTTCCAGGCTTTAAATCCTGAAAGAACTTTTGAAATGCGGTTGTGTCTGATAACTGTCCGGCTTTATGTTTATATTGATTAAAATAACCTTCCATCTCCTCAGCGGCTGCCTGTGTTCTTGCAGTCAGTTCTTTTTCCGTCATTTCTTCCACACTGGATTTAACCAGAGACAAGATGACAGCACCTACAATGCAAAAAGACAAAATGACAGGGATTCCAACAAAAAAAAGTATTTTAGTCAGCAGACTTTTTAAACCATATTTATGTACCTTTTTCCCGCTTTTTTCAGAAGTATGCTCCGACATAGTTTTCTCCTTTTTATTCAACTTATTTCTGGGCGCTCAGGCTTTATCTAAACCATTTTTTTTAGAAAATTACTGCAAAACCATGATTGGATTTGATGTATAAAATGCGCGCCTGTAATATTCGCAGTATACTTGATACTGCGTAATATCAGAGAAACCCCTTTCACTATCAATATATTTCGTGATGCGGACGCGTGAAATGACGGAATTAAAATTTATTTCTTTGCATAGATATAAATTTTATCAATATATTTATGCTATATTATGCGTTTAAAATCATGAATTAAAATGACGTATGAAATGACGGCTTAACTAATTGATTTTAATAAAACACCCCAGTTCCGGCTTGAAATCACTACATTAATTTTGATAATATGCATAATTCTACATAATATACTATTATTTGACAAATAATTTCGTGTGATGTATAATTAAAATATATTATATTTTCACAAATTTTCACCACGCAGTATCAAGTATACTGCGCCATTTTTGTACATTATAACCAATTAAACTATAAAAAAAAAATGTAATCTGTACTGGCATTTTCAAATATAAAAACAGCCTGCAAACTGTAAATTCTAAGTTTGCAGGCTGTTTTTATTACTTCATTTTAAATAATCCAGAAATTTTCGTTACATACAATCCGTCTGTACGTTTCGAATTTAGACCATTTATTATGAAAGCCGATTTTATTATCAGCTCCCAGATCATTAAATTCATGCAGACAGTTTGACAGATCTTCTTTGGAACTGATTTTTAAGGCAAAGCCTCTTTCATCGAGAATTGGTAATCCCGAATAACTATAATCATCAAGGCTTATAATATCCAGGATTGTTTGGTTACGCACAAGAACTGCCACGGAGTCATCCAAAGATATTATATCAAAAAAGTCAGGATAATGGAAGCTGTCTCCCGAAACAGAAACGACGTCGCCCTGACGATAGGTGATCTCTTTTGTCTTCTGTCTGGAGAGGAACGCATTTTCCAGGTTAAAATAGAATTCTTCAAAAATATATCCGCCTGCTCGTAATACGCCTTTTTCAAAGTATGGTTTTTCGTCCCCGTTTTCCACCTGCTCCACCACTCCGCAGGCTGATGTCATATGGCTGATCCTGTCAATTAAAATCAACTCTCCCAGTGTTTTATTTCTTTTAAATTCATCAACCGGAATCCGTTGGGAAAATTCAAGGAGACAGGAAGCAATTTCATTTTTGCCAATCTCATGGGCAGGTAAATGCTCCCCTGTATTAATATCCACCTGGTACTCAATGCGTTTGACCACTGCCGGAAGCATTCTTGTTCCCAGTTTCAGCAGATAATCGTTTCCTTCCTTAAGCGGAGCTTCATCCATCCATAAGATGGATGCCTTCACTTCTTTGCTTACAGGCAGCTGTTCCTGATCAGTCAGAACGTTTCCCCGGCTTACATCTACTTCTCTGTCAAGCTGTATGGTAACTGCCTGACCAACGCCCGCCTGGTCCGATGACCGGTCTCCCACAAGGATGCTCTTTACTTTTGCAGTTTCATTTCCGGGAAGTACCGTAAGGCTTTGTCCGACTGTGACGGTTCCTGATTCCACCTGACCCTGAAAACCACGAAATTCATGGTCGGGTCGGCACACTCTCTGGACTGGCATATAAAAACCGCTTCCAGCATCCTCGGTAATCTCTGTCTGTTCCAGACAGGAAAGGAGGGTTTCTCCCTGATACCAGGGCATATGATCTGATTTTACAGTTACATTGTCTCCTTCCGTAGCGCTGACAGGAATAATCGTCACATGCTTTAAAGACAAATCTTCAGTAAGATCCCAGATGCTCCGGCTGATCTCCTCAAAACGTTCCTGGCTGTAATCTGCCAAATCCATTTTATTTACTGCAAAAATGAAATGACGGATTCCCATAAGGGAACAGATTCTTAAATGGCGCCTGGTCTGTACCAGAACCCCCTGCTTCGCATCCACCAGAATGATTGCCAGCTGGGCGAAAGAAGCTCCTACCGCCATGTTTCTTGTATATTCTTCGTGTCCCGGTGTATCCGCTACAATAAAGCTTCGCTTCTCCGTTGTAAAATACCGGTATGCCACATCAATGGTGATTCCCTGCTCCCGCTCTGCCATCAGACCGTCTAAAAGAAGGGAATAATCAATTTCACCGCCTCTGGAACCTACCTTACTGTCAAGCAGCAGCGCTTTTTCCTGATCTGCATACAGCAGCTTGGAATCATAGAGTATATGACCGATCAAAGTGGATTTTCCATCGTCTACACTTCCACAGGTAATAAATTTCAGCAATCCGTTCATCAGAAATAGCCCTCCCTTTTTCTCTTTTCCATACTGGCGGCTCCGCCGTCTTTGTCAATCACCCGGCTGGTTCGTTCTGATTCTACGGAGCTTAATGTTTCATCAATGATCTGATCAATGGTAACCGCCTCTGAAAGAACGCCGCCAGAAAGGGGATAACAGCCCAGTGTCCGGAAACGAACCTTTTTCAGCTGGGGAACCTCTCCGGGATATAGACGCATACGGTCGTCGTCCACCATAATAATATCATCATCCCGATAAACCACTGGCCTTTCCGCTGCAAAATACAATGGAACAATGGGGATATTCTCCTGTTTTATGTACTGCCAGATATCCTTTTCCGTCCAGTTGGAAATAGGAAATACCCGGATGCTCTCTCCTTTATAAATCTCTGTGTTGTAAAGCTTCCACATCTCCGGTCTCTGGTTTTTAGGATCCCAGGCGTGGGCAGCATTCCGAAAGGAGAAGATCCGTTCCTTTGCCCTGCTTTTTTCCTCATCCCGTCTGCCTCCGCCAAAGGCTGCTGTAAATCCATACTTATTTAATGCCTGCTTTAATGCCTGTGTTTTCATGATATCAGTATAGGATGAACCGTGGTCAAATGGATTGATTCCCCGTGCAACGCCGTCTTCATTGATATATTCCAGCAGCTCGATTCCAAGTTCCTTCGCTGTTCTATCACGGAATTCAATCATTTCTTTAAACTTCCAGGTGGTGTTCACATGGAGAAATGGGAAAGGCGGTTTTTCCGGATAAAAAGCCTTTAACGCCAGATGAAGCATGACGGAACTGTCCTTTCCAATGGAATAGAGCATAACCGGCTTCTCACACTGGGCTGCTACCTCTCTGATAATATATATTGCCTCTGCTTCCAATTCATCCAGATGGGTTAATCTGCTCATAATCATCTCTCCTCTAATACTTATTCGAATTCTTACCGTTGACCTCAATTATGCGGATGGTACCATCGGGTCTTGTGACTTTCCAAAGAAGGAGATCACCATGTTCTGATACGTTCATCACAGTACCATTTCCTCCCATATCAGCTCCTAAGTAAAAATCAATGGCTCCAAACCCACACTCCTTTACACAGGAAGCGCATCCCCAGCAGTCTCTGGAATATTTTATAAATGCTTTCCCGTCTTTTTCCTTAATCAGACTCCCCGGACACACTCTTGTGCATGCCAGACAACCCACACATGCTTCTTTAGATATCCGTATGCTCATAAACGGTCTCCTTTCCTATGTTACGGAGTCTTAAAACCAGTGCTCCGTCTTTCAGCGTGGAGTTTACAAATTTATAATAAGCCTCATCTGACCTGGGAAAATCCAGATTTTCCTGGAAGGAATGCCACCTGGTCTCCTTTCTGAAACCTAAATGGGCAATCACTGACCGGCATACAACCAGACGTTCCAGCAGCTCATAGACAAACATCAGCTCATGCATGTCGGAGGCATTTAAATATCTGGTCAGCTTGGTGATTTCCAGTATTTTTTCTTCCCCAAGCTTCAGCTGTTTCTCATTATACTGATAATTGACCGAAATCCCTCCTGCGTACTCATCCATCACCTTTTGCATTGCTTCTTCCAGTTCCTCTGCCGTAAAAACAGCCTCTGAGCCATTTAAAATGCGTTCATACTCCCGGAAGGTTTCCTCGGCAAAGGATAAAACCTCATAGGAATGATCCATTTTCCGGCCTTTTTTAATAATATCAAGTGCAGCGATTTCCCCTTCTGCCAGGGCGCCAGTCACATACTTCTGGGGACAGCCGCCAGCTGCGTCACCTGCTGCATACAGACCGGTTATAGTGGTTTCCCTGTTGGTATTAATCCAGTAACCGCTTGCAGTGTGCCCACCAACGATATAAGGCTCGGTTCCGGCTATTTCCACATCCTCTTTTCCAGGTGTCCTGTCGCTTTGCAGCCATCTAAGAGTCTGGCTGGGAGCCATATTTAAGTATGCTTTCAGTAAATCCTCCTCTGTATCTTTATCAATCCCCTCTGTGTGAAGATAGCAGGGACCATTGCCAAGCTGATTCTCCCTTACGGTTCCATAGACTCGTTCACTGGTGGTGATCCCGTATTTTTCTTCGTATATCTCACCTTTTGAATTGATCTGTTTTGCTCTGACTCCCTGAGCGATGGTTCCGGTAGGTGCTATGGTATCCTTACAGCGGAGTGCAATAAACCGCATTTCAAAGGAAGTCATCTCTGCACCCGCCTTAATTCCCATGGCATAACCTGCACCTGTATTAAAAGGAGGGTACCACATCTTATGGCGGGAAAAACCCGGGTTGTTAGGTTTATAAAGACCAGACGCACCTCCGGTAGTCACAATCACTGCAGCTGCCCGGATTTCATAAGCGGTGGTCTCTTCCATATGAAACCCTACCGCTCCCCTTACTTCATTGCCAGTTGCAAGAAGATCGGTCACATTTACGTGCTCTAATACCGTGACATTTGTAGCCTGTAAAACGGCATCGGCAAGAATAGGCTTTATATTCTCTCCGTTAATCTTAATATTGCGTTTTCCTCTGGTCACATAATTGCCCTTTTCATCCTTTAGGATCACAAGCCCCAGCCGTTCTAAATCAGCTGTAACTTTATTAAATCTCCTGGCTGCCGTTAACAGAAGATCCTCTCTGGCAATGCCCGCCGCATCTTTCATTGCATAGTCCACATAATCCTCAGGGGTCTGCCCTTCAGTAATATAGGCATTAATGGCATTCACCCCTGCTGCCAGACAACCGCTCCGCCGGATCCCAGCTTTTTCGGCAACGATAACCTTTAAATCAGAATGGTTTGAAAGAGTCAGCGCCGCATAACAGCCAGCAGTCCCTCCCCCTATAATCAGGACATCCGCCGTCATAACTTCCCGTTTTAATCTTATACTCATTTTTGACTCCTCTGTAAGATCTCTTTCTACTATGTCAGAATGTGACGATATTGGCTCCGTTTAACAGTGAATTTTCCAGCAGATACGCTTTCTTGTCATCGTAAGCGTAAATCCGGTAAACAATCACATGCATTTTTTCTCCAACGGAAACAGGACGCCTTTCTAAGGATCTGCGGGTTGTGAGGGAAACTCCGTTTACATTCAGCCTGACCTCCAGATAATTTCCGCGGAATGAAATATCTTCAATGATTCCCTCTTCCGAACATCTCATCACATCCTGAAATTTCAAATTGTCACTTTTAAATGCTTCCACAAACTCTGGCCGTATGATTGCCCCTGTAAAATCACCCTTTTCAAATCCCTTCAGCTTATGATATCCATCCATTCTGGCGGATTGCCCGATAAATTCTGCGACGAAAGGAGTTGCAGGATTTTTATAGATCTCAAACGGATTTGCAATCTGTTCGATTCTACCCTGATTGGTGACAATAATTTCATCTGCCACCTCCACCGCCTCATCCTGATCGTGGGTGACAAAGATACTGGTAATACCCACCTTATGTATCATCTCCTTTAACCAGCTGCGAAGTTCCTGACGCACCTTTGCATCAATCGCCGCAAATGGCTCATCAAGGAGCAGCAGTCCCGGGCTTGGTGCCAGTGCTCTGGCAAATGCAACTCTCTGCCGCTGTCCACCGGAGAGCTGATTGGGATAGCGTTTTTCTAACCCCTCCAGGCCGGTTAAAGAAAGCAGTTCCATAACACGCTCTTTTATCAGCTTTTTGTGAATCTTTTTTACTTCCAGACCAAAAGCGATATTTTCATAGACCGTCATATACCGAAACAGTGCATAATTTTGAAATACAAAACCAATTCCTCTGTCTGCAGCAGGTAGATCATTGACTCGTTTCTCATCGATCATGATATCACCGGTATCCGGTGTTTCAAAACCAGCAATCATCCGAAGGATTGTTGTTTTCCCGCTTCCGCTAGGTCCAAGAAGGGCTGCCAGCGTTCCTTTTTCAAGTCCAAAATTCACCTCTTTGGAAGCCTTAAAATCTCCGTATGATTTCTCAATATTTCTCATTTCTATGTACATAAGACCCTCCTGACTTCATATTAATGGTTTTCCTCATTCTTTTTTGCCTGATGCTCTGCTACATTTCGTATGATCAGCACTGCTACTGCCATAAGAACCAGAATGGAGGAAACAGCAAATGCCGAGGTAATGGACTCGGATGAATTGGAAAGATAGAGGGCATCGATTTCCAGTGGAAGGGTAAACGTCTCCCCTCTGGTTTTTGACAAAGCATGGACAGCGCCAAACTCTCCAAGTGCTCTTGCCGTACAGAGAATCACCCCATAAAGAAGGGCCCAGCGGATATGAGGAAAGGTTATTTTCCGGAATATGGTAAATCCATCTGCCCCCATAAGTGCCGCCGCCTCTTCCTCTTCTTTTCCTACGGAAAGAAGTACCGGTATAATTTCCCTTGATACAAATGGGAATGTGACAAATACAGTGGCAAGCACCACTCCCGGAACGGCAAATACGATCTGGATATTCGTTCCAAGAGCCTCATTCAGTCTGGCAATCAGAGCGCCAGCCCAGCCCATTCTCCCGAATGTCATTAAAAAGGCAAGCCCTGCAATAACAGGGGAAATGGAAAATGGTATGTCAATGACTGCTGAGAGAATGTGTTTTCCTTTAAAAGTAAATCTGGTTATCAGCCACGCTGCTGCAATCCCGAAGATGGTATTAACGACGACTGCAATCACAGCTGCAAGCACAGTAACCCCAAACGCCGATTTTACAGTAGGGGAGGCCAATGATTGAAAGTAAAAGCCTATTCCCTCTTTCAGGGAATTAATAATAACGGAGATCAGAGGGAGAACCAGCATGAAAAAAAGAAACACCCCACTGATTCCTATGAGAATCCACTTACTTTTAATTTTCATACATGTTCCCTCCTATAAGCAGCTGGTACGCTTCGCCTGATGTACCTGAACCATATTTACTAACAGTAAAATCAAAAAGGATAAAAAAAGCATCACAAGAGCGATTGCCGTTGCTCCGGGATAATCCACATAATTGAGTTTCTGCATGATCACATAGGAAACCACCTGTGTCTGATTTCTGGCATTGTTGCCTGATATGTAGATTACACTGCCGTATTCCCCCACTCCTCTTGCAAAGGCAAGACCAAAACCAGTTAGAAGCGCAGGTCCAAGCTCCGGAAGAATTACCTTTCGAAAGGTGTGGAACTTCCCGGCTCCAAGAATTGCCGCTGCCTCTTCATACCGTGGATCAAGTGTCTCCAGAACCGGCTGAATGGACCGGACCACAAATGGGATTCCGATAAAAATCAGGGCAATGGTCAGTCCGATCTTCGTATATGCCGCTTTTATCCCCAACAGTCCAAGGAATCCGCCCATAACCCCGGTATCGGAATACAGCTTAGACAGTGTGATTCCTGCTACTGCGGTGGGAAGGGCAAAGGGAAGTTCAATGATTCCATCCATAATCCGTTTACCGGGGAACTCATAGCGAACAAGGACCCAGGCGAGAATCAGGCCGAATATACTGTTGACAAATGCAGCAAAAAGGGAACATAGCAAGCTGGTCTTAAACGCATTTACCACATTGGTCTTTGTAATCAGTTCAAAAAATTCACGGGGTGATAACTGGAAGGAATATACCAGGACTGAAGCCAGGGGAATCAGTATAATGCCCGAAAGCATGAAAAGAGTGATCCCCATACTCAGCCCGAATCCAGGTATGACACGCTGGCTTTTTCCTGCCCGATGTAACTGTTTCGTCATGTGTGGTTCCTCCCTCTAATTGGCGTAAATCTCATCAAAGATTCCCCCGTCTGCAAAAAAAGTCTCATAAGCAGCATCCCAGCCCCCAAAATCATCAATGGTGCAAAGATTTACATTGAGATCAAATTTTTCAGAGAATTCAGCCAGAATCTTTTTATTAGAGGGTCTGTATCCATATTCCCCGATCAGTCTCTGGGCTTTATCTGAATAAAGATATTTTAAATATTCCTCTGAGGCTTTTTCTGCTCCGTCTTTGCGGGCGTTTTCATCCACTACCGCCACACTGGGTTCTGCAAGAATACTGATGCTGGGGGTGATTATTTCATACTGATTCGGGTACTCTTTCACCGTATTGATGGCCTCATTTTCCCAGGCAATCAGCACATCTCCCTGGCCATTTTCCACAAATGTGGTGGTGGCCCCCCTGGCTCCTGAATCCATGACAGATACATTTTTATAAAGATCTGCCGCAAAGGCTTTCATCTTCTCCTCATCTCCCTGATAAGTGACCTTTGCATACTGCCATGCGGCCAGAAAATTCCAGCAGGCACCGCCGCTGCTCTTGGGATCCGGGGTAATAACCTCAACACCTTGTTTGATTAAATCAGACCAGTCTTTTATGTTTTTTTCGTTCCCTTTCCTTACCAGAAATACAATTGCAGAGGTATAAGGTGATGAATTACCTTCAAATTCATTGATCCACCCGGAATCGATCAAACCGGACTTTTCAATCATGGTAATATCATGAGCAAGAGCCAGAGTCACCACATCCGCTTTTGCTCCTTCGATGACGGAACGTGCCTGGCCCCCCGATCCTCCGTGAGACTGGACCACAGTTATTCCGGTTTTATAGGTGTCCCTGTAATAGTCTTCAAAGATCTTGTTGTACTCCTGATAAAACTCTCTGGTGGGATCGTAAGAAACATTGGTAATTGTAATTGTTCCGTCTTTTCCGAAATCCGTCTGCTTTGCACATCCTGCCAGTATCCCTGCTGCCACTATCATCAGTGCAAGGGCTGCTGCCCGCTTTTTTCCTTGTTTTCTCATTTATGAACCTCCGCTTGCTCCGTGTGTTACCTGGAAGTTTAATCCCTATTTACATATTTGTAAAGTATGTTATTGTTTTTTCTTTATCTATATGGTAGAATTTCCTTATCTATTCCCCTAGAACCATATTTTTTTACTTATATATCATATATTACCAGTATGTAAATATGATATCAGTCAGGAGGAAGTCATGTCCATTAAAACATTGTTGATCTTTGTTACCGTCTATAAGGAAGAAAGCATTACTGCTGCTGCCAATAAGCTGAATATCAGCCAGCCAGCTGTAAGCCTTGCAATCCGTGAACTGGAAAATGAGTATTCCATCCAGTTATTTGAACGGGTTGGAAGGGGCATTCAAAAAACCAGGGCAGCCCGTCATCTGTACGAATTCGCGTCCCACATCACCTCTCTTTATATGGAAATGGATCTGGAGTTTAAAAAGCAGAATCAAACCACTCCGCTGCGCATCGGATTTTCAAGTACCATCGGAGCCTGCCTGATGCCTGAACTCATTCATTGTTTCACGAAAGACAATCAGATTCCCATGCCTTACTTAAAAGTTGACACCTCAGAAAAAATAGAAGCTTCCATACTGGAAAACCAGCTGGATCTGGCTCTCACAGAAGGAGTCAGCAGTTCGGATAAAATTCTGACGGAACCATTTGCCAAAGAACAGTTAGTGCTGGTGTGCAGCCCTTCTCACCCCTTTGCTCAAAAGGAGAACCTTACACTGGAGGACTTAAGAGAAGAACGCTTTCTTCTGAGAGAAAACGGAAGCCAGACCAGAAAGCTGGCTGAAGCTGCTTTTCACCTCCATGATTTCATTCTCCGCCCTGTCCTTGAGAGCACCAGCAATGAAGCAATCATATGGGGAGTTCATACAAATCTTGGAATTGCCATACTGCCAGAACGCCAGGTGGCCGAATACTTAGAAAAGGGAACACTTCTTGCCCTGTCCCTTAAGGCAATTGAACTGAAGCGGGAATACCAGATAATTTACCATCAGAATAAATATTTAAACCCGGAAATGCTGCGTTTTATGGAGCTGGTAAAAAGTAAATTATTACCGTAACCATAGCCTGTTATTAAATCTCTGTTGCTATTATCTGTTTGACCGTTTATGATGGTTCTATCAGGATAAATGCGGGGGATAATATGGAAATAAACAGCAAACTATTATTGGTTGATGATGAAAGGGATATTGTTGATCTGATACAGGAAGTGTTGCAGCAGGATGGTTTTCGTGTCATTGAGCGGGCGTATTCCGGACTTGAAGCATTACGAATCTGCTGGGAGTTCCAGCCTGATGTTGTTGTGCTGGATGTGATGCTCCCGGATCTTGACGGCTTAGAGGTATGTAAAAAAATCCGGGAATACTCCTACTGCTCCATCTTGTTTCTTTCTTCTAAAAATGATGATATTGATAAGATTCTGGGGCTTTCCTGCGGAGGTGATGATTATATTACAAAACCATTCAGTCCACGAGAATTGGTTTTCCGCATTAAAGCGCAGCTTCGCCGTCAGCAATATCAGGCTTCTTCCGGCCTGGGGGACAGTGAAATTCTAAATGCCGGGGCTCTTACTCTTAATAAGGAAAGCTGCCGGGTCTACAAGTCAGGGCAGGAAATCAATCTGACCGGACGTGAATTTCTGCTATTGTCTTATCTGATGGAAAATACGGATAAAATCATCAGCAAGGAGCGCCTTTACGAAAAAGTCTGGGGTGAATACAGCAGCATTTGTGATAATACCATTATGGTTCATATCCGTCATATCCGCGAAAAAATCGAAGACACTCCTTCAAATCCCCAGCTGCTGATTACGGTAAAAGGCCTGGGATATAAATTAAAGAAGAGGACTGATTAAATGAAAAAATCCGGATACTGTACCATTTTTCATATTTATCTGATTTTCTTACTATCACTGCTTGGAACGGTTATCACAGCTGCATCTCTCTTTTACTTATTAATTACCGTTAAAACACCTGCCGGCATAAACACAAGAAGCGACTGGCCCAAAACAATTACGGAGAATTTCAAAAAATACATTGTTTTGATAGATGGAAACCCACAAATCCTGCCTGAGGGACTGGAACTGCTTCAGAAAAATGGGATCGGACTTCAGATTATCGATCAGGCTGATCCCAGTTACTCCGCTCCTGAGCTTTTTAAGCTTTACCAGACAGGAAAATTAAATGGCAGCAAAACAACCGCTTTTGTGGGGACAGTTACAGACAATGGGAATGACTATGCCTATATTCTCTATTTTCCAATGAAGATTTCCAAAATAACCATGTATCTCAATGGAGACAGATTTACAGATGGAAAAACAATTGTACTTCTTATTCTGGGAATGCTTTTTTCTGTTGTTTTAATTTCCGGTATTCTCTATGGATTCTGGACAACACACATCATGAACCGCTTAACAACTTCCATCAGAGAAATTTCATCCCGTAACTATCTTCCAGTTAATGTTAATGGTGCTTATAAGGATCTGTACCTTAGTCTCAACACTCTGGATTCAGAAATCAAAGAAAGCGACAGACTGCGGGAACAGACGGAAACAATGCGGAAAGAATGGATTGCCAATATCACCCATGATTTAAAAACACCTTTATCCCCTATAAAAGGGTATGCTGAACTATTACAGGAAAACGGCATTAAAACAGAGGAACAACGCAAACAGTACTCACAGGTTATCTTAAAAAATGTCTCTTTCATGGAATCGCTGATTCATGATCTAAAATTAACCTATCAGCTTTATAATGGTATGATTCCTCTGAATCTGCAGGAGCAGAATTTCATACGCTTCCTGAAAGAACTGGTGATTGATATCTTAAATAATCCAGAATATGAACAACGTACCATAGGCTTTGAAACTTCCGTGGAAACATTTTTATTCTCTTTCGATCCCGTACTATTAACAAGAGTATTTCAAAATATCATTCTCAATAGTTTTGTCCATGGAGATGAAGATACTGCTGTTTCTCTGCAGATATCCGTTTCTAATACCATGCTTCAGATCGACGTATCTGATAATGGAAAGGGGATGTCAGAAGAGGAAACCCATTCCCTCTTTCAGCGCTACTATCGGGGAACGAATACAGAACGCAAGTCTGGTGGAACGGGCCTGGGGCTTGCCATTGCAAAAAGCATTACAGAGCTTCACGGAGGAATCATTACCGTGTCCAGCACGCCTTCCGTTGGAACATCTTTTCAAATACAGTTTCCCATTGGTTAAGGTTAATTAAGGTTGCCTGAAACCCAGATTAAGGTTGATAGTCTATCATTTCATTATGATAGCTGTCAGCCTATTTTTATGCCATATAATTAAGAAAGCAGGTGTTTTATTGAAAATTATATTAAAATACATTTTAATCAATGGAAAAGAGCACAAAGCAAGAACTGTAGTTATGCTTCTGTCAATCCTCCTTTCTTCCACATTGCTGTTTGTGTCTTTTTCTCTTGCTTATTCCTATGAAAGTGCCCAGCAGAAAATGGCACGTGGTATGTCAGGAAGTGCAACGGTTTCTATTCATGCCTCCGGGGAGTCAGATTCCTTAAGAATTGAGGATATCCCCGACTTACCCCTAATCAGTGCAAAAGTCGGTATGCTGAAAGAAAGCTGTTTCTATCACGAAAATGGCTATTATGAAACAGTGGACTTAATTGCAGCAGATCTGTCACAGCTTGATGAGATAAATAAGCCTCGTCTCATGAATGGCGGAGAAATCAAAGACTTCTCCGGCAGAAAGATTATTCTTCCTGACCGTTTTACTTTAAAGTATGGCATTAAAAAGGGCGATAAGATCACCCTGCAAATCCGAGGAAATCCTGTTTGTTTTGAAGTAGCTGAAATTGCTGCTTATGATACTGTTTTTCTGAGGAAAACAAGGGGGGCGACCGCTCTTTTACCGCTTTCTACGTTATCCGGGCTTTTCAATAAAACAAATGGATACAACGAGATTTTAATAAAACCTGCAAAAGGTGTCTCTACAGCAGATCTGATAAACGGGCTGGAGTCAGTGCTGCCTGACGGCATAATTCAGGTGTCTGAAATTATAAACGAAGCACAAATAAAAGCCGACGCAAGGCAAAAGTCCATGCCATTTTTTCTTATCAGCTTTTTTTCCCTCACAATCAGTGTTTTTATCATTTACAGCAGCTACAAGGTAATTACACTGGACCGGCTGCCTGTGATCGGAACGTTTCGAAGCATAGGAGCAACTCAAAAAGCGGTTACCCGTATTCTTCTTTTGGAAAGCCTGTTATATGGCAGTATAGGCGGACTATTTGGCATTCCAGTTGGAATGTCTGTGCTGAAACTGATTTTGCAGGGAATAGGAAAGTCTCTGTCACAGGGAATTGAGATCCCCGCTGTTATAACACCGTTCAGTATCATAGCCTCTTTCACAACAGCTTTTGCCATTTCTCTCCTTAGCGCATGGCTTCCGGTCTGCCGGGCAAGCCGCCTTCCAATTAAGGAAATTGTTCTTGGTACAGTTGAAGAGCCCTCCCCACCACGGCACTTAATCATTGGATCAGGAAGTATTCTGTTTCTAATATCAATATTTCTTCCAAAGCTTGTTCCTGAAAACATGTTAAATCTGGCTGGCGGGTTTTCCTTATTGGG
>Ga0316602_10000523_pt1 | contig 18402 bp, 11 predicted proteins | sample OWC_soil_day10_C_FD_203103 | JGI IMG/M metagenome (GOLD analysis project Ga0316602, IMG submission 203103) | Wetland soil microbial communities from Old Woman Creek delta, Ohio, United States - OWC_soil_day10_CT | ecosystem: Environmental > Terrestrial > Soil > Wetlands | place: USA: Ohio... | reverse complement strand
TATTCAATCCGTTACATTCCGCAGTCAAATGCCTTATAAAGAAAAGGAGCATAAATTACGAACCATTCTCAATTCTGTTAGCGAAGGGGTGCTTGCCATTGATGGGGAAGGGAAAATCTCCCATATCAATCAAGTTGCATGTAAAATATTCAATTGTACTCCAGATGAGGTCGTCGGCTTACAAGTGGAAAAATTGCTGGGAAAAAACCCATCTATTCTTGAAACATTACAGCTGGGACATACATACCGCTTAAGAGAGCGAAAGATTCACAAGGACGGCAGGACGATACAATTTCTCTTCAGCAGTGTCCCGGTGAAAAATGACCAGGGAGAAATTATCGGGGCGGTCTCTACTGTTCAAGATTTTCATCAAGTAAAAAATATACTATTACAATCAGATAAAACCCGCCCTTTGATTACTTTCGATGATATTGTTTATCAAAGTCCTCAAATGGCTCGACTCATAACGGTTGCCAAAACTGTAGCTAAAAGCTCCTCGACCATTTTGCTGCGGGGGGAAAGCGGTACTGGCAAAGAATTATTTGCAACAGCTCTTCATACAGGCAGTTTCAGGTGTGAGAATCCTTTTATCGCTATCAACTGCACAGCATTGACGGATACCCTTCTGGAAAGCGAATTATTCGGTTATGAAGAAGGGGCTTTTACCGGCGCTGTCAAAGGAGGAAAAAAGGGACTTTTCGAACAGGCTGACAATGGTACGTTGTTCTTGGATGAGATTGGAGACATATCCCAGAGACTACAAGTTCAGTTATTGCGCGTTCTGCAAGAAGGCACCATTCGCAGAGTGGGGGGAAGTAAAGAAATTGCGGTGGATGTGCGGATTATTGCCGCCACCCATCGCAATTTGGAAGAATTGATCTACTCGGGTAAATTCCGGGAGGATTTATATTATCGGCTGAATGTGATTCCATTGGTCATTTTGCCCTTGAGAGAAAGAAACGAGGATATTCCCTTGCTTGCCCAGCATTTAATCCGAAAAATTTGTACAAAACTGAATAAGCCAGAAATGTATTTGGCAAAGGAAAGCGCAGCTCTCTTGATGGAGCAAGAATGGCCCGGCAATGTAAGGCAGTTGGAAAATACCCTGGAGCGTTTGATTAATTTGACTGATGCTGCTGAAATTAGACCAGATCATCTTTTCGCTTGGGCGGATATCACTGCTTACAGTCATGGCAGAAAGAATATCTCACGCAAAGAGCAAGCATTGCAGATTGAGATTCCCCTTGAGGGTGAATGGCCTTCGCTAAAAGATATTGTTGCTGGTATTGAAAAAGAAGTCATCATGAAGGTTTTAGAAAAATATCCTTCATCAAGGTTAGCCGGACAAGTTTTAGGAGTATCAAATACGACGATATTAAATAAAATTCGGGCATATAAGATTTGAAAAATACGGATACTTTGAAGGTTTTTATTGGCATAAAAAATGCATATATTTAGAATTATCAGACTAATTATAAGATGAAAATTGAAAGGAGAACAAACATGACTTCAGAAAACCATGGCATGCATCGAGGGTTAAAAAATCGCCATATACAGATGATTGCATTGGGTGGAGCCATTGGTACAGGGCTATTTTATGGATCAGCCCAAACCATTCAATTGGCGGGACCGGCAATTACGCTGTCGTATACCATTGGCGGAATCGTGATTTTCTTGATTATGAGGATGCTTGGTGAAATGTCGGTAGATGAGCCTGTTTCCGGATCTTTTAGTCACTATGCTTATAAATACTGGGGGGAGTTCCCTGGCTTTTTGTCTGGATGGAACTATTGGTTTAACTATATTGTAGTCAGTATGGCTGAGTTAACCGCAGTTGGTATTTATATTCATTATTGGTGGCCCGATATACCGCCATGGGTTTCTGCTTTCGTATTTTTAGTCATCATTACATTAATCAATTTAGTTGAAGTCAGGATGTTCGGCGAGCTCGAGTTCTGGTTTGCATTAATTAAAGTCATTGCCATTATCGGAATGATTGTACTGGGGATTTTGATGATTTTTGCAGGTATTGGCACAGGAGGTCAAGCCATTGGTTTCGAGAATCTTTGGATACATGGCGGTTTCATGCCTAACGGCGTGTGGGGGCTGCTGCTTTCTTTGGTCATTGTCATGTTTTCTTTTGGGGGGATTGAGTTAATTGGTATTACTGCAGGGGAAGCGGATAACCCCAAAAAATCAATTCCTAAAGCCATTAATCAGGTGATTTGGCGAATTCTGCTCTTCTATGTAGGTGCGTTAATGGTCATGCTGATTATTTATCCATGGAATAAAGTCGGCTTGGAAGGAAGCCCCTTTGTACAAATCTTTTCTAAAATGGGTATCCCGGCTGCAGCAACTATTTTAAATATCGTTGTTCTTACTGCGGCTCTTTCCGTTTATAATAGCGGGATTTACAGCAATGCCCGCATGCTTTATGCCTTGGCACAGCAGGGCAATGCCCCTAAGGCTTTTATCAAATTAAACAACAAAGGCATTCCAGTAGCAGGTGTTCTTGCTTCTTCTGCCTGCACCCTAATTGCTGTGGTCTTAAACTACTTGGTTCCGGGTAAAGTATTTCTATACTTGATTTCAATAGCCGTTTTGGCTGCAGTTATTAACTGGGTTATGATTGTGATTGCGAATCTCAAGTTTCGGGCAGCTAAAGGCGCAGAAGCAGAAACGCTAGAATTTAAAGTACCTGGGTATCCCTTTGCCAACTATTTTTGCATTGCTTTTCTGCTTATGATTGTAGGGTTAATGTTTCAAATCGATGATATGAAATTATCACTGTATGTCATGCCCCTGTGGCTGGCAATTCTATGGGGTGCCTTTCGGTTTAAGAAACAAGTTATCGTAAAAAAAGAAGAACTGCATCGTTAGGAGTTATAACTTGATACATTTTTTTATCAGCTGAAAAGAAAATGTGTCAAGAAAAATTATCGGAATATTCAATATGTTATTAGACTTCCACATTCACTGATTTGGCATGAGAGTTGCATGATATAAAAGATGTAATGCCTATACAATATAGTTCTGCCAGAAAGATGAGTGCAACGAATTCATCGATGTATTGTTAAGGCAGAGCAGTATAAAAGTGACAGCATATTAAAGAATGGGGGAATTTGTGATGGCAGTTAGATATATTCCGGAACCTTTTCGAATTAAAATGGTAGAACCTATCAAAATGCTCACTCGAAAAGAAAGAGAAGAAAAAATCAAAGAAGCCAATTATAATCTGTTTAACCTTGCTGGGCAAGATGTGTATATTGATCTTCTAACGGATTCGGGTACCAATGCCATGTCTGATCAAATGTGGGCTGGTATTATGAGAGGCGATGAAGCCTATGCGGGATCTTCTAGTTATTACAAACTGGTTGAGGCTGGAAAGGATATTTTCAATTATGGCTTTATTCAGCCGGTTCATCAGGGACGTGCAGCGGAAAAAGTTCTCTTTGGTACAATACTAGGCGAGGGTAAAGTGGCGATTTCTAATATGTTCTTTGATACGACGAGAGCACATGTAGAGCTTTGCGGCGCAAGGGCCATAGATTGTGTTGTTGAAGAAGCAAAAGACCCCGCTAAGAGAGCTCCCTTCAAAGGGAATATGGATGTTAAAAAGATGGAGAAAATCATCTTAGAATATGGTCCTGAAAATGTCGGATTGGTGGTTATAACCGTTACCAACAACTCTGCCGGTGGTCAGCCTGTGTCTGTGCAAAATGTTCGCGACGTAGCCTCTGTCTGCAAAAAATACAATATCCCTCTGGATATTGATGCTGCCCGCTATGCTGAGAATGCTTACTTTATCAAATTGCGTGAGGAAGAGTTTAAAGATGCATCCATTAAGGAAATTATCAGAACCATGTTTGCCTGCGCAGATATGTTTACCATGTCTTCCAAGAAAGATTGTGTAGTAAGCATGGGCGGTCTTATTGGCATTAAGGATGCTGATTCTCCATTGATTCTGCCTATTAAAGCTCGCTGTATCTCTTTTGAAGGCTTTACTACCTATGGCGGTCTTTCTGGGCGTGATCTGGAAGCCTTGGCTCTGGGGCTTTACGAGGGATTGGATGAAAATTATCTGCGATACCGTATCGGTCAAATGGAATATTTGGCAGCTCGCTTGGATGATGCAGGAATTGCTTATCAGTCGCCAGTTGGGGGGCATGGTGTATTTATAGATGCTAAGGCGATGTTTCCCCAATTGCCTTATTTTGAATTCCCCGGTCAGGTTCTTGCGATTGAGCTATATAAGGAAGCAGGAATTCGTACATGTGATATCGGCTCCTATATGCTGGGTAATGACCCTGATACTAAAGAACAGCTTCATGCGGATTTTGAGTTTACTCGTCTGGCGATTCCCCGCCGCGTATATACCCAGGCTCATTTTGACGTAATGGCTGATGCTCTTATTGCCATCAAAGAAAGGGCGCATGAGATCAAGCATGGTTATAAAATTACATGGGAACCGCCTATCCTTAGGCATTTCCAGGCATCACTAGTCCCAATTGAAGAATAGGAAAAACTAACACAAGTACTGTCTCTATACGATATTATTAAAATCGTATAGAGGCAGTACTTGTTTTATATCGCCAACCGCAAAGGTGCGAAGAGGCGAAGTTAATAGGTCGAGTATGTTTACTTCGTGTTCTTCCTATTCTTCGCGTCTTCGCGGTTCAAGGTTTTGTTTTTAAAGGAAATCGTTTTTATTAGGACAGAAGGATTTGGAATGCCCTTACTTTATTTATCACTAAAATGAGAATATTATAAAAATGTCAACAAGTCCTATGACGAAATCGAATTTTGATTTTCTTGAAAAGCATATATAAGTATTATATGATGCAAATAGAACATTATATTTATATTTTAAAGGAGGAACGCCAAGTGGAGAAAGTTGTAGCGAATCAAAAAGATGGTTTAGGAACACGCGCGACGATTCAAAAGTTCGGAAGGTTTCTTAGTGGAATGGTAATGCCCAATATCGGAGCTTTTATCGCATGGGGATTTATTACTGCTTTATTTATTCCAACAGGATGGCTGCCAAATGAAAACTTATCAAAATTAGTCGGACCTATGATTGTTTATCTGCTGCCTTTGCTGATTGGTTATACCGGCGGGAAAATGGTCTACGATGCCAGAGGCGGAGTAGTTGGTGCCGTTGCCACTATGGGTATTATTGTTGGTTCGTCCCAACCTATGTTTTTGGGTGCAATGTTAATGGGTCCTATCGGCGGCTGGGCGATTAAAAAAGTAGATGAGGTATTTGAAGGCAACATTCCTGCTGGTTTTGAAATGTTAATCAATAATTTTTCAGCTGGTATTCTTGCTGGTATTCTTGCAGTCTTGGCATTTGTTGGTGTCAGCCCTGTCATGTTAGGAATTACGGCAGCTTTGTCAGCTGGTTTAGCAGCCGTTGTAAATGCTGGATTATTGCCGTTAGCAAATGTATTCATTGAACCTGCTAAAATTCTTTTCCTGAATAATGCTTTAAATCACGGAATTTTAAGCCCTATTGGAATGGAACAGGCAGCAAAAGCAGGACAATCTGTTATCTTCCTATTGGAACCAAACCCAGGGCCGGGTCTCGGCATATTGCTGGCCTATTGGTTTGCAGGTAAAGGAAGTATCAGACAATCTGCACCGGGTGCCATGATCATTCATTTCCTTGGCGGTATTCATGAAATTTACTTCCCTTATATCCTAATGAACCCTCGTTTACTATTAGCTGTTATCGGTGGTGGTGTCTCTGGTACTCTGACTTTCCAAGCTTTAGGTGCTGGTTTGGTTGCTGTGCCTGCTCCTGGCAGTATTTTTGCATTGATTGCAATGTCTCCTAAAGGCGGTCTTTTAGCCGTATTAGCAGGTGTTGCCGTTGCAACAGCCGTAGCATTTTTCATTGCCTCTGCAATTCTTAAAATGAGCAATCAGGTTGCAGATGAAGACGAATTAGTGCAAGCCACCGCAAAAGTACAAGAACTCAAAGGCAATAAAGTAGAAGTTACTCAAACTGTTTCCAAAAAAGTAAATAAAGTGGTATTTGCTTGTGATGCAGGCATGGGGTCTAGCGCTATGGGAGCTACGATTCTTCGGAAGAAGTTTAAAGAAGCTGGCATAGACATTACTGTTATCAATACGGCAGTCAATGAACTTCCTAGCGATGCTGATATTGTTATTACTCAAAGAACGTTAACCGAACGTGCGAAAACGAAACTGCCGACGGCAGAACATATTTCGATTGAAAACTTTTTAAACAGCCCGGAATATGACCAGTTAGTAAAACGTTTGTCATAAGCTAATTCTTCCCCACTTGAAGTCACAGACATGCATCGTTCCTGACTATGTAACATAAAAAGAGAGTTCACGCTGGCAATGTAGCTAGCGTGAACTTTTTTCTTATAGCATCACAATGAATCCTGCAGCACTTGACGTGAAGAAAACTTTAGTATACGATTGTAATACTTAAAACGTATTATACGCATGAAGTATTAAACGAAAGAAGGAGGTTGTTGGGTGAAGGAGTTTCAGATACTTCATAAACTAATTCATATATTTAAAGAAAAGGAAATAAGGCAGTTTGAGCGAACAGGACTCTCGGGCAAAGAGTTATATGTGCTGCAGCATATACGTACAGATGATCCTTGGCGGTTCAATGATTTTGCCGAGCATTACTGTATTAAACCCTCTACGTTAACTGGAATTGTAAGTCGGTTGGAGAACAAAGGGCTTGTTAAGCGAGAACGGACGGAGAAGGATCGAAAGGCTGTTTATTTATACTGCACTTCTAGTGGAAGAGATCTTGGAAGAAAACATATAGAAGAAGACCAGTTGTTTTTTCGTTCGCTGTTATCAACATTGGAACCACAGGAGAAAGAGCAATTTATCGGACTTACCAAAAAGATTACTGACAATCCTGAACTTTGCCAGTAGTAATAATAGTAGCAATGATAACTAGTAAATCACACCATTTCGGCGACAAACGACTTTTAAATATAAATTTCGATTATTTTTAAAGAATAATCGACAAATGCGCTCGATTTTGCTATTATTAGTGTCGTAGAAAAATTATAGAATGCAAAAGATAAGTATTTATCTTTAAATAATATACTTTTACATAAGATCATTTTTTTGAGCTTGGGTAGCTCATTTTAAAATAATATTTATAAACAGGAGCTTTTAAAAATGACAATTGCCACGCCTTATTACCTGATTGATGAAAAAAAACTGCTGAGGAACTTGCAAATCATTCAGCAAGTGCGTCAGCTTTCTGGAGCCAAGTCAGTATTGGCCCTAAAATGCTTTTCCACCTGGAGTGTATTTGATTTGATGAAGCAATATATGGATGGAACCACCTCCAGTTCTCTGTATGAAGCACGTCTAGGACATGAAAAATTCGGTAAGGAGACCCATGCGTATTGTGTGGGCTATTCTCAGGAGGATATCCTGGCTGTAACCGAATTTGCTGATAAAATTATTTTTAATTCTGTTTCTCAGTTGGACCGATATTATGATGTGGTCAAATCAGCTAAACTAGGTTTGCGCGTCAATCCGGGAATTAGCCATTCCCATTTTGATTTAGCCGATCCAGCCCGTAAGCATTCAAGGCTGGGAGTTGTTGACAAGCAAGTATTGGCACAGCAGCTTCATCGTCTTAGCGGTTTCATGTTTCATTATAACTGTGAAAATGATGATGTGGATACTTTTTCAAAGCAACTTGATTTCATTGGTGAATACTATGGGGATATGCTGAAACAATTACAATGGGTAAGTCTTGGCGGCGGATTATATTTCACCAAAGAAGGGTATCCAATCGAAACTTTCAGCAAAAAATTAGCTGATTTTGCTAAAGAATTTGATGTTCAGGTATATTTAGAACCAGGTGAAAGTGCGATTACTGGCTGTGCAGAGCTGGTTACCAGCGTGGTTGACTTGGTTCATAATGAAATGGACATTGCCATTGTTGATGCTTCTGTGGAAGGACATATGTTGGATTTATTAATATATAGTCTTTCTGCCAAAATAGATGAGAGCGATACCGGAAAGTATCAATATATGGTTGCCGGTCGATCTTGCCTAGCGGGAGATGTTTTTGGCACCTATCATTTCCAAGATAAACTGCAAATTGGCAGTGAAATTCGGTTTGCGGACGCGGCCGGTTATACGATGGTAAAAAAGAATTGGTTTAATGGGCTTAAGATGCCAGCTATTGCTGTGCGGAGGTTGGATGATACTGTAGAAGTAATCCGCAGATTTAGTTATGCAGATTTCTTAAATAGTTTATCATAAAAATTGTATTACAAGTAAGGGAGGAAAAAATGAAAAAAAATGTTTTAATTGTAGGTGCTGGGGGAGTGGCTCATGTAGTTGCTCATAAGTGCGCGATGAACAACGATGTCTTAGGGGATATTTGCATAGCTTCTCGGACCCAGCAAAAGTGTGAGGCAATCATTGAAAGTATACTGCGCAAAGGTCACTTAAAGGATTCAACGAAGAAACTGTATTCACGAGAAGTAGATGCTTTGAATATTCCATCTTTGGTGGAGTTAATTAAAGAGACCAAATCAGAAATTGTTATTAATGTAGGTCAGTCCTATATTAACATGTCCGTTTTAGAGGCATGTATTGAAGCTGGTGCCGTGTATATGGACACAGCAATTCATGAAGAGCCGGATAAGGTTTGCGAAAATCCGCCTTGGTATGCGAACCATGAGTGGAAACGCAAGGAACGCTGCGCTGAAAAAGGGATTACGGCAATATTAGGTATTGGCTTTGATCCTGGTGTAGTAAATGCCTGGTGTGCATTAGCGCAAAAGGAATACTTTGATACCATTGATACAATTGATATCTTGGATGTTAATGCTGGCAGTCATGGCAAGTATTTTGCTACTAATTTTGACCCAGAGATTAATTTCCGAGAATTTAAAAAGGTATGGACTTGGATAGATCGTAAATGGGTGCTGCAGAAAGTTCACTCCATACGTGTAGATTATGATTTTCCTGTGGTGGGATCTTGTCCCGTATACTTGACAGGACATGATGAGCTGCATTCTCTATCTAAGAATATCGACGCAAATTCCATTCGTTTTTGGATGGGTTTCGGCGAGCATTACCTTAATGTATTTTCCGTTTTGACCAATATTGGTCTTACTTCGGAAAAACCAGTGAAAATAACAGAAGGTGTGGAGATCGCGCCTCTTAAAATATTAAAAGCTTTACTGCCAGATCCATCCTCCTTAGCTCCTGGTTATACTGGCAAAACCTGCATTGGCAATTACATCAGCGGAACCAAGAATAATGAACCAAAAGCAATCTTTATTTATAATATTTGTGATCATGCTGAGTGTTACCAAGAAGTAGAATCCCAGGCAATCAGCTATACAGCAGGGGTACCAGTAGCAGCGGCAGCGATGTTAGTTGCCCGCGGTGAGTGGGATGTAAAACATATGGTAAATGTTGAAGAACTAGAGGCAAAGCCGTTTATTGATTTACTTGATACAATGGGCTTACCTACTGAAATTAATGAAGCTCCGGTAGCCTTTACACCGCCGATAATTGAATCATTAGAGTCTGTTTGATGATATACGGGAACCTCTTATGGATACCAAAAGTATTCACAAGAGGTTCTTTTTTATTATCTCCTTAAGTTAAGGCTTTTGTGAGAATGAAAATTAATTCTTTAAAAGCCTGTTTTTATAGTATGGGAATCTTAGATAGCGTTAAGGAGGCTGAAGATGGGAAAGTATTGTTGTGGAGTCTTTTTACTATTATTTTCCTTCATTGGAATAAGTGGGGGATGCTCACCACAACCTCAGCAAGTTCATCTAGCTTCTTCGGAACAAAAGCGCGATAAGTTGATTATTGCTGGATCCGGCAGCAATCTTGCAGTGACAAAAAAATTATTAGCAGCTTTTCAGGAAGAGCAACAAATGAATATCGAAATTCCAGGTAGTATTGGCTCTGGTGGAGCTATAAGTGGTGTAGCGAATGGCAGCATTGACCTAGGACTTACCTCAAGGCCACTTACTGAGATCGAAAAAGCAGGAGGATTAAAAGAGATCCCTTATGCCCGTTCTGGTATTGGTGTAGCAGTAGGTCCTGATGTTCCTGATGATAATATCAGCTATGAGGATTTAGTTGAAATCTATAAAGGTAATAAAACTACATGGTCCAATGGTGCATCAATCGTGGTTTTTGTCATGTATGAGAAGGATAGTACCAATGAAGTGGTAATGCGAGAAATCCCTGATTTTAAAGCGGTGTTACTTGATTCTTTGCGCTTTCATCGCTGGCAGGTATTTTATAATCAACAAGCCCAAGAACAGGCTCTTACTAAAGTACCTCACTCTCTGGGCTTTATAAATATGCCAGCTGCATTGGAAGGAATAAAGGTACTTAAGGTTAACGGCATAACAGCATCTCGTGAAAATGTGCTTGATAGTAGCTATAAACTCTGTAAAACCTTAAACTTTGTGTATCGAGAGCCGATTGATCCTCAGATGCGTACCTTTATCGATTTTACTTTTTCTCATCAAGGCAAAAATATCTTGCTAGGTTATGAATGTATTCCTTTAAGTAAGTGAGGCTATGAATTTGAGGTTTCTATCTAAACACTTCACGCAATGTATGAAAATTTTGGCAGTTGGAAGTATAGTGATGTTATCGGTTGCAACACCTTTCACGTATTTTTTTCTAGAATATCAAGATGGCAATAAAAGGATCTCCTTCTATGCAAAAAAATACGCAATAAAATTTAAGCAAGCGATACAAGAAAATCCCGAATATTGGCAGTTAAACATTGAAAAGTTCGTCGAAATTTTTGCTGATATCGAAAGCAGTGATGGAATTGAATCCATTGAAGTTTATGATAATGAGTCGCATTTATTGTATAAAGAAACTTTGCTAAAACCCTCAATGCTGTCTATTCATCAGACAGCTAAAATTCGTTACAATAATCAGCGATATGGCTCCGTAATCATCTATGGTAATTTGACACACGTTTTTAATAATACCTTAACGTTACTATGTTTATTCTTGCTAATGGCTTTTGTTGTTCTAAAGCTATATCAAAATAACCAAAAAATCCAAAATGAAATAATCATTAGAAAAAAAATTGAAAGCATTTTAAAAAAGTCAGAAGCAGAATTAATGACAAAAAATCAAGAACTAGTCCGGTTATTAGAGACTATAAAATATGCGCAAAATAAACTGGTTCAGCAAGAGAAGATGGCTGGCATTGGGCAGTTAGCTGCTGGAATTGCTCATGAAATCAATAATCCATTAGGCTTTGTCACAAGTAATATCGAGATGCTAGAAGAGTATTTTGCTGCTTTTAGTATTATACTTAACCAACATCGAGAACAGCAGTTAACGTGTAAAGAAAAAATGGACCAAGTTAATGAAGATAAGGAGTTAGAATTTATTCTCAATGATCTGCCTGACTTATTTCGAGATACGTTCGAGGGTCTGAATCGAATGAATAAAATTGTTAAAGGTATGCGGCTTTTTTCTCATATTGACCAGCAGCGTGTGTTTGAACAATATGATCTGATTCATGGATTACATAGTACGTTGTTGATAGCACAAAATGAGATCAAACCTTTTGTCACAGTTGAAAAACGATTGAAAAATATCCCGACAATCGAGGCAGTGGGGGATGAGATTAATCAAGTATTATTGAATATCATTATAAATGCTGTACAGGCTATAAGAGAAAAAGATAGTGAAGAAAAGGGAATTATTAAAATATCAACATGGGATGACGCAGAGTTTGTCTATTGTGCAATCGAAGATAATGGTGCAGGAATTATACATGAGAATCTGAGCAGTATCTTCAATCCTTTTTTCACCACAAAGGCTATCGGACAAGGAACGGGGATGGGGCTTAGCATCTCCTATGACACAATTGTTAATCGTCATAATGGCGAAATTTTGGTGGAGAGCTCTCAAGGTTGTGGTGCAGTATTTACCGTGAAATTGCCAATACAGCACGACCCTATTAGTGCAATATATTAATTTTGCAGCAATAACATATAAGAAGAATATAAGCCTAATGAAAAAGGGAATCCACGTATGTAAGCGGATTCTCTTTTTCATTAGGCCTTGCTAGGATTTCATGATTTAATTTTGCTGTTTATGGTGTAATAGAGGCTTTGATCAGACAAAGCTCCATGCCTTTTGCAACAACCTTACTGCGGCTATTTACACCTAATTTTCCAAAAAGATTATTCAAATGGCTTTTCACTGTGCCAACCGTAATACTTAGCTCTAGTGATATTTCTTCATTAGAGTATCCTTTAGCCAAATAAGATAAGATTTCCGTTTCTTTGACGGTTAATGGGAAGTAAACCCCATTAGAAATTTCTTTTGTAGACAATCGATTATTCTGAAGTTCAGAAGTTACTTCCGCTCCTATGAAGAACTCGTTATAGGTACGGATTGCTTCAAGAACTACCAGACGAATCGTTCTAGCAGGAGTTGGTTTAGTTAAGAAGGCAGTAATTTTACCACGATTTACCGCATCAATAGCCATTTGAAGCTCGGCACATCCTGTTAGCATGATTCTTTGGATTCTATTATCAATCATGATCATTTTTGAAAAAAGTTCAATGCCGTTCATGAACGGCATTCGAAAATCTGATATTACTACTGCAAAGGGACCTTGATATTCAATAATTTTTAAGGCTTGTACAGGGTCTGTGGTTGTTACTAGTGTAACGTGACTACGCAATATGCGGCGTATAGAAGCTAAATAACTTTCATCATCATCAACAAATAAAATTTTGCTAGGGCAAATATGCGTATTCATTTTTCCACCTCAGTAATGTAGTGAATGTAGTAGTATTATTACTACTACTACAGAAGTTTCAATGTTTCCTCTATCTTTTTATATATTTTTTGCTATATACCGTAAATATGCTTAAACCGCGAATTTAAAGGCTCTAAATCAGTTAAGAAAGATTTCTATGTCTATATCTATTGTTGGATGTTACTAACAATAGATTGCTATATGCTGAAGAGAGAATAACTACTTGACAGAGCAAGATATATTTTTGGGGAAAATGAAAGGTTATCTCTAGTACTGAAAATGTGATATCGCTTTCAGCTATATTACATTCTGTAAGTGAAAAAATGAATTCAAACAAATTAAAGGAGTCTGGAAATGAAAGTTAAAAATATTCAAACGCGTTTATTACTGGTTTTATTGCCTCTTATTTTAGTAGTGTTAGGCGCACTATCTGGAGCCAGCTACTACCTGGCAAAACAGTCTCTGACAAAAAGTATTGATGAAATGGGTAGGGCGGTAGGGACTGATTATAGCAATCGGGTACAGGCGGATATGGAAAGGATGCTAACTCAACTAGATGATTTAGCTAGTATTCAGCGCATTCGTACAGGTACAGACAAGGTTCAAATCAGCGAAGCCATGGCAGAGATGCAGAAGAGGGTTGGCATTTTTGATGCTGTTATATTCATTTCTCCCGATGGTTCAGGGATTGCCAGTACAGGACAAACTGCTTCCTACGGTGAACGAGAATATTTTAAGAAAGTTCTGTCTACCAAGAAAGCCGTTATCTCAGATCCGCTAGTGTCTAAAGTTACAGGAAATTTGGCTGTTGTGCTGGCGGTACCAGTTATGAATAATGGTCAGTTGACGGGAGTACTTATTGGAACTTTTTCCATGGAAAGAATGAGTAAGATGATTAGCGATTTGAAGTTTTTGGATACAGGTTATGGTCAAGTGTCCGATAATTCAGGTATCATTATTGCCCATCCTAAACGACCTGATTTGGTAGGTAAGTTAAACTTAACTGAGAAGAAAATCAATCCCGAACTTAAGTTACAACAAAGCGAACTCGATGAACGTTTAAGCAATTTATTTAAGGTAGCAGCGCAAGAGGGGAAGCAGTCTAGGGGAGTATATAGTTTTGTTGACGGTGTAGAGCGAGTTGCCGTAGCCACACCCATTAACTTGCCGGGTGATCAACGCTGGATCGTAATGGTAGCAGCACCTGAGGTGGAAGCTACCCGCGATGTAGATAGTTTGGCACGGACAATGATGATGATCTCTGTGGCATGTCTAATTATCGCAGTAATTGCTATTATAGTCTTCGCCAAGCAGTTTGTGAAACCCATTTTACTGATTCGTGATGAATGCCTGCTATTGGCTCAAGGGGACTTGCGAGAGAGTGAGACGAAAGTCTTCTCTGAAGATGAAATTGGTCAACTGGCAAAAGGCTTCCGGGATATGAGGGCGAATCTACGAGATCTTATCACAAAAGTCCACTCTCAATCCGAGCAATTGGCTGCTTCCAGTGAAGAATTGACAGCCAGTGCTGACCAATCTGCTCAGGCAGCTACTCAGGTTGCAATTTCAATCACCGATGTAGCAACAGGTGCAGAAGAACAATTGTCTGTAGCGAATGAAGCTTCTGCAGTTGTGGAACAAATGTCAGCAAGCATCCAGCAGGTTGCGGCTACTACTAATGACGTAGCCGAACAATCTACACAAGCTGCTAGTAAGGCCAGCAAAGGTAATCAGTCCGTGAATAAAGCTGTCACTCAAATGATACAAATTGAGGAAACGGTCAATACTTCTGCCAAAGCAGTAGCAGAACTCGGTGAGCGCTCTAAGGAAATTGGTCAGATTGTTGCTACTATCTCAGGTATTGCAGGACAGACTAATTTATTGGCTCTGAATGCGGCGATTGAAGCTGCGCGTGCAGGCGAACAAGGGCGTGGTTTTGCAGTAGTGGCAGAAGAGGTTCGCAAATTAGCTGAACAGTCTCAGGAAGCAACGAAACAGATTGCCTCCTTGATCAGCGAAATTCAAGGGGGAACAGATAAGGCGGTATTAGCAATGGACGATGGTACTCGAGAAGTCAAATTGGGTGCAGAAGTCGTGAATGCAGCTGGACTAGCATTTCAGGAAATTGTAGTTCTGGTAAATCAAGTATCTGAACAGGTAAAAGGCATTTCCTTAACTATTGATCAAATGGCGGTTGGTAGTCAACAAATTGTAGGATCTGTGAATCGGATTGACAATTTGAGTAAGAAAACAACAGCGGAAGCTCAGATGGTATCTGCGGCTACCGAAGAACAGTCCGCTTCCATGGAAGAAATTGCTTCTTCTAGCCAGAGTCTAGCAAATTTAGCGATGGATCTACAAGAGGCTGTCAGCAAATTTCGTGTCTGAGATGGGTAAAAGTAGCCCATTCAGATAGGACGCTAATTGGCATAGGATGTTTTTGTTTTCCTCATATTCAAAATGAACTTGCAGATTTCAGTAGCGATAAAGGGAATGGGGGCAAAGAGAATGAATGCAAATAATTCTGTAGTGCCAGGTTCAATGGTTTTGAAAATGAGGTGGAGAGGACCGTAGATGGACAGCAATAGTAAGAGGAAAGATAGGCCTGCACCCAGATTGAGATAGGTATTGCTGAAGAAACCTAACTTGAATGTGGAATAATGCTCTGATCTGGCGGAATAAGCACAAATAATTTGACTTAAGATAAGCGTTACAAAGGCAAAGGTTCGACCTACAGCAAGATCATCATTATGGGTGTGTAAGCCATATTGAAAGGCAGCCAAAACGGTGACAGCCATTACGATACTTTGTACAGCAATCATGGTGATCATATTTTTGCTCAGCAGGGGTTCATCTGGAGCACGAGGCGGTGTCTCCATGATATTTGGTTCTTTCTTCTCGATTCCTAAAGCAAGAGCTGGAAATGCATCCGTTACTAGATTGATCCATAGAAGCTGTATCGGCAATAAGGGGATCGGCCAGCCCATTAACATAGCCAGGAAAATGACCAGTACTTCGGAAGCATTGCAGGATAAGAGGAAAAAAATAAACTTTTTTATATTGGCAAAGATGACCCTGCCTTCTTCAATTGCCGTGACGATGGTGGCGAAGTTGTCATCGGATACAATCATGTCAGCTGCTTCTTTTGTTACATCGGTGCCGGTAATACCCATGGCGATGCCAATGTGAGCCTTTTTTAGAGCTGGGGCATCATTTACGCCATCGCCAGTCATGGCTACGATTTCTCCATTTGTCCGTAGTGCGTCGATAATCGACATTTTATTTTCAGGAGAAACTCTGGCAAAAACAGTTACGTCTTTTACAGAGTTCTGTAATTGCTCTTTAGAAAGGCGATTTACGTCTTGACCAGCCAGCACTTGTTGTTCATTGGTGGCAATTCCTAAATCTTTAGCGATCGCCAATGCTGTTCCCGGATGGTCTCCTGTAATCATAATCGGGCGAATTCCAGCGGAAAGGCAAAGATTCACTGCCTCTTTTGCTTCCGGACGTGCCGGATCGATCATTCCTAACAAACCGATGAAGGTCATCTCTTGTTCAATAGAAGACGGATTGAGGTTATCTGGAACCTGATCAAACTCACGATAAGCGATTGCCAGCACACGCAGCGCTTGGGAACTCATATTCTGATTTCCTTCTTGGATGATTAGAGTATCTTCTTCTGTCATCGGGCGGGCAATACCATCAATTAGAATATTGGTGCAGTTCCTAAGCAGAATATCAGGAGCTCCTTTTGTGAAAGCGATGGTTTGGTGATTCGTCATCATATGGAAGGTCGTCATCATTTTTCGAGCAGAATCAAAAGGGATTTCTGCAATCCGAGTATAGGGATTTAATTGCTCCTTTACCTTTCCACCTTTCGCAGCAACTGTCAGCAATGCTCCTTCCGTAGGATCGCCGATGATGGTCCAATTCTGGGTGTCCGATGATTCTTTTAGCTGTGCATCGTTACAAAGTGCAGCGCCTAACAAAAGCAGATCAAGATCCTTTTCGGTATCGATGCCTGTTTTGGTTCCTTCTAATAGAAAATCTCCTTCAGGTTTATAGCCCTCGCCAGTGATTTCGAAGGATTTTTTACCAAGGGTCACTTTTACCACTGTCATTTGGTTCTGAGTTAATGTACCCGTTTTATCGGAACAAATAATGGTTGTACTGCCCAGGGTTTCCACAGCATGCAGCTTTTTGACGATTGCGTTCTTTTTTGCCATGCGCTGCATACCCAATGCCAGAACAATCGTTACTACGGTAGGCAAGCCTTCTGGAATCGCTGCCACTGCAAGGCTAATCGAAATCATCAGCATGGATTGTACAAGTTGAAAATCTAAACTGCCGGTTCGATAGCCATTATAGATACCGACTAAGAAGACCACAGCGCATATGGCTAGACCCAGACCTCCTAAGAGCTTACCAAAGCCTTTAAGCTTTTTCTGTAATGGTGTGCTGTCTTCTTCTAAGGATTGGATCATGGCAGCGATTTTACCAATTTCCGTTTCCATACCTGTTGTTACGACAATTCCTTTACCACGTCCATAGGTAACGATAGTACTCATGAAACCGATGTTGTGGCGATCACCAAGAGGTGCATCTTTTTCAAGGGTTACATGGTCTTTTTCTACTGCGGCTGATTCACCAGTCAGAGAAGCTTCTTCCACTTTTAAGTTTGCTGTTTCAACAATACGTATGTCAGCAGGTATGTAATCTCCTGCTTCCAAGATGACAACATCACCGGGAATCAATTCACGAGATGGTATCATTACCAGGTTACCAGCTCGTATTGTTTTGGAAGATGGGGCGGACATTCTTTTTAACGCTTCCAATGCTTTTTCTGCTTTCGCTTCTTGGAAGACGCCTAGGGAAGCATTTAGAATTACAATGGCAATAATGACAAAGGCGTCAGTAATTTCACCGATAAAAAAGGAAATGGCACTAGCTGCTAATAGGATTAGAACCAGGAAATCTTTAAACTGATTGAAAAATTTACGAAGAAGTGATTCTTTATCTTTTTCAGCTAGTTCATTAAAGCCATATTGTTTCTGCCTTAGGATTACTTCTTCAGGAAGCAGCCCATTTTGAATATCAGTACGTAAATCAGTAATGATTTGCTCAATCGGTAATTGGTGCCAAGATTTCATGTAATGTCCTCCCCTGTATTATGGTAAGCAATCGGTTTTATTTCTTTCTTATAGGATGATATATTAAATATATCAATATGCTGGATAATTATGCAAGAGAATAATTGTAAATAGGGTAGATAAGTGACTTTACTTTATTAAGAAGGTAGTAGAAAGGATATGTCGAACTAATGGATAAGAAAAATAATCATACGATATAGAGGAGAAGTGAGTATAATTTTGTAGAATAAGGTGGGGTAATATCATGCAAGGAACGGGATATCAATGGAATGAGCTAGATAGTGACTTTGCAGCTTTTCTATTAAAAACTCTGCCGTTAGCTCTAATGATAGTCAACGATGCAACAAAAATAGAGGTCATCAATGAGGCTGCCCAAAACATTTTTAATATTTCGAATGAAGAAGCCTACTTACAAAAGTGTGGAAATATACTAAAATGTATTAATGCGAA
>Ga0316602_10000522_pt1 | contig 18417 bp, 20 predicted proteins | sample OWC_soil_day10_C_FD_203103 | JGI IMG/M metagenome (GOLD analysis project Ga0316602, IMG submission 203103) | Wetland soil microbial communities from Old Woman Creek delta, Ohio, United States - OWC_soil_day10_CT | ecosystem: Environmental > Terrestrial > Soil > Wetlands | place: USA: Ohio... | reverse complement strand
GGGTACTGCAAAATAGTCCGGAGGAACCGAAAACGCTCATTGCTGCTCTTGCTAGCGCCACTGGCGCAGAATTAGTGCAGGTGATTGGCCGTAATGGTTTGCTATATAAGAAAAATGAGGAAAAGTCTAAGATAGAATTACCATAATTATGGGGGAGCTTTGAGTATGTTTACCAGAGAAAATCTGAACAATGCTAAGCGCATTGTCGTTAAGGTTGGCACTAGTACATTAACTCACGCGACAGGCAAACTTAATCTCTTACGCATCGAGAAACTAGCTCGTGAATTATCAGATCTTGCCAATCAGGGCAAACAAATAATATTGGTGAGCTCAGGTGCAGTTGGCGCTGGTATGGATCGACTTGGGTTGAAGGAAAAACCTAAGACCATTCCTGAGAAGCAGGCGGCGGCTGCTGTCGGTCAGGGGATTTTGCTGCATATTTATGAAAAAATGTTTGGAGAATATGGACAAATTGTTGCGCAGGTATTGTTGACTCGCGCCGATTCAGTCAATCGCAAGCGTTATACTAACTCTCGTAACACACTAATGGCGCTCTTAAACCAGGGCGTCATTCCCATTATTAATGAGAACGATGCGGTTGCCATTGATGAACTTAAAATTGGGGATAATGATACACTTTCGGCGATGGTTGCCAGTATCATTGATGCAGATTTACTCATCATTCTCTCAGACATCGAAGGTGTCTATACCGCCAATCCCCAGGCAGATCCGAGTGCCACCTTGTTAAGTGAAATTACTGATATTACACCAGCTATTGAAGCTTTGGCCGGTGGACCAGGGTCATTACGGGGGACTGGCGGCATGTATACTAAGATTCAGGCTGCCAAGATTGCGGTTAACTCGGGTGTAACCATGGTTATTGCCTCTGGTGGGCATGAGGGGGCAGTTCGTGATATTGTGCAGGGAAAAAAGGTGGGGACGATTTTCTTTCCAAAAGAAAATCGTCTACAAATCCGCAAACGGTGGCTGGCCTTTGGCGTTAGTGTGAGCGGCAAAGTTTGTGTGGACAAAGGCTGCGAACAGGCCCTTTTAAAGGAGGGGTCTAGTCTATTAGCGGCAGGGATAACAGCTGTTAACGGCGATTTTGAGTTAGGCAACACCATAAGTATTGTCAGTGAATGTGGCCGGGAATTAGCGCGCGGTATTAGCAATTATAGCGCCGATGATTTGAAGAAAATCAAGGGTGCGCATACCCACGAAATTAATGATATACTGGGTTTTAAATCTTATGACGAGGTTGTACACCGTGATAACCTAGTACTGTTGGTATAAGAGGGGGAAGCTGATGCATGGATTACATAACTGAATTAACGGAAAAAGGCAAGGCAGCAAAACAGGCAGCTCGCAAACTGGCGAGTCTGTCAACTGCTCAGAAAAATCAAGCGTTAATCGCCATGGCAACTGCTTTAGAAACAAAGCAAGGGATTATTGTTGCTGCTAATGCCAAAGATATAAATAGAGCGCAAGCAAATGGCATGTCGAAGCCACTTATGGATCGCTTGCTATTAAATGAAACCAGAATAAAAACTATGGCCGAAGGCCTGCGGCAGATTGCAACGCTGCCAGATCCGATTGGCGAGGCTATTGCTGGCTGGCTACGCCCTAATGGACTTGCTATTACCAAAATGCGTGTACCGCTAGGCGTTATCGGTATTATCTACGAAGCCCGTCCGAATGTTACAGTTGATGCTGCAGGACTGTGTTTAAAGGCCGGGAATGCCGTTATTTTACGTGGTGGTTCTGAGGCTATCGATTCTAATATGGCCATTGCCGAAATTATTGCCGAGGCAGCGTATGCTGCTGGTGTGCCAGCAGGCGCTATTGCGCTTGTGGAGACTACCGACAGGCAGGCGGTTACTGCTATGCTAAAGTTAAATCACTATCTAGACGTCATCATTCCCCGTGGCGGGGCGGGGCTGATCAGGACGGTTGTGGAAAATAGTACAGTGCCGGTCATTGAAACAGGTACTGGTGTTTGCCATACTTTTGTCGATGCAACTGCTGATCTTTCTATGGCACAGGATATCGCCTTTAATGCCAAGGTTTCGCGACCAGGGGTGTGTAATGCCATGGAAACATTACTGGTTCACGAGGCCGTGGCTGAACAGTTTTTACCTACTATGCTGGAACGTTATCACCAAGCCGGTGTTGTGATCAGAGGGTGCGGGCAAACCATGAAATACCACTCGGCGGTTACATTGGCTACAGACGAAGATTGGGCAGCGGAATTTCTTGATCTCATTCTGGCAGTACGGGTGGTAAATAGTTTAGAGGCGGCTATTGAACATATTGCTACCTACAGCACCCGTCATTCGGAGGCCATTGTTACCGGTGACTACGAACATGCCAGGCGTTTCCAGCAGGAAGTGGATGCGGCAGCCGTCTATGTTAATGCATCAACACGTTTTACTGATGGCTTTGAGTTTGGGTTTGGCGCTGAGATTGGTATTAGTACGCAAAAGCTTCACGCCCGTGGCCCGATGGGTTTGCCTGAACTTACTAGTATTAAATACGTTATAAATGGTAATGGACAAATACGAAATTAATATGAGTAAGGGGAAACTATGGGGTTATTATTATGCTATGTACAATTATTTGCGGACACCAAAAGGTCGCCATGATGCTATGGATTACACACGCGCGGCAGTCATAATTGTGGGAATTGCTGTACTGCTCATAGGGGCAATACAGTGGTGGCACAGCATGTAGCTCTTTTCATAGAGACAAGTATTTGCTATAATAAAAATGATTAGAAATTTGTGGATATTTGAAAGGCAGATAGTATGTTACATGCAAAAGCTAAGATAGGTATTATGGGCGGGACATTTGATCCTATTCATGTCGGGCATTTGGTAACAGCTGAAGCTGTCCGTATTGAGTATAATCTTGATAAAGTTTTATTTATACCTGCCAGCAACCCGCCCCATAAACAGGACTCAATGGTTACGCCTGCAATTCATCGTTATATTATGACCATTATGGCTACCTATTCCAATCGCCATTTTTTTGTATCTGGCATTGAACTTGAACGTTCGGGCTTGTCATATACAATTGATACGGTTAAGGCCTTAATTGATTGTTATGGAGCTAGTACGGAGTTGTATTTCATTACTGGTGCTGATGCTGTGAAGGATTTGCCTAGTTGGCAGGAAATTGATCAGCTTTTGGATTTATGTTATTTTGTAGCTGCTGCCCGCCCTGGTTGTATCAGTTATATTGACCAGGTAATAAAACAATTTGGTGCTAAAGGCCGCCGAAGTATTCAGCGACTGGCGACGCCGGAACTGGAAATATCATCAACAGATATTCGTGAACGGGTAAGGAAGGGTCGCTCAATTAAATATATTGTGCCGGAAAGTGTGGAAGATTATATTTATAAAGAAGGATTGTACCGCTAACCACATGCTAATGTGCCAGATAAAGGTAGTACTAGTCAAGCATAAATCCTGGTTTTTTGCAGATAATGTTAACGTAAAACTTATTCTGTTTTAAGTATCCTGAGTAACGGAGGTGATTTCCTTTGGCAAAAACGCTTTATGTTGGTAATCTACCATGGAGTGCTACAGACACCACTCTTGCAGATGTTTTTCGTCCGCATGGTGATGTAATTTCGAGCAGAATTATTACAGACAAAGAAACAGGACGGTCTCGTGGATTTGGGTTTGTAGAAGTAGAAGATGGTGACGCAGATAAAATGGTTGAGGTCATGAATGGTGCCCAAGTTGAGGGGCGGCAGATTGTTGTTAATGAAGCTAAACCGCGGCAAGGTTGATTTTTAAGATAGATTAATTTGGAGATTAGACTTGTGTACGAGTATTCACCTCCTGTTTATAGGAGGTTTTTTATTTCTGTAAAAGAGGATATTTGCAGGAATCTGCCGAATTTTAGTACTCAGGTGGTGTAAAATCATGGAATATAACCAAGTGTTAGATAAGCTGTCACAGGTTTTGCCGGCTAAACGGTTTCAACATTCTTTAGGAGTTAGCCAGAGCGCAGCTGAACTTGCCACTCAGTTCGGCGAAAATGTAGAGAAAGCTAAGTTGACGGGGCTCTTGCATGATTGTGCCCGGGGATTATCCAGCAATACACTATTGCAAATGGCCGAGACCTTTGCTATAGTGGTGAATGATGTCGAACGCTGCCAGCCGGTACTTTTGCATGCGCCTTTAGGTGCGTTGCTGGCCAGAACAGAATATGGCATTGATGATTCGCAAATCTGTAAAGCTATCGCGCTTCATACTACTGGTGGGCGTGATATGTCACTACTGGAAAAAATTATATATTTGGCGGACTGTATAGAGCCAAGCCGGAATTTTTCCGGCCTAGACAAGCTGCGCAGTTTAGCTTTTACTGATTTAGACGCGGCGATGCTGGTCGCCTTTGATCAATCCCTTCACTATGTTATTGAGCTGGGTTTGCTTATACATCCGGCCACTATTGAAGGCCGTAATTATTTATTGCAAAAGCAAAGCATGTAAATTTTGTGAAGGGTATTGTCTTTAGGGAGAGGAGATGATGCCATGAAGAATGTGCGCGATAATGCCGGAAAACGACGGCGCAGAATTCGTTGGGACAGAATTTTTATTCTATTAGTAATGCTGTTAATTGCGGTAGTGGCATTAGCGGGAGCTACCGTTTATGCCTACCTTAATATGGTTCGTCCGCCTACTGTGCAGGTTGTTAAGTCCAAAGAGCGTCCGCCAGAGACGCTGACGAACAGAGTTAATATTCTATTATTAGGTGTTGATGACACAGACAAGGAGCTCCCTGGTGATACAGCAAGACGTTCTGATACTATGATGGTTGCAAGTATAAGCCCTGAGAATGGCACAATTAATTTATTGTCCTTACCGCGGGATACCAAGGTTAATATTCCGGGGCGTAAGGGCTATGATAAAATTAATCATGCCTATGCCTACGGCGGGGTTCAGCTTGCTCAAAGAACAGTGGAGCAGTTTTTGCAAATTCCGATTAATTACTATGTAGTCATTAACTGGCAAGCATTTATTAAAGTAATTGATACCCTAGGTGGTGTCGACCTTTACGTTGAACATGATATGAATTATCAAGACCCTTATGCAGAACTTGATATTGATATTACTAAAGGCTATCAGCATTTGGATGGCAAAAAGGCTGGACAATATGTACGGTTTCGTAGTGATGAGCTTGGTGACATTGGCCGGGTGCAACGCCAGCAGCGCTTTCTAAAAGCATTAGCTAAAGAGACGATGCAAGTAAGCACTATCTTTAAGGTGCCGGCGCTAGTGAATACGCTTGATCAGTATGTCGAAACAGATATGTCGGCAATGACCATGATAAAAGTCGGTAATAGCCTCAAGAGCTTTGACTCAAATAATTTAATGTCAGAGATGCTGCCAGGAGATTTTGCGACAATTGATGGATTAAGCTATTGGCTTCCTGATAAGGAACAGACACAACAGCTAGTCCAAACCATGTTTTTGTCTGAAGTGGCAGGAGGGTCTAAAAAGAATACTGTCTCTGCCAGATAAAGCAGGATTAGGCTGTATCCTGCTTTGCAGGAATCGTACCGATAAAGTCCGAATAAAATAATTTCGGAAAGAAAAAGCTATACTGAAGAGTTTCCAGGAGGTATTTGTTAATTGATGATTGATAATGACAGCAAGTTAGCGGAACTAATGGCCAAAGCCGCCAGTGACAAAAAGGCGCATGATATTATTATTATGGATTTGGTGGGTATTTCACCAGTGACTGACTACTTTGTTATCTGCAGTGCCAATTCGACTACGCAGGTTCAGGCAATTGCCGATAATATGGAAGAACAGCTCGCAGCACAAGGCGTTAAGTTGCTTCATAGAGAAGGCTACCGGGAAGCACGGTGGGTTCTCTTGGATTATGGTAATTGTGTAGCCCACATTTTTGTAGAAGAAGATCGCCAATTCTATAACCTTGAGCGTCTATGGGGCGATGCCAAACAAGTGTCTTATCAAGGATAGGTGTAATAATGGATAATATTAAGCATAACTACAGACCTGGTGATGTAGTAGAGCTCACTGCAGTCCGAAAAAGTGAGTTGGGAGTTTTTTTAGATGTTGGCACAGGCAATACCAGTGATGATGTATTATTGCATAAGGCTCAGCAAACCGAAGAAATTACCGTCGGACAAGCAGTTAAGGTGTACCTTTATAAAGATCCTAAGGGCCGGTTAACTGCCAGTATGCATTTGCCACAAATGCAAGAAGGACAAGTAGCAAGAGTAGAGGTTATTAATACAACTCGTGATGGCACCTTTGTTAATATTGGTGCTGAGCGAGGAGTATTTATGCCTCATGCTGGTCGGCGAGGTCTGCCAAAGGTTGGCGAAAAGGTATGGGTCAAGCTGTATCGTGACAAGTCTGACCGCCCTGCTGTTACTATGGAAGTTGAGGATGAACTGAGGCAGGCATCCCGCCCAGCTGAGGATATTAAAGTTGGCGCTACTGTCACCGGCTCGGTTTATAACTACACCGATCAAGGTGCTTTTATTTTTACTAAAGAGCGCTTTATTGCTTTTTTGCATAATGATGAAATGCTTGAACGCCCTCGTGTTGGAGCTGAGCTTACTGCCCGGGTTACCTATTTGCGCGATGACGGTCGGCTAAATGTGTCCATGAGGCCTATCAAAGAAACTGCAATGGATGTTGATGCTGAAAAAATACTTGAGGTACTTCGCACTAGAGGTGGTCAAATGCCGTACAGTGATGCATCCCCGCCGGAAATCATCAAGGAAAAGTTTAATATTAGTAAAGCAGCTTTTAAACGCGCTATGGGACGGTTGCTCAAAGATCAGCTTGTTGAACAAAAAGAAGGCTGGACATATTTAAAGAATAACGAAGGTGGCACTTAAGCCACCTTCGTTATTACTTTTTATGTCGGGAGAGAGTTTTTGCAGGGCATATGCTTCTTCTCAGCAGTCGTATTCGTGTTTTTGGCGTCTGTCATAGCCGCTGTTGTTTTATTATTTTTAGCAGTACTTGAGTTTAATTGATCTTTTGCATTCATAAAACAATCCCTCCTTAAAATTTGAGTTGTGTGGATAAGCTACAGCTTATCTGCGGGGCGGTCAGCCGTCAGTGGTGGTGAGTTCTTGGGCTGAGTGGGCAGACGGCTGCTGGAGGTCATCTGCCGAGATAGTATCCTTATTTACCGGGTTGGTTGATTTGGTAGGACTTGTGCGTGGACCATTGGTACTTTGTTCTGTAGTACCTGCTTGTGGATCAAAGGCAAAATTTTCGCCTTTGAAGGACTCTGTTTTTTTATTTGTCAAATTGTTCACCTCCATGCTGCTAGTTTTCCCAGACGATGAATTAGCATGAGCGACAATGATTGCTAGCTGTAAGTGTTGCAATGGTTACATGAATATCAATTTACAGGAAAAAAACACCAAAACCTTGCTAGTTTCTATAGCGGGGTTTTGGTGTTTGGGGATTTACTCACTCAAAGGAATGGTCACCATCTATTGGCGGCAAATTGCGGGTAATGAGTACTTTGTCAACCCGTGCTTTGTCCATATCGACAATCTCAAAAATATAGCCGCTCCATTCAAATTTTTCAGGAGTACTAGGAATATGACCAAGATAGGAAACGATAAATCCTCCGAGCGTTTGAAAGTAGCCTCTTTCTTCACCCGGAAAATGATCAACATCCAGTAGCTCCTTGAGTTCTTCTGCTGACAGCATACCGTCCACTAACCATGAGCCATCGCCGCGAGGGATGATATCAGGCTCCTCATCTTCGCCGAGATAGGGCATATCGCCAACAATGTGCTCAGCAATATCATAAAGGCTAATCAAGCCTGACATGCCGCCATATTCATCAACTACCAATGCAACGTAGATTCCAGTATCTTTAAAGCTTTCCAAAACTTTTAAAGCCGGTGTATTTTTGGGGATAAAAAGTGGTTGACGGGAAGCCTTTTCGAGTTCTAAAGGACGGCCGGGAATATAGTTAGCTAAGACTTCATTGGAATAAATTACACCTACGATGTCATCCAAGCTGCCGCGGGCTACAGGAAAAAATAGATGGTTGGTACTGCGAATAATCCGTAAGTTGTACTGGTCATTATCTTCGAGATCTAACCATTTGATTTGGGTCCGCGGTGTCATAAGTGCCCCTACTCGCATATCGCCAAGAATAAAAATTTTTTCCAGCATTTCCCGCTCGGATTTTTCAAAGACACCATGCTGGGCTCCTTGACCGATCAGTACTCTTACTTCTTCTTCCGTGACTGGTGGTTCGTCTGGTGGTTTGGTGCCCAAAAGCTTCATTACCATAGTAGTAGAAAGACTCAATAGATGAACTAGCGGTCGATTGAGACGCACAAAGGTCGACATGGGTCTGGCAATAGCGGCTGCAATGGGTTCTGGGTTATTAAGTGCTAATTTTTTTGGCACTAATTCGCCGATTATCAGTGAAAGGTAGGTAATGATACCTACGACAATAGCAAGACTAATAGCATTACTATAGCCCTGCAAAAATGAAATTTCGTTCAAAAAAGAAGCGAGGTAGTTAGCTATTTTGGCACCACCAAAAGCACCGGTAAGAATTCCAATAAGGGTAATGCCGACTTGTACGGCAGATAACAGCGCTGTTGGCTCTTCAGCCATCTTTAACGCTGCCTGAGCGCCTCTATTACCGGTAGCTGCCATATTCTCCAAACGACTTTTGCGGGAAGATACAATAGACATTTCTGTCATGGCAAATAATCCATTTGCAAAAATTAAAAATAAGATAATTATAATTTCGGTGCCGATCGAGCCTGTGTCCAAAATTAAGATAACACTCTCCCTTGATTAAAAATTTTTATTCGTAATCTTATCATATCCGGTTGTAGTAGTGATCAAACGCGAGGCCAGTACATAATTATCATAACACCTATAAGTGCCATCATACCACCAATGAGATCAAATTTATCAGGAACTACCTTATCAACCCCCCAGCCCCAAAGAATAGATAAAGCAATGAATACCCCGCCATATGCCGCATAGACACGACCAAAACTGGCAGGCTGAAAGGTAGGGATGATTCCATAAATAATGAGTATGACAGCTCCGGTGACAGCGTAGAAGATACCTTTTCCTTCACGTAACCATAGCCAAATAAGATAACCGCCACCAATTTCACATAAACCGGCTAGAACAAAGTAGAATATTGATTTTACCGTTTCCAAAAGGTAAGTCCTCCATAATAAATTACCCGCTAGCTTTAACAGCAGCGGGTAGCAGATTTATAATTTATTTACTGCAGGCGCCGCTTTTTTGCTCCGCTTCATAGCATAAGCAATGATACTTGCGACTAGTATGACTATAAGTGAAATAAAGGACTCTGTGAAAGCAGCAAGTAAGAGACCCGTAAAACCCCATTCTAAAAGTACGGACAGCAGTGCTTCCATTGATGTGTTTCCCTTCTTTTAGATTGTCATTATTACAATAAAGTATACGATATCAATAGTTTATCTTACCTGCAGCACTTCAGTCAAGAAGTAATACAACAGGAAGGTGCATAGTATATATTCCGCAGTAAAGAAGTTTGCAGGCGCAGGTAGGTGATGTAAACTTCATTAACACGTTGTATAATATAGAAAGCGAAGCAAAATAAAAGCCTGCGAGATAGAAACCTCGTAAGCTTTTATTTGCTTTGGTGGAGATAAGCGGGATCGAACCGCTGACCTCTTGAATGCCATTCAAGCGCTCTCCCAGCTGAGCTATACCCCCAGATATAATTACATATAAATTATACTTAGGCAGCAACATAATGTCAAGAATTTTTACTTAAGTTAAACCATTATGGCAGGTACTTAAGCATATTATGCAGAATACCTTGAGATTAGTGTGAGGAAGAAGGACGCAACTATGCATTTATTTAAAATTGGCTTGTTAATTGACGGGACAGGCCTTACGCCGCAAGAGTCATGTTATTTGGCGGTTGAAAATGGGTATATTGCTGGTATTGGCCAAGCGGATGATTTTGCAGCCGAGCAAGTGGCAGCAGCTGCTGATTATTCGCAGTACACCGTTATGCCCGGGCTTATTGACCCCCATGTGCATTTGTTTTTAGAAGGAATTTCTGATATGAAATCCCGTACATTACGGTGGAAAGAAGATAAAGAGACAACACTGCTCAGGGCCGTCAACAACCTGGCCAGAACTATTCGCCAAGGGGTAACTACTGTCCGGGATCTAGGTGGTCCTTTTGGCATTAATGCATTTTTAAAAAAAGCAGTTAAGCAAGGTATTGTAAGCGGGCCACGCGTTCTTACTGCTAGGCAGGCCATTTCCATCACTGGGGGACACTTTCATTATGCGGGTGGCCAGGAAGCTGATGGCCCTGAAGAAGTGGTTAAAGCTGTGCGCGAGCAGGTCAGAGGTGGTGCTGACTGTATCAAAATCATGATGACAGGCTGTGTTAATTTTGTTCGTCAAGATGCAGGAGTTGTTGAACTATCACTACTGGAAGCCCAGGCCGCTGTTGCCGAAGCAAGGCACCTGAAAAAGAGGGTGGCGGTACATGCCAACGGTGTAGATGGCGTACGCCAGGCTTTGACTGTTGGTGTCAGTACAATTGAACATGGGGCACTCATTGATGAAGCCACAACTGATGCCATTACTGACAGCGGGGTATATTGGATACCTACATTAGTCCCGTTTGAACGTATGTTGAAGTATGGTCAGACCCATGAGACCAGAACACTACCAGCGAGGGGGATTGAGACTGTTTACCGGCAACATCAGACTATGGTACAAAGAGCGTATCAGGCGGGGGCTAAGATTGTTGCTGGGACCGATGCCGGAGCATTAGGTGTTGGACATGGCGATATATGGCGGGAGCTTGCTTTATTGGTGGATTGCGGTTTGCCGGTTGCTGCCGTGCTGCATGCTGCCACTGGCCTTGCGGCTCAGGCAGTGGGGATGGAGCAGGAGATAGGGATAGTGGCTGCAGGCAAACGGGCAGATTTGCTGGTGCTGTCAGGTAACCCATTACGAGATATCAACTGTATAAAAAAAGTAGTAACAGTATTCAAAGATGGGAAGGCGTATCTTCCATGAGTGAGTTTAGCAGCCACAGAAACAAAGTAACGGAGTTGGTAATATGATAGAGGCAATTGAAGAGCTTAAGGCTCAGCTTGGCCAAAATGGATATCTTACTGATGATAGTTTAGCTGCCGCGTTGTATTTAGCGGAGAAACTGGAAAAGCCACTGCTATTAGAGGGGCCGGCCGGTGTTGGTAAAACGGAATTGGCGAAAGCATGGTCGCGCCTTCGTAAGCGGCGGCTTATCCGGTTGCAATGCTATGAAGGCCTTGATGAGAGTAAAGCACTATATGAATGGAACTACCAAAAACAGTTATTATATATCCAAATCGCAGCATTGACGGAAAAAGGCTGGGAGACAGGACGCAAACAAATTTTTGACCAGGAGTTCTTGCTGAAACGACCGCTGTTATCGGCGCTTACTAGTCCGGAGCCTGTGGTACTTTTGATTGATGAGATTGATAAAAGCGACCAGGAATTTGAAAGTTTCTTGTTAGAGGCGTTATCTGATTGGCAAGTTACGATTCCTGAACTGGGTACGATAAGCGCGGTTACCCGGCCTTATGTTGTCTTGACCTCCAATAGTACTAGAGAACTTGGTGATGCGTTGCGTCGCCGGTGTTTGCATTTTAATATTGATTATCCTGAATTTGAACGGGAGTTGGCGATTGTTGAACTGAATGCACCAGACATTGACCGTAAGTTTGCTAGTCAGCTTGTTGAATTTGTTCAAAATATTCGTAAACAGGCACTCAAAAAACCCCCTAGTGTTACCGAAACGATTGACTGGGTGGCATCAATGACACTGCTTGGCAGTGAGTTAACTACAGATACAGTTCGTGCTACACTTAGTGCCTTGCTCAAATATACTAAAGACCGTGAGCTAGTCAACGATAAACTGCCATTTTTACTAAAGCCATGAAACAATTAATTGTTGAATTTGTTCGGCTGTTGCGCCAAGCAGGGCTAACGGTAACAACAATGGAAGCCGTGGATGCGTTAACGGCAGCTGAACTTACCTGTTTTGATCCCGCTTTACTGCGGGGGGTATTGGAAACCACCCTTGTGAAAAGCACTTGGGAGCGCCCGGTTTTTACTGCTCTATTTGAACTATATTTTGATCTTGCGCCAGTGAATCAGGCAACACAAGCTAAGTCTCAACCAGAAGTACTCACGATTAAGGGGGCTACTGCTGATGGGAGTGGTCGCAGTTCGTCTGGTGCTGGCGGTGATGCCGAGGGCTTGCTAGAAACTATCAATAATCAACCTGCAGCCATATTGGAAGAATTGGCAAGGCAATTTACGGCAGATATACCGCTTGGTAGTGCCGAGCCGGCGGAAATTTCGCAAAAGCTACGCCAAGCCCAAGTAAATTTACGATGGTTTGAGGCTGTCAACAAGGTTGAACGTCAATATGCGACCGGACAAATGAAGGAGGCGGCCTTGCAAAAATGGCAAAAGACATTTGCCCAGTTAGAAGCGCTCCTGCGGCGCGAATTGGAGCGTAAGGCTGTCAAACAGTTTGGCCGCCAGCATATTCTCAAACTGGTGGAATATGCAAACATTCGCCGCCGGGAATTTGATTGTCTGGCAGCGGCAGAAATAGTAGCTGTTGAGCAGGAAATTGGTAAATTAGCCAAAAAACTGGCAGAGAGACCGGGAATTCGATTGCGGCGGGCTAAACGGGGTAAGGTCGATATTCGCCGAACTTTACAGGAAGTAATACGTACAGGTGGTTGCCCATTGCACTTGAAATACCGGGACAAAATAAAAAGTAAGGTAGACTTATGGCTGTTATGTGATGTTTCCAATTCTGTTGAACGGTTTAGCCGTTTTATGCTGCAACTGGTGCAGGCGGCGCAGCGGCGTTACGCTACCATCAGATCCTTTGTTTTTATTGATGAAGCAGTAGAAGTAACTGATTGGTTTAAAAGTCAAGATGTTAACGCCTTTTTGCAGGCTAGGCATCTTCGAGACCGGTTCAATCGCCGCGTAGGACTATCACGCTATGACTTGGTTTTTGAACAAATAGCTCGTTATGAGATTGCGGCCATTGGTGGTCGGACAAAGCTGATTATTTTAGGCGATGGACGTAACAATTGGCATCCGGGTGGCGCTGACGAGTTGGCTAAGATTGCTGAACAGGCGCAGTCCATTTATTGGCTTAACCCGTTGCCGGAAACTGAATGGCTTGAGGGCGATTGTCTCATGAAAGAATACCAGCCATATTGTCAACAAGTATTTGAATGTCGCAATTTAGAACAACTAACAGAGGTAGCCAACCGTATTTTGTGAATATACGGTTGGCTATTTTTGTTAGGAACAATTTATTGAAAAAGCGGCAATACTAACATTGCAATAAATGACTGACACACAGTAGGGGAGTGATTTTTGTGGAGTGGATAGTAGCGCTAATGAGTATTATAACTGTCAACATGCTTTTAAGCGGCGATAATGCGTTAGTGATTGCTTTAGCCAGTCGTAATCTACCACCTGATCAGCAAAATAAGGCTATGATCTGGGGTGGGGCAGGAGCTATTGGGTTACGAATTATTCTCACTTTTGTCGCCATTGTATTGTTGAAGATTCCCTACTTACAGCTAATTGGCGGTTTAGCCCTGCTGTGGATTGCAGTTAAGCTTTTGGCGGGTGAAGAAGAAAACCATGAGCTACAAGCGAATAATAATTTATGGGGGGCCATTAAGACAATAATTGTTGCTGATGTAGTTATGAGTGTTGATAATGTACTTGCCATTGCCGGCGTAGCCAAAGGGGATATTACATTATTGGTTATTGGTTTGGGGATTAGCATTCCGATTATTATTTGGGGTAGCAAACTAATTAATATGCTAATGGAACGTTGGCCAATCATAATCACGATTGGTGCGGCTTTTCTGGGCTGGACTGGCGGTGAGATGGCAACTGCCGATCAAAAAGTTGAGCCTTTGTTGGCGCCATATCCCTGGTCGCATTGGGCTATACCAATAGCATTTGCCATTATTGTTGTCCTTATTGGCTCGATGCTTTCTAAAAACAAGCAGTCAGGTAACAAGGAGCCACAAAACAACTTATAAAGTTAAAACCTAAAATCTCCTCCCATGTACCAGCCTTGCTGCACTTTAGTAGCTTTATCCCAGGTTATTTGTTCGCTGGTATTTTCTGAACCAGTAAATAAATTATTTTGTTGATAACGATAGCCCAACGTAAGTGAATTATCACGGTGGTTTGCCACATTATAACGCAGGCCAATTTTTCCATCCAACATTTGGCCAGTACCTAAATGCCGAAAATCCAGGTCGCGCAAATTCCACCAACCATGGCCTTGTACTAAGGTAAGGGGTGAATAAGAAAGGCTGCCAACTAGCGCCAGTTTTGGTGCTAGTTGTTTAGTTGCAGCTAAGCCAATATGTGGTCCATGATAAACAAGCGAGTAAGTCGAATTCAGATTTGGCAGGGAGATATTTGCATTATCGTCGTAATCTAGAATAGAATAGTGACCTTGAGTCATAACATAGTGGCTGTTAGAATATCCATAGCCATAAAAAAAATCAGTATTGTTACCAATCGTGTGTTTGAAATCAAGATTGATTATAGTACTATTACCGCCTGTCTCAAAAACACCATAATGCCATAATTTTTCTGATTGCGAGTAATCCCAATCAGAATCAGTGCCTGTTCCTGATGTAAAGGTCCCCAATATTCCTACTTCTAAATTTATTTTACGGGTAGGGGAAAGTGGCTTTTCATAACTGATAGTCGCATAATTACCTGATTGAGGATAATAGAGTTCGGAAGTGCCGCTAGCAGTTTTTCCATCAATAGTTGATAGCCCCCCGTAGCCTGGAAAGGTAATACGCCACATTTGTGAACCGCTGGCCTGCCAATTGCTAAGCGATAAGGTAGCTGCTGCTGCCTGGGAGAAGCTAAGTGTCGTCAACATTAGAGCAAATACTAAGCCTGCGAATTTAAGCACAATGCCACTCCTAACAAGGTATTTTTATTATTCGTCCAGATGTCTTAATATAAGAGTCACAAGGATGTTGGTCGCAGTCAAAAATAATTGTGGCACTATGAAGAAAGTCTTGATTAAGGAAATAACGTAAATCATAAATGTGCACAAGCTTGCCAACATGTTCTGTATCTTGATCTTCGGTGAAATAGCTAAATGGTGTAAAGGATGAAAAAAATTCACCTAAAACAGTTTTATGGGCTTCTTGAGCAGCAGGAGATAATATTTGTTTAGCAAATTTGGTATGAATTGTCAAAGACTGTTGCCAGGAACCTAGTTGGCCGACATAATACTGGTCTTTGGTTTCAACGACAAAATCCCAGAAAAATAGGCTTTTGAGTGATGGCATAACCAGCAGGCGGGTAAGAGCATAGGTAGCAAAATATTGGTTGAGCCGCAGGGTGGCATGTCGCTTGAGTAAGTACCGTAGACCAATATATAGGCTGATGGATATAAAAAATAGCAACGAAGTTTCGCGGGCCGGTAATTGCTGCATAAATACTGTAAGCATGATGGTTAACAGGAAGGGATCAAATACGTTTAACAAGCTAAAGCTTTTGCGTTCTCTGCTAAACGGCCATAAAACAGCGGCACCATGGGCATTAAAAAAATCCAGAATACTATGTGACAGCCCGCCCAAAAGAGCCCAAATGAATATTTCAGTACAGGCTGCCCCAGGATAAAATAAAAAAAAGCTGGCGGCAATCAAACTTGACCACAGGGCAAGGCCGGGGAGGGAATGAGAGAAAGCCCGATGTTGTCTGAGTAAGGAAAAATTGCCGCGGACTATGGCTATGATATCAAAATCAGGTGCTAGCGCACCGATTACACTAGCTAAGTAAACAGGATCAGTAAGGCTTAGCGGATGGCCAGATAATCCAGCAACGGCAACGCCAAGCAAAGCATGAGATACAGCGTCCATAGAAAGTAGGACCTCCTTAAACTAGGTGACATAAATAATAAAAACACTCGCTAATTATATCACAACTTATAGGAAGGTAGTCTAATGGTAATTAGTGGACAGAATTATAGTGATTAGGCCATTGACTTCGATAAAAGTTTATATTATCATAAGTGCAGTACGTAGCAAGTAAAATTGAATACCCTAAAGGGGAGTAACTGGCAGGCACAGTCAACAATACTGTACATAGTGCATGGTTGTGTCGTTGGATCAGTCCAATAGTGAGACCTTTAGTATATTATTCCAATATATACTATAGTAAGGTCTTGTTGTTATATTTGAAAAAGACCTTACCGTTGCTGACGGCTACGGTCTTTGTTTATTTTGTGGTGGGGGTGGGCACTAAGATTGCATAATGCGCTGTAAGAACTAGGATACCATATAAAAAATATAGTTTAGGGGGTATGTTTGATGGACATGGAATTATGGATTGCGTTAGGCAGTATTACGCTGATTAATTTAATACTAAGTGGGGATAATGCTGTTGTCATAGCTTTGGCTAGTAGAAATTTGCCGGCTGAGCAGCGGCAAAAAGCTGTAATATGGGGTAGTGCCGGCGCTGTAATTTTGAGAATTCTACTTACATTGGTTGCTGCATATTTGCTTAAAATCCCGTATGTGCAATTTTTGGGTGGCCTTGCTTTGGTATATATTGCAGTGAATTTACTGGGAGATAAGCATGAAGAAGTAGCCTGTGATGGTGCAGGCAGCTTCTGGGAAGCAATTAAAGTTATTATTTTTGCTGACTTGATCATGAGTCTTGACAATGTATTGGCAATTGCTGGTGTTGCTGATGGACATTTTGGTTTGTTAGTATTTGGCTTGGTCTTGAGTGTACCGCTGGTGGTATTTGGTAGTCAGATGTTAATGAAACTTATGGATAAGTTCCCTATTATTATTTGGGCGGGTTCAGCTATTCTTGCTTGGACGGCTGCTAAAATGATGGTTGCTGATGAGAAGCTTGGCGTATGGTTCGAGCCATATGCACTTATGCTTGAGATTGGGGTTACAGTAGCTGTTCTGTCTGTCGGTTATTGGCAGAAAAAGCGGGGAGAACAAGCTGGCAATAAGGAGACACACGGGGCTTAAGCTGTTGTTTTTCTTAATGTATCAGAATTTATAGTTTTGGGAGTCGCGAAGGCCTTATAAAATAAGGGGTGTCAAGTACAAAACTCGGCCCCCCCCCGTAACTCCCCGGCCTTTGCCGGAAAAAGCGTTCCGCAGGAGAAAAACCGGGCGGTATTCCGTAAAGAAATCCGTACTGTTTGAGCGTAGCGAGTTTACGGATTTTAGGAATATCGTCCGGCTTTTCAGCTTTTGGAGGCTTAGGGCCTAGACCTTTTGTTACTTTTGGGGCAATGCCAAAAGTAGAACCCCTCTTCTTGTATTCTACGTTATTTTTGTGTTGGTATTACATACAGTCAATTCATAAAAACATGTAAAAAGTATATTTAATGTCGTATGCAGTATAATAATGTGGTATAATAGCAAAATGCTACCTATTTACCAATATGCCGGAGGCGAGCGATTTGATTGTTGAGTTATTATTATATTTTTTGATGGTTTTCTTTATTGTAGGTGTAGTAGCACCATTTTTCACTAGTAAAAATAAAATAGTTAATTATGTTGCACATGGAATGGCAGCGCTAGGATGTTTGGCGGCCATACTATGTGCAATTATTATTTTTAACAGTGGGAAGATTGAATTAATTACGCCATGGGTTATGTTTGCCGAGCCTGTCTATATCCGCTTGGATTATTTGGCGGCTTATTTTTTGCTGATAATTGGAGTGGCAGGGTGCGCGGCCAGTGTTTACGCTATCGGTTACAGCAAAGAATACCTTGAGGATGGCTGCCGTTATCGAGTAATGGCGTCGCTGTATAACGCCTTTTTACTATCCATGATTTTAGTAGTAAGTGTGAGCCATGTAGCTGCGTTTGTTATTGTATGGGAAATTATGGCGCTGACTTCTTTTCTCTTGGTTAATTATGAGCATACGAAAAATGAAGTCAGCAAGGCAGCCTTTATTTATATTGTTATGACTCATGTAGGAACAGCTTTTATCATTACAGCTTTTTTCCTGTTGGCCAGTAAGGCAGGTAGTTTGGACTTTTTTCATTTAATACAAACGGCAGGCAGTCTTGATACCTGGACCCAAAATGCTGTTTTTTTATGTGCGCTTATTGGTTTTGGTGCTAAAGCTGGCATTATTCCCTTGCATATCTGGCTGCCGCGGGCTCATCCGGCAGCGCCTAGCCATGTGTCAGCACTTATGTCAGGAGTCATGATTAAGACAGCTATCTACGGTTTATGCCGATTTTATCTTGAATTTTTGGGCACAGGGCCGGTATGGTGGGGGGCAGTTATCCTCATATTG
>Ga0316602_10000520_pt1 | contig 18469 bp, 15 predicted proteins | sample OWC_soil_day10_C_FD_203103 | JGI IMG/M metagenome (GOLD analysis project Ga0316602, IMG submission 203103) | Wetland soil microbial communities from Old Woman Creek delta, Ohio, United States - OWC_soil_day10_CT | ecosystem: Environmental > Terrestrial > Soil > Wetlands | place: USA: Ohio... | reverse complement strand
CAGTATGATAGCCTGCTTTATCTAGATTAAACACGAGCAATTCACAAATTGACGGTTCATCATCAACAATCAATATAGTTCCGTTCAAATTCATCACTCTTCCTTATAGTAAAAACCAGGTTATTAATAACCTGGTTTTTGCTTAAATAAATTTTTATTTATTAACGGCGTCTTTCAAGCCTTTGCCAGCTTTAAATACTGGATTTTTTGATGCTGGAATGGTGATCTCAGCACCAGTTTGAGGGTTGCGGCCTTTTCTTTCTTCGCGAGCTTTCACTTCAAAAGTGCCAAAACCAATAATTTGTACCTTATCTTCCTGTGCTAAAGCTTCCTCAACGCTAACGAATAGCGCATTAATCGCTTTCTCAGCATCCTTCTTAGTCAAACCCGCCTTTTCTGCAACACTCGCAACTAACTCAGTTTTATTCACAAAATTAGCCTCCTTATGAAAATCATTACGAATAGTTTATTCGCTATCATTCTTTTTATTCCTGTCTGTATTTTAAAAAAATACTAAAAAACCATTATAATCCTGTCTTTTCTTGCTTTTTAGCCTCTTCCCACAACATATCAAGCTCATCTAATCCTAATTTTTCCCATTTTAGTCCATTTTTATTTACAGCATTTTCAATATATGAAAAACGCCTTACAAACTTGTTATTGGTAACATTAAGAGCCACTTCGGCATCAAATTTCAAGAACCTTGCTAGATTTACTACGGAAAACAAGACATCTCCCAGTTCACCTTCTATCTCTGTATTTTTCCCCTTCTCACAAGCAGACTTAAGTTCAGTTAGCTCTTCTTGTATTTTATCCCATACAGGCTGAATGTCATTCCAATCAAATCCAACCTTAGCTGCCTTAGCCTGAAGTTTATAGGAACGCATCAGACTAGGCAGACCCTTAGGTATACCATCTAGCACAGACAATCGCTCACTGCCGTATTCCTGCTGTTTAATCGCATCCCAGTTTAAGAGGACCTCACCAGCATCACGAACTGAAGTATCACCAAATACGTGAGGATGACGACGCACCATTTTTTCTGTAATTACATCAACCACCTGCTGCATGGTAAATACTTTTGATTCTTCGGCGATACGAGCATGAAAAACAATCTGCAACAATAAATCTCCAAGTTCCTCACATAACTTGTCCCCTTGTTCTAGATCAATAGCCTCTAGTACCTCATATACTTCTTCTACTAGATAGCGCCTAAGACTCGTATGAGATTGCTCAATATCCCATATACAGCCCTCTGGCGAACGAAGGGTAGCCATAACATCCACTATAGGGTCTAATGTAAACCGCTCTGCCGCTGCTCTGCGGGGCACATATAGACTGGTAAGATGATCAATTCCAGATATCCTATCGAGTTCAAAGAGAGGCACTGACAGTATTTGTTCCTCTGGCAGGCCCAAATTTTGCACAACCACAACTTCATAGTCATCAGGATAGTACTCCATCAATGCCAATTTCACCTCTGAGGCTACATGAGGATTATATACTTGGGTTACCACTAGAGCAGTGGTTAATTCAGGGGACAGTGACGCAACGTCAGCAGCATCAAGTACTGTTAGGCCTTCAATCGGATCAATGGCAAGCCTGGTATATAATACTTCCAAAAAGCTCATACCTGGCAAAATATTGACGGTAATTCCCTGTTCCATGGCGAGTTGCCTGATAAGTATAACTGTTCTTTCAGCTACTAGCGGACTGCCTGGCACAGCATATACAAGATTTTCCCCTGATGCCGCCTGGGCCAGGCAGTCACTGACAATCGCGCTATAAACCTCTTCAAAAGAGTCCTTTTCTTCATAAATATGATCATAGCTGCTAAACTCAATACCACGCGACCTCATTTCAGATACGGTGGGATGCTTAGCAGTGCGCAAAATTAGAGGTCTAGCTGCCTTTAGCATTTCTAAAGTTTCTACTGTAATAAGCCCAAAAGCACCAGGGCCTAAGCCTACAATTGTAATTTTTCCCATGTCATCGCCTCATATTCATATTGAAATTAAAAACATTAAACCGCAGAGAGCACAGAGGAGAAATTGTTATTATGATATAGCCTCTGCGTCCTCTGTGCCTCTGCAGTAAAGGATGTGTTAAAATTTTCTTTACTATACTATTTATGTAACAAACCTAGTTTGCTCAATGCATCAGATAATCTTATGCCAATTTTGGGGATTTTTTCAACATCACGTTGCCGTATACCGCCCAATAACAACAGACTAGCTCCATATACGATACCACCAATACTGATAGATACCAAAGTTGCAATTGTATTATGAAAAATCCTAAGCATAATACTATCATATATCAGCAGGACTGCGCCACCCATCACAATCGTAGCAGCAACGGTTTTTAATGTATCTCTTATATCAATACTAAACCCTACATAGCGATATACAAAATAGATATTTAAAAGAGCAGCTACACCAAAATCAGCATTTGTGGCCCAAGCGGCGCCTTTAATGCCGAGAGATGGCATGGCGGTTAATGTCCAGCTCATGAATATTTTTACTACAGCTGCAACAAGCATATTAATCAGAGGAATGGCAGTATGACCCAGTCCCTGTAGCACCCCGGTACTCACTTGATGAACCCCCAAGAGCACAATACCCACCGACAAAATGGCAATGGGTACGCCAGCATTCGGTGTACCATAGAGCATTTGAGAGATAGGTGTGGCCAACAGATACATACCGACAAAACTTGGTATAGTAATCAAATTGGCAATTCGCATGGCCATCGTTGTACGCTGATAAATACGCTCATGATTCTTCAATGTAAAAGCTTCTGACACAGCAGGCACTAAACTGGCTGCCAGTGAAGCAGTCAAAATGGTCGGTAGATTGATCAAAGCGACTGCCATGCCTGTAAGATAACCAAAGAGCTCAGTTGCCTGAGTTACTGTATAGCCGGCTATCTCTAGCCGCGCTGGTACAATGAACAAATCAATACTGGCTACCACTGGCAACATAATATTGGCCAAGGATACTGGCAAGGCCAATTTTACAATACGAGATATAATTTTCAAACTCGGTTCCTGCTGCACATCTGGCTGCATAGCTACATTACTTCTTAAATCATCACGTTGCTGATAATAGTAATAAATTAATACAAGTAAACCAACCAATGACCCAGGAGCTGCACCGAAACTGGCACCAGCCGCTGCATATTCAAGGCCTAGTGGCAGTAAATAATAGGCGAGAAAAATCATCGTCACAACTCTGAATAATTGTTCAAAAATCTGAGATATGGCTGTTGGCGTCATCATCTGTAGTCCCTGAAAATAACCACGATAGCTTGATAATACCGTAACAAATAATATGGCTGGTGCTAAAGCGACAATCGCATAATAAGCCCGAGCATCTCGTACAAAATGATGTTCAATCAACCACCCTGCACCAAAATATAACAAAAAAGTAAATATAATTCCCGTTATTGTGAGCAGTCCTAGTGAAATGCGAAACACACGATTAGCACCGCGAAAATCAGATAAAGCTACTTTTTCAGCAACAATAATCGAAATAGCGACAGGAATACCCGCTGATGAAACACTCAGCGCTAATAGATAAATAGGATAAGCCATCTGATAGAGTCCAATACCCTCGCCGCCGAGCAGGCGAGATAACAAAATACGATTTACCGAACCAATAATTTTCACAATAACACCGGCAACAGTTAAAATTAACGCCCCTTTTAAGAATGTATCTTTATTCACCTGCGTCCTTCCTCTCCACAGCATTCCCCACTCATAGTATATAGAGTCTGTTTCAAAAAGCCCACCTGTGCTTCGACACAAGTGGCAGGCTACATTTCCAATGTAAGGTTGCGTATTTTTTAAACAATACCTATTATAGCAAAATATAGTAATTAGTAATATAGCAGATGTTAAAAAAATGTAATTAGAAAAGTAGCGAACTTATGTCCGCTACTTAATAATCGCAAAGAAGCTTATTTATGTAGCCATCTGTTTGGCTAAAAATCCTGCCGCAGTTTCAGCTAGCTTGACTTCCATTTCACCCATTTGTAGTCCAGGTTGCTTAGAGCAAATGATGACTGCACCAATAGCAACACCCTCAACCATAATGGGCGCCATCACTTCGGCTGTAAATTTACATAGTTGATCTTCTTCGTCACCATCAATAATACAGCCGTTACAACTCTTGCCTTCACCAAGGTTATTCAACAAAATTGCTTTACGGTCTTCCATCACTTTTTCCACAACTGACCCCAATGGCTTATTCAAAAACTCTTTCTTTGATGAGCCGGCGACAGCAACTATATTATCTTTATCTGCTATTAAAATAATATGTCCTATCGCTTCATACAATGAATCAGCATACTCCTTGGCAAAATCACCCAATTCGCTTACTGGAGAATATTTTTTTAGAATCACTTCTCCCTCACGGTCAACATATATCTCTAATGGATCACCTTCACGAATCCTGAGTGTTCGCCTAATTTCTTTCGGAATAACTATTCTACCTAAATCATCAATCCGCCTTACAATTCCAGTCGCTTTCACCAGTATCCCCCCTTTTCTACAAGTTTTTACATTGGATTGTAATGATAGTATATATCTGACCTAACATTTTTATTCACCTGCATTTGCCATTTAATAATTATATTAGTCATTCTATTTTTACATTACAGCAGGAGTTAATGCAGTAAATACTTTTACCAGCCAGGTCAATAATGAATCATTTGCTATTTGCAATGTCTTTAGCCTAATACCTTCTGGATAAATGTTAACTCTGGCCGGAAATGCTTCTTTAAGTGCCATGATCTGGGCTGGGTCCACATTAGGCCGATCACTGAACATCACTTCTACATAATTAGGGTGTTGAATAACAGAACGAATACCAATTGTTCGGGCTAAATTTTTAATTTTGACGACTTCCAATAAATTCAATACACATTGCGGCGGTTCACCAAATCGATCAATCATTTCATCCAATAAATCGGCAACATGCTGCTCACTTCTGCTAGCGGCAATACGCTGGTATATTTCAATTTTATGCATAGCATCGCTAATATAGTCGCCACTAATATAGGCATCTGTATTAAATTCTAACACAGGTTCAATGGGCACTTGTACGCTCTGTCCTGTTTTCAAATGTTGTACTGCTTCCTCTAACAGACGACAGTACATTTCAAAACCCACACTAACAATATTTCCATGCTGCTGTGCGCCTAGAATATTACCAGCACCACGAATTTCTAGATCACGCATTGCAATTTTAAACCCTGCCCCTAGTTCAGCAAATTCCTTAATGGCCTGCAAACGTTTTTCCGCTACTTCGGTTAATACTTTGTCTGCACGATAGGTAAAGTAAGCAAAAGCCATACGATGGGAACGTCCTACCCGTCCTCGCATCTGATACAACTGAGACAAACCAAACCTGTCGGCATCATATACAATAATAGTATTGGCATTTGGCACATCAAGACCGTTTTCAATAATACTCGTACATAACAGCACATCATCATGACCTTCATAAAAATCAAGCATCGCCCGTTCTAACAGTTCTTCCGGCATTTGACCATGGGCAACGCGAATTTTGGCATCAGGCAACATTTCCGCTAAACGCCGATACATTTTATCAATTGTCTGGACTCTATTATAAACAAAATACACCTGCCCGCCCCGTTTTAGCTCCCGCTTAATGGCATCACGAATGATTTCTTCATCATATTCCACTACATAGCTCTGTACAGGGAAGCGTTCCTCAGGGGGAGTTTCAATAATACTCATATCCCGTGCACCCACTAAGGACATATGTAATGTGCGGGGGATAGGTGTGGCACTTAAAGTCAGTATATCAATATTAGTACACCATCGTTTCAACTTTTCTTTTTGTTTTACACCAAAGCGTTGTTCTTCATCAACAATAAGAAGCCCAATATTTTTAAACTTCACATCAGACTGCAAAATACGATGGGTACCAATGAGCACATCTATCTTGCCACTAGCGAGTCTCTCAATGGTAGCCCTCTGTTCCTTTGCACTCCTGAAACGGCTAATTACGTCGATGGACAGCCCTGTATCCTCGAATCTGGCGCTAAATGTCTGATAATGTTGCTGTGCTAGCACTGTAGTTGGTACTAATACCGCAACTTGTTTGCCACTCATTATCGCTTTGAAAGCTGCTCTAATGGCCACCTCAGTTTTACCAAACCCCACATCGCCACACAGCAGACGATCCATCGGCCTCGACTGTTCCATATCAGCTTTAATTTCTGCAATGGCGACAAGTTGATCGGGTGTTTCTTCAAAGGGAAAAGCATCTTCAAATTCTTTTTGCCAAGGCGAGTCAGCTTCACAGGCAAAACCTGATGCAACCTGCCTTTGAGCATATATTTCTAACAATTCTTTCGCCATATCGGCTACTGCTTTTTCCGCTTTACCCTTGGCCTTTATCCATTCACTGCCACCCATTTTACTAAGACGAGGTGCATCCCCCTCTGAGCTGATATATTTCTGCAATAATTGCACCTGATCTGTCGGCACATATAGTTTATCTTCCCCAGCATAACGAATATGCAAATAATCTTTGTGCACATTACCAACAGCAAGAGTCTCTACACCCACATATTTGCCAATACCATGATTAATATGTACAACATAATCGCCAACTTTAATATCACGAAAATAAGCAATCTGTTGCCCCTTCGATACCCGCGGACGAGGTCTTTTCTTCTGGCGTCCCATAATGTCTTTCTCAGTACAGAGCACAAAATGAGCCTGAGGCAGTTCAAAACCTGACGACAATATACCTACTGTCACTAGGGTCGTACCAGCAACTAAGGTCTGTACATCACCAGCAAAAATAGCGTTAACCCCTTCTTCTGCCAAACTTTGCTGCATAGACATGGCTTTTTCTAAGTTCGACATAAAAATTACTGTATTGAAATTGCGTTCCTGCCAACTTTTTAGCTCTGTCAACACCATATCCATCTGTCCGTGAAAAGGCGCAACGCCTTTGGCAGTAATGCTTATGATGTCACTCGGTTCAGTATAAGGAATTTTCTGCAACATTAATGATAAATACAATATATTATTTTTTTTAGCCACTGCCACTAAATCTGCCCAGCTAAATGTGATTTTCTTAATCTCAGGGTTTTCCTTAATTAACTTACCAATCTGCTCTCTGATACGCGCTGCTTCATCAAAAACAATAGTCGCTGTATCAGGCAAATATGACAGAAATACAGCATGTTTATTTTTGTATTGTACTTCAGAAAGTGCAAGTATATCGATCTCCGTTATACTGTTTATGGAACGCTGAGTGATAGGATCAAATTCACGCAGAGAATCCACTTCATCTCCAAACAATTCTAAACGTATTGGCACTTTATTATTTATAGGGAAAATATCAACAATGCCGCCTCTTACACTAAACTGACCTATGGATTCTACTTGGTCAACGCGTTCATAACCAAACCCTATCAATGACTCGATCAATTGCTCACGTATCACTTCAGTGCCACTGTCTATTGTAATGCGACTATTTTCAAAGTCCGCCTTGGATAAAACTCTTTGCATAGCCGCTTCAACTGTAGCCAAAACAATAATCTTCTCACCCCGGGCCATACGCCCCAATACATCCATACGCTTAGCGGCCAATTCTACACCTTTGGCAGCCGCCGTAAAAGTAACAATATCAAGCACTGGCAATTCCAGTACAACTGCCTCAGGAATTAGGGTCGCCAAATCCAATCGCAAATATTCAACAGATTCATAGTTGCTAGTAATAATTACCATAGGCCTCGAATCAGAGCAATAAGCTGCTGCTAGCAATACACTTTTCTGCGCACCTGTCACGCCATAAATCTGACTCTGATTAACCTTTAGTCCATAAGCTGTTATTGCTCGTTTAACTCCCTGATCATTTTCCATCATTTTAAATAACTTATTCATAGACACCTCATCCTATATAAAAAGCGCTAATACACCGTTGTAGCTATAAAGTAGATAACTTGAACATAAGAAATAGATTTTAAAGAAACGCTAAACCATCCTATTAAACCGCAAAGACGCAAAGGATACAAAGAATATGCAAGAATAATAACACTATTATTTCTTTGCGATCTTTGTGGTCTTTGCGGTTAATCATTGTTATTTTCATCATAGTTTTTCTTATGCGAGCATGCTAGGAACTATGCTTGCAATGACAGCTAAAAGGGGCTTTAGCAATTGCTAAAGCCCTTAAATATTTTTTTGTTTGAAATAACACTAGTTAATAATGTTAGCATTAGAATGCTAAGGTCGCGACTCACGAAAAATCTTTTGACAAAGATTTTGGTTCGCTGCTTCAATGTAACAAATTGACTTTCTGCTCAGTCTCCCCTTCATTCGCTAATCCTAATGATTCTATACACTCATCACACAATGAATATACATACATAACATTAGCCAATGAATCAATTTTTATTATATCTTGACGCTCGTCAGCAGTCAAGCAATCAAATCCAAACTTTACTTCATCAACTTTATCCACTTCGATCATATCAATAGCCTCACCGCAATGCTCACAGGTATAATATATTTTCATAAACAGCTCTCGCCTCCTAGAAGATAATAAGGAAAGCAGTCACAAGTTGCTTCAGCAACAGTGTGATGGGCTTTGTTCGATGCGTTAGCAGTCGAACATCCTTCGCCCCTAATGGCAATACAAGCCAAGTCCTTTCTTATAGCGGCAGTCTAGTTAGACAACCGAATAAGGGTCAAATTCCAAACCAAATGTACACCTATCCCGACAGCGATTCCAATAAAGATACTATTGCTTAGGTTGAAGACGAAAACTGTTAATCCACCAAATAAAGTATGACCTACGATGCTGAGTAATGCGGCAATAATGCCACGTTGTCCATTCTGTCGATTAAACCAATCATAGCCTGCTTCTAAAATACCAAATATGATGTGGGTGACTAAAATATCGGCTGCTAAATAATAGGCGCAAAGTGTTTTGGTCAACTCTTCCACTACCGGACTATAGCTAATAACAACCTTAATACCAATATATTTTAGCAATAACCTGTTTACTAAAAAACTCAATCCAGCCATTAAACAGCCAATCACATAAGCCATAACAAATCCTTTACGGTCAAGAGTATGCTCATATTATTGCCGATATATGTTATGGTTATACTAGAGATAACCATTCTTGTTCTATACATGAAAAAGCAGGCTTGAGCAATCGCTCAAGCCTGCTTTCTCTGCTAAGGCAGTACGTTATACGGATTTATGGGCACACCATTTTTAAGCACTTCAAAATGCAGATGTGGACCAGTTGAGTTACCTGTATTACCCATATAGGCTATAACCTGGCCACCCTTTACATATTGTTGATTTTGCACATTAGCTTCACTTAAATGGCCATACAGAGTCGAATACCCCTGATCATGTTCAATAACCACGGTATAACCATAGCCAGCATACCAACCAGCATAAACAACACGCCCTGCCCTCGCCGCTCTTATCTTCGTACCAACATCATTGGCAAGATCAATGCCGCTATGCTGTCTGCCCCAGCGATAACCATAACCAGAAGTTAGCTCTCCTACTGTTGGCCAGGCAAAACGTTCACCAATACTTCGTGATACAGGAGCATCAGCCCGGGCCAACTGCCGCTCGATATTTTGAGGTTTTTTGCCACCAGGAATAAATATTTTTTCACCAATAGCAATTTCTTCGCTACCTTTACCATTAGCAATCATGATGGTGTCTACACTAACGCCATAAACATTAGCAATGCTCCACAACGTATCCCCCATATCAGCAGTATGTAGCATACCTCTACTTGGCAAAATTACTAATTGATCTCCCTGATGAATATCTGCACTAAGATTATCATTCGCTGCCTGTAAAGTCTCTACATCAATAGCATACTTTTCAGCAATAATACCTAGATTCTCACCGTCTTGTACAGTATGCATCCTAACTTTGACAGGTACAGCTAGGGTTGTTTGGGCCATTGCTTCAATCTGTTCTGGCACCTCAGCCTTTTCTTCCCGCACACCTTTAGGCATAGACACTAGTCCAACGGCTAATAAACAAAGGGTTATTACTGTTATTAATCCCCCTACGATCTTAGGCTCACATTTTATCGTGATGAACTTCACTACACCACCTCCGTCGTATTAATTAAGAATTGTTCCATAAAGAAAACTTGGCTTGTGCCAAGCCTTCAGATCTAAAAGGATGTTCGACTGCTAACATATCGAACAAATCGATCACATTGCCCTCTAAGCGTCATATGGCTGTTTTGAAGAATCAGAACATACTCTACTTTTTAATTCCCTAAATAAACAACCTAGGAGTACTATATATCATACTCCTAGGTTATCTTTTTTATGCAACTTAAGTCAATTTATTTAATGTTTGTGACGGGAACGACGTAAGGAAATAATTTCAATATCTTCTAATGCTTCTATATATGTTAAATCCTGCTCACTTTGTGCCGGTATCAATAGTTGCCCACCACATTGAGCACACTCCAATTCAATTCCGCCAGGCAACACTTCAGCTCCAATAGCACTACTGCCACAACGACAATGCAATCCACCTTTCTCCGCCATATCATGTATCTTATTTAAAGTTTCTAACATAACTTGAGGATTTTGAATATAATCATCATATTCATCCATATCAGAAGCCAGTTTTTCAAACTCTACTTTATACTTATTAACAAATTCCGCAATAACTTGTCTTGCTCCAATAAACCCCAGTTCAAAATTTTCCTGCACACAATATATTTTATCTATTTCAGCGCGCCACAAGCGCTTGCTGTCAAGGCAAATAACATGATTTGTCTGGCATAACACGCAAGGGATGTCAAGCAAACATTGACGTTCACCACTACTGGTAATAGTAGCTTGTATCTGGCCGCAACTGCATAAAAGGTTTCGCTGCATAGTGCTTTTCAGATTAAATCGTGAAATATTATGCATGTGTATCTTACCGCACCGGGAACAATACAAAGCCAACGTCGAAACAGTATTAATAACCATATACATCCCTCCTATGGTTATTCAATTCGCCAGACAACAAAAAAGTTCCTGCCTACTGGGGCATTTTACTACTCTTTATCCAATTTTTAGTTCACGTTCTATCGTATTCGAGGAAATTACTTGGCCAATCATAGTACATAATTCAATGATATCAAAAGGCTTGGTAACATAGGCATATGCACCAAGTTCTTTAGCTATATTTACTAATCCTAATTCGCCATATGCTGTCATCATAATGACTTTATCTGCCTGATTTAAGTGCTTAAGTTCCCGTAGTGTCTCAATACCATCCATGCCTGGCATTTTCATATCCATCAAAATTAAATCTGGCTTAAGATCTTTAGCTTTTTGAATACCCTCATAACCATTAGCAGCAGTATACACGTTATATCCTTCTTCAGTGAGAACTTCCATCAGCAATCTTCTGATTCCCGGCTGATCATCAACAACCAATACTGTACATTTGTCATTATGCATTCTTATTCGCTCCTTATTTGCTATATGCTTCATATTATATGTCTATTCGCACAATACCAAAAATATCCTCCTACTTTATGGAAAATAAAGGATTATTTGATAATGTTTTTAAATATTCTTTCTCTAGCAGCATGCAATATTGTCATTACTTTATAAGCTAGCTCATTATGATATATCTTTAAAGTATATACAGCTTGTTTGTCATCAACCACAAATCGAATATCATTAAACGGCGTCGGTAAACCCCATGTGTTATAAACAACCTGTCCATTCTTTAGCACACTAATACGATAGGCACTATCCCGTAGATATAATGGATATTTTATATTTACGGTATGGCTATGATTGGCATCTACTAGGATGTCATTCCCTAAAATATGTATAGCATATTCAGCTATCCCCCGTTCATCTGACAAACGCTTACCATATACGGCAAGTAGCTGTGGTGTATAATAATCTAAATAGGCCTCTACCAACTGACTTGCTGTAACAAAATCTAACAGTCCCTTATCAACATACCTTTGTTTTATATACGCTAAATGATGATCGATAACTTGAAACTGTCCACCCTCTGTACTTTTCCAATCCTCCTGCCCCATAACGAACATAGCATGAGTAAAACCAATGATGGCATGTATTCCCGGTTTTACACCAGCACTTCCTGACGTAAAATATGCCATACCTTGGTCAGTTTTATCATTCATGACTGTGGCACTTTGGGTGTCATAAGCAATGGATTCTTTAGGTGTTGGGCGAAATTCCACTATACCTATTTTGGCAATATCGTCAGTAGGTACATTAATATCATCAGGTGCGGCAAAATAGATTTCGCTACCATAATCACCTGTGGTTACGGCACCTCCATTATTACCATCTGCATCACTTGATCCCCATAAACCAATCTTTTGGTACACATTTGTGCTCATTGCTTCATCAGCCTTACCACTGCCAAAATCAAATGAACCTACTCGAGCAGTTAATAATTGCCCTTGAGCTGAACTGCTAGCCAATTTATCCAAAATTCGCTGATAGTCATACAGCATACCAGCCCGGCTGGCATAATCACTAAAATCTCCTTCGGCAGTTACTGAATGTGCCCAGCCATGCTTCAAATGATTGGCCCATAAGCCGTCCACCGCCCCATTATATGACAACACATTTCCAGGCAAATAAGGATCATAATCTGAATGCAAATGAATGCCATACTCATGACCTCGCCCAGCCTCCTCAACCACTGATGCTTCAATAGCTGAAACCACCTTAGGCCATTGACCTGTGGCTGATTGATCAATAGCCCACTGGGCAGCCTTTACAGCAGGCCAAGCTATATAATGTGTCCATTTTGCTCCATGCTTTTCAGCAATTCGGTTGAGCGCTTCCGCTTTATCCACCATTTGCACAACAAACTCCTGTGGATCCAGCCAACTATTACCATTCCCCCATGCCTTAAGATACCCCGCACCATCAATAGGTTCAAGATCCTCAGTCATTACATAAAAAACCTTACCAACCCGTCTATCAGCCACGGCCACTTGCACCTGGGGTTCTGCCCCCCGATCATTAACACTAAATTTAATCGCCCAAGGTTTATTAAAGTTTACCGCATCAGGGCGCTGGGCTTTCACTTGCCAGCTTATATGCCGTTTTTCACCTGGTGCCAATTGGTCAATCCTCTGCGTTGCCTGGCTAAGAACAACCAAACCATAACCATAGGGTTCTATCAGTTTAACTACTACATTATTCACCATTTGGTTGCTTACATTCTGAGCATCAGCTTCAATCAACAGCACATCGCCCTGACTAACAGTTAAGTCAGGGGTATTAGGCACTACGCGCACCGCCTTAGTATTATCATTACCTACGTCAAACTTAGTAATGAGCACATGTTGACCCTGCCCCACTTCCACACTCAACCGGTATTTTCCCGCACCTGCAAGAATGCCTTGTGGGAGACTAGCTAGCAGTTCTGAAAAATTATAAGACTCCTCCAGCCAATTTCCTTGATAGTTGGTTGTATACCGCACATCCTGCCACCTACTCTGTCTACTACTTTGAGGCAGTTGACCTGTAAAAACTGAGCCTATTTCTGCAATGGTCTTACCTTGATTGTCAAAAACGCTCAATTTGATCTGGCCTTGACCTTGGGTAGACAAAAACTGTAGCCGCAGCTGAGCAAAGGCGGTAACGTCAGCCTGTTCTTCTACAAAATATTCCATATGCCCTTGACTTCCTGCTACGAGTTCCAGCATATTATCGCCCTGAGTTGGTGTCGATAGTATACGGTAGGAATTGCCCTCCCCCTGCTGTATAAGCTTATTAGGTATATCCCATTGTTTGTCTCCATCAGCAGCAAGAACCAAGCCGCCATTCGGTGCTGGCGGTTTGGTAGCACAGCCGCTCAGCATTAGGGCTACTAACAGTAATAATACTATAAATTTATGTCTCATCTTCTCCTACCCTCTTTTATATAGTGAGCAAAAGCAGTAAAAAGCCTTTGAAACACAAAGATCACAAAGGGGACAAATGTAAATTTCTTTGTGTCCTTTGTGCTTCTTTGTGACCTTTGTGGTTAAAGGGCTTTTTCTCTGCCGTTCAATCATTTTTTTATAGTATGGTCTATAACCACATTGGCATATGTGTAAGAGAACTGCCGATAAAAGTAAAACCAATTATACATAAAATTCCTACTACCAGCAATGGCGTAATCATCACCAGCACTGCTTTAGACGCTGACAACTGGTGTACTTCTTTGATCGCCACTACATCTAAAGATAATGACCACAACATGACTGCCAGCACCGATATCGTCATGAGCATTGTCTTACTACTTGCTGGCATAACTGCGATCAGCGCCCAAAGTGGCACAATAAATATGCGGGGAGCATGAGCAAACCCCAAGGCAGTAAACAGCCCCACAGCTGTGCCATGACCTCCAAAAAACTCAGCAATCAAATGCCATATGGCAGCTCCCATAATCCACATGACTAGACTACCAAATATTTTAAGTACAATCATCACATTAATCATTGTTGACATTCCAGTAGCCTTAAGACCAAAATACAAAGCCCAAATTGGTATTAGTATACTCAACAAAAAAACAACAATAGCTTGCCCCACATTTTTCCGCTGCGCGATATTCTTCATCCCTATTGCTGGTTGAAACAATATATCATACAGCATCTCAAACAAACTTCCCATTTACTTCACCTGCCATTTGTCTGTTGGCATATCAATTGGCGCACTACTATTCAGTGCATTTTTAGCCTGATTAAATATTACTTTTTCCAGCAACGAGCCTGCCTGTTCACTCGCACCAAATAACATATTCCAAGGGGACTTATTGCCATATTCCTTAATTTCTGGCTTGCCATTAATGCCAGCAAGTTCTGCTGCTCCATCAATAGCATCATACATATTACCCAATTCGTCAACTAAACCCAATTGCTTGGCCTGATTGCCTGTATAAATTCGCCCGTCAGCCAGCTTACGAACCTCAGTCGCATCCATTTTACGGCCTTCAGCTACCACTGCCACAAACTGGCTATAGATATCATCCACCATCACCTGAATGATGGCCCGTTCTTCACTCGTCATCATACGTTCAGGGGATAATATATCTTTATGGGGTCCACTTTTAATTTTTTCTTGATAGATACCAACCTTTTTATACAACTCTTCCCAATTAGCATAAGGTACATATACACCAATACTACCGGTCATCGTAGTGGAGTTGGCATAGATTTTGTCAGTACAAGCTGCTAACCAATAGCCTCCTGAGGCGGCCACATCCCCCATAGATGTTACTACAATTTTACCTTTAGCCCGTAGCTTTTTAATTTCCTCGCCAACCTCCTGTGAAGCTGCCGCACTACCACCTGGACTGTTAATTCTGAGAATGACCGCCTTTACGGTTGCATCATCTCTAGCCTCATGTATCTGCTTAATCACCTGGTCAGTGCCACCCTGCTCAACAAATACATTACTTTGTCCCCGCCCGCCCATGATGACACCTTCAACATAGATAACCGCAATTTTCTCAGCGTGACTAGGTTTCTTCCCACTACCACGAAAGGCTAACCCTCCTAGAGAAACAAGGACTAATAAGGCAATCACGATAATAACTGATTTCTTATACATATAATCCCTCCTTAGTTTCATTATGGAAAAAGCAACTGCGGTCAATCGTCCACAGTTGCTTAATTTTATTTGCTATTGTTCAGAGCAGCTTTTACAAAATCTCTGAATAATGGATGAGGATTGGTTGGACGTGATTTAAACTCCGGATGAAATTGAGTAGCAACATACCAAGGATGGTCCTTAATCTCTACAATTTCAACCAAACTACCCTTAGGCAGGGTACCACCGATAATCAGGCCAGCCTCAGTTAATTGTTCACGGTAAGAATTATTAAATTCCCAACGATGGCGATGACGCTCATAAATAATTTCATCTTGATAAGCCTGATATGTTAAGGTGCCTTCAGGGACCTTACACGGATACACACCAAGGCGCATAGTGCCGCCTTTGTCTTCTACTGCCACTTGCTCTAACATGAGATCAATAACTGGATGAGGTGTATCAGCATTAAATTCAGTACTGTGTGCCGCTGCTAGTTTGCATACATTACGAGCAAATTCAATAACAGCGCATTGCATACCTAAGCACAAGCCAAAAAAGGGCACTTTATTTTCCCGGGCATATTGAATGGCTTTAATTTTACCTTCCACGCCTCGATCGCCAAAGCCACCTGGCACTAAAATACCGTCAACATCGCCAAAACAAGTGGCAAGATCGACATTTGCTGCTTCAATTTCTTCCGCATTAACCCACTTAATTTGAATGGCAGCATCATTAGCAATACCAGCATGATTGAGTGCTTCAGATACGCTTAAATAAGCATCAGGCAATGCCACATATTTACCGACAATAGCAATGGTTACACTCTTAGAAGGACTAAGGATTTTGCCCACCATCTTATTCCATTCAGTCATGTCAGCTTCACCAGCATTAATATTAAGCTTTTTCAAAACAATACGATCAAGATTTTGTTCTTGTAGCATTAAAGGCACTTCATAAATGCTATCCACTGTTTTATTTTGAATGACAGCATTAGCATCAATATCACAGAACAGTGCCAGTTTATCACGCATATCAGGAGAAATGTCATGTTCAGTACGGCAAACAATTATATCAGGGGTAATACCAATACCTCTGAGTTCTTTGACACTATGCTGGGTTGGCTTAGTCTTCAGTTCGCCCGCTGCAGAAATATAAGGCAAGAGTGTCACATGAAGATAAAGTACTCCATCGCGCCCCACTTCTTTTTTAACTTGACGGATAGCTTCTAAAAAGGGCAGACTTTCAATATCACCTACAGTGCCACCAATCTCAGTAATGACAACATCGGCATTTTCTTCTTTGCCCACACGGTAAACCCGCTCTTTGATTTCATTGGTAATATGGGGAATGACCTGAACAGTCCCCCCCAAATAATCGCCTTTACGTTCTTTATTAATAACCGATAAATATACTTTACCTGCGGTTATATTTGAACTTTTACTCAAATTTATATCAATAAACCGTTCATAATGTCCTAAATCCAAATCAGTCTCCGCACCATCTTCAGTGACAAATACCTCACCATGCTGGTATGGACTCATAGTACCAGGATCAATATTTATGTATGGATCAAATTTTTGAATCGTCACTTTTAACCCACGGTTTTTTAATAAACGCCCCAAAGAAGCAGCTGTAATCCCTTTACCAAGCGAAGATACAACTCCCCCAGTAACGAAAATATATTTTGCCATAATATTAGTTCCTCCTAAAAATACCTTTAACAGTATAACCTCTTATATAGTTCAAGTACGCCAATTATTTTATACTTTACTCTGAGGCAGTGTCAAGTACTTATTCTCTCTCTCCAGGTTCAGCATTTGCCGCAACATATTCTTGCTGAATTTCTTCAAAAAGTTTTTGCCGCCGAACAGTAGTCGAAGTTTTCACGCTGTCATCTTTTTCAGCAGCCAAGCGCCCACTGAGTTGCTGAGGAGACCATTCCACAATACCCCACATGCCTTTACCCATATGCACAAATCTGCTATCCATATTTATTTGCGTATGCACTTCAGCGATTGCATGAGCTAAGGAGTGAATTCTGCGACCTTTCATTTCTAACGCCTCAGTAATTAAATCTCTAAAATACATAGCCTTGCCTACTTTTTGCAAAATCTTGTAGGCCAGCTCCACTTCTGAAACTTGTTTTATTGTTTCTGTCATATAAATTATACCCTCCGCGCTTAAAATTTAATAACGCCACTTTTGCTGGTAACATTCACCGTGCACTGAAAAATTCCCTTTTAAAAAACAATCTCTTTACATTTTTTCTGGTGCACTAATTCCTAGAATACCAAGAGCATGGCGAATAGTTGTCTGTACAGCCTTAATTAAAGCCATGCGTGCTAGTTGTAAATCCTCGTCAACCCCATTAATACGACATTGATTATAAAAAGTATGGAACAGACCTGCTAAGTCATGGACATAACGGGCAATACGATGTGCTGCCCGTTCTCTAGCAGCATCAGCTATTTCCTCCTGATATTCACCCAATTTTTTAATCAAATCTATTTCATATTCACTTGTTAGTAAACTTAATTTAGTATTATCAATATCACCAAGGGTAATACCAGCCTCAGCAAGCTGACGGAAAATGCTTGTAATCCGCGCATGAGCATACTGGATATAATACACGGGATTTTCACTTGATCTTGATTTAGCTAAATCAAGATCGAAATCCAATTGACTGTCAAGAGAACGCATAATAAAGAAGAATCGGGCGGCATCTGTGCCAACTTCTTCAATTAACTCACTTAACGTCACACTTTGCCCAGTACGTTTTGACATTTTAACCAACTGTCCATTTCTATACAAGCTAACCATTTGCACAATCAGAACTTCCAATTGTTCAGGA
>Ga0316602_10000509_pt1 | contig 18821 bp, 16 predicted proteins | sample OWC_soil_day10_C_FD_203103 | JGI IMG/M metagenome (GOLD analysis project Ga0316602, IMG submission 203103) | Wetland soil microbial communities from Old Woman Creek delta, Ohio, United States - OWC_soil_day10_CT | ecosystem: Environmental > Terrestrial > Soil > Wetlands | place: USA: Ohio... | reverse complement strand
CAATATGAAAATAAGCTTGCCATTCGCCTTTTCTTTCGTTTTGCCTTCCGTCGTGGAGGAATCCCGTCTACAAGCTCAGGTAGCTTGCCTGGGAAACTTATATCTTCCTTAAGAAGTCTCGTAGTAGTCTGTTGCGGCTGACATCTGAATTCCAACAAGGCCGCTAAGGTTATACCAGTAAACAGTCCGAAGATAGTAGCCAATATGATATTTAGCAGGCGGCGCGGTTTTATCGGTTCTTGCGGTAATGAAGCAAGGTCTACCATCTGCACTTCTACAATTTGCATGGCTTCATTGATACGAGCTTCCTCATGCCGCTTAGCCAACATCATGTAGGTATCCTGCCCCACGACGACATTTCTTGTTAAGCGGGCAATCTCTAGTTCTTTTTCCGGTAATTGGGCCAACCTTTTTTCATTTTCTGCAATGATTTCCATAAGAACCCCATTCCGGGCAATAGCAGCCGCCACTTCTGCTTCAGCTTGCATACGATTTTGCAGCAATCCTTGGTGAACAATATTCTGTGACGGTGCTTCCAATCGAATTACTTTTTCAATCTCACTCTCGAGGGTCCCGCGTAAAACGCTAACAGAATCTTGCAAAGCGAGAACTTTAGGATGCTTTTCTGTATACTTTCTTTGTATTTCTGCAAGTTCGACCTCTAGACCAGCTAGTTTAGTTTTATACTGCTGTATGACAACATTGTCTGCTATAACGCCAGGTGATTCACTTGATAGCTGCTGTTTTGCACTACCAAGTCTGGCTTGATTAGCTAACAAATTTACCTGATTTTCTTGTACCATTTTACGAGTCGCATAGAGCATTTCTACAAGGGCCCTACTTTCTTCGGCAGGAGCGTATATACGCTGTACCTGTTTATAGGCAGCAAGCTCCTTTTCCGCCCGTCCCAAATCCTCTTTCGCTTCTGTTAAACGACCTTCAATAAATTCACGAATGGTCTTTTGCTCAGCCGATGACACCTGATTAACTCGTTCCGTAAACCCTCCTACTAATGCCTCGGTCATCTCACGAGCTCTTTCAGGGGTCTCAGCCTGTACAGAAATTTTTAATATTTCTGTATCTTTTACAGGTTGTACATTCATTTGGCTAAGGACTTGCTCATAATGTGCCGGATTTCCCAGCTTCTGCATTGCTAACTCAATCACCATGCGGCTTTTTAACATTTCAATATAAGTGGTTATTTGCTGTTTGCTAGCAAATGAATTACTGATGGAATTCTCCTGCAGCAAAGAACTGGTCAAGGGTTTGGGCGGCCTTAATCGCAGTTTGGCTTCCGCTTCGTAAGTCGGCGGTGTAACATAATTAAGCAGCGCTGCCCCTAGGACGGCGACTAGCCCTATCACTACAATTAGCCTAATCCGTTTTTTAATTACTCTAAATAGCACTCCGTTTGCCCCCTATCATACCCTTTTACCTGCTTCAAATTCTTAGTCATTCAGATTTTTTATATAGTAAACCCCACTAATCAGCGGTAGTATATCCCTGGAAAAATCAAGCCGATTATTGCTCGTAAGAAATACGGTATCGCCATCCTCTAAGCAAATATTTAATTTTACGTCACCTTTTTGGAGCAGCTGAAGCAGATTTACCTCAATAGGCTGTTTGCCTTGATCACCTGGGATAACAAAAACTTTCTTCTTCGCTGCATCTTTGGTATATCCGCCGGCAATACCAATTGCATCTAGCAGATTATGCTGTTTATTGAGCTCATATAATCCCGGTCGATTGATCTCCCCCAAAACGTAAAGACGTGTTGTATGATATTTGTCCACATTTATCGAAACCTTGGGATCCCTAAGAAACTCCATAAGTGAAGCTGTTAGTATATGGGATAACTTTCCGGACGTTATGCCAAGTGTGGAGATTTCCCCTATCAGTGGAAAGTCAATCTTATGATCTGGCCTAATTTCTACCGTCTTCATCTCAAGGTCTTCGTAGCCGAAAACCCGTATACTCAAAACGTCACCAGGTGCCAATAAATAATCAGCGGCACTAGCGATTGGAAATGATGTCCAAAATATAACTAATCCAAGTATCATACTCACTGCAACGTTCATGGCGCCCTCCCCATTTAACCATTATTTACCTGGTGTTATTAACAATACGTGGCTTGTATATTTTTTAGAACTAATTTTCTGCCCTTAAGTAAAAAAAAATAGGACAGGGGTCATTCCCCGTCCTATCCTTTCTTATCGCCATAAGCCTCTAGTATCGATAACTACTTTTTCTTTGAGAACTTCCCTATCGATTTCTTGGAATTCTCTATGGTCCACGAGAAGAACAATGATATCAGCCTTGATAACAGCCGTCTCTAGATCCACTAACTTTACGTTTTCTCCTGCAAGGGCAATAGGCAACTCATCAGCATGCGGCTCAACTACCAATACATTCCCTACATTCTCTTCTACTAACTGACTGACGATCCGCAAGGCGGGACTTTCACGCATATCTCCAACATCGGCTTTGAAAGCCAGACCTAAACACCCAATTATCGGCCTAATAAATCGAGATGCTTTCTGCCTGATCTTACTAAGCACCCTTTCTGGTTTAGCATCATTGACCTCTCTGGCCGTCCGAATCAAACGGGCATCTGGGGACGAGTGCACGATGAACCAAGGATCTACCGCTATACAATGACCGCCGACCCCTGGGCCAGGTTGGAGGATATTGACCCTGGGATGACGATTGGTAAGTTCAATTAGTTCCCAAACATTAATCGTAAATTCTTCGCATACCATGGATAGCTCGTTGGCAAAAGCGATATTCACATCACGATAGGCGTTTTCACTCAGTTTGCATAATTCGGCAGTCCTTGCATCTGTTATAAATACCTTACCATTAATAAATTTTTCATAAAACCATTTGGCCTTAAGCCCTGACGCTCGATCCAAGCCACCGACAACCCTGTCATTATCAATCAATTCCTTAAGAATTTGACCAGGCAGCACTCGTTCTGGACAATGAGCCAGATAAATATTTCCTTCCTGTTCCACGCTGTTAGTCCTAGAAGACAACCATGGTTTAAACTGTGGCAACTTTAAATCAGCTCTAATACTTTGAATAAGACCGCCGACTTTTTCTGTAGTACCAATAGGTATGGTTGATTCTAGAAGTATAAGATTGCCAGTTGTTAGCTGAGGGGCAATCACCATTACTGCCCTTTCAAGATAAGATAGATCTGGCGCATGTCCATCTTTAAAAGGCGTAGGCACAGCTATAATGAATACATCAGCAGCTTGTGGCTCAATTGATGCTGTTAGCTTGCCACTCTGCACGGCTGCCCGTACCAAAACATCCAAATCCGGTTCAACAATGGTTATCTGCCCTCGGTTAATACTCTCGACGTGATCTATATTTATATCCACACCATAAACGTTAAATCCTTTTGCCGCTAACAAACTAGCTGTAGGTAAACCAATATAGCCTAATCCAACAACGCATACTTTCATTTCTACTCGCTCCTTAGCCTTTTTAGTAACTATACATAGTACTACTAAGTAATGCGTTGTTGACCTGTTTTATTACACTTTTAAAGTTAATAAATATTTTTAACGAAAATTAACCCCTTGTCTCATAATAGTTGTACTATTTATTGGAAATTTCGAATATCCTCCAATACAGATTGTCTTATATTAAAATTAGGGGGTTATTCAAATGAGAAAATTATTTATTATCGTCTTATTGGTGATGTTCTCGATATTAGCTACAGGTACGGCTTTTGCTGCTAAACAAACATTCATTGACGTCCCTGCAAAACACTGGGCTTATGAAGCAGTTAACAAATTGGCTAAGACAGGGATCATTGATGGTTATGGTGACCATACTTTCCGCGGTGACAAATTAATAACCAGATATGAAATGGCTCAAATCGTACTTAGAGCAATGGAACGGTCAGACAAAGCTGACATTGCAATACAAGCACTCATTGAAAAACTTGCAGCAGAATTTTTACCTGAACTTAAAAGTATGCAGACAAGGCTCAATACCATCGAAAAAAAGCAATCAAGCATCAAATTCTGGGGTGACGCTCGCATCCGTTATCAGGATAACTGGGATTTACGTCATCTTTCTTCCGGAGAAGACTGCCTGAAAAAGGAACGAATTCAAGAACGCATCCGTCTGTATGCCAAAGCCGATGTTAGTGAAAAAACAGAGTTTTTTGGCAGAATATCGGCAGAAAGTACTTCTAGCGAAACCTTCTGCAAATCTTTAGATAAAGATAGTAGTAGAAAAAGTACTCTGAATTGGGAAATTGGAAAATTTACATTTAACAATCCAGGCCATAACTGGAATGTGGAATTGGGGCGCAGCGATGTGTTAATTGGCCAAGGTCTCATCGCAGATACTGATGGCGGCTTTGATAGTGTGAGGATTAACTTCAATACTGAAACCAAGAATGGAATCAAAGGATTTTATGCTTACGGCGATATTGCCGCTGCAACAGGTAAGCCTTTTATCTGGGATACTGGAGATCAAGATCGGGGTGCTAATGTCAGCATTTTGAACTTATCCTGGTCACCAAATAAGAACTGGACTGTTACTGGCGCATCCCTATACTCTCACTCTCATTATTATCCCTATAAGATTTTTTCCCTCGGCGTTAAGGGACATTTTGAAGATTGGACGCTCATCGCAGAAGCAGCACGCAATACAAGCAATCAACGCTTTGGCGATGAACAATACAACTCCTTTGATAAATCAGCCTGGCTGTCTACCTTATGGTATAAAGGAGCTGATAAGAGAAAAGAAGGAAGTTGGGGGGCCTTTATCGACTATAGAGATATAGGAAGCCGAGCCCTAGATGGGCGACTGTCTACCCTAGAAGAACTAGCTACTCCTAAAAGCGACTCTAATTCTCTTTACGGCTATTGGCATACTGGCGTAAAGGGCTTCGGTATTGGCTTTAATTATGCCGTTGATAAGAATGTAATACTGACAGCAACCCTGAAACAACTCAAAACAAAGGAAACAAATGCCAAATACACCAACCTTTTATATGTTAAAATGGACTTTGCTTTCTAAGACAATTAAGATTAATCGATTGATTATGCTTACATCTGAAAAAACGTTGCAATAGCGGCAGTTAGACTTTTGTTATATGCCAAAAGGCAGGTCGTTTCTTTCACTGGAGCGACCTGCCTTTTGATTCAATTTATCATATGTCAATTCTGTCTAGCTGCTCGCTCGTTTTAATTTAGGATATGATTCACGCACCTCTGATAAAGTATACGACCACGATGAGTGCTGCCATTGCTAATCTATATACTGCAAATATGGCAAATTTGTTTCTTTGTAAATATTTAAACAGAAAACTAATACAAAAGAGACCTGCGATTGCCGATGTAAGTGAGCCAACTAAGAATAAGGGATTAGCAATATTGTGAATAATGTCGGGAGTATGTTTTAACGCTGCACCAGCAATAATCGGCGTTGCTAGTAAAAAGGAAAATTTTGCTGCCGCTTCTCTGGTAAATCCTAATAGGCGGGCTGTGGTCATGGTAATTCCTGAACAGGAAACATCAGGAATCAGCGCAAATGCCTGAGGAGTCCCAATTAACAGAGCTTGTTTGAAGCTTATCTTCTCAAGACTAGTTCTTTGAGCCACATTCTTATCTATATATTAAAGAATTATACCCATAAGAGCGAGACCTGTAGCTATAATGAGTGGTTGTGAGCGAAATAACGACTCTAATTTAGATTCCAGGATAAGTCCAGCAACTCCTCCTGGAATGGTGGCTGCCACCAAATACCAAAACATTTTTCCTTCTTTTGTTTTTAAGCCTTTCGTTAATCCATTTACAATAAGCTGTAGCTAATCTTGGTAAAAGTAAATTAACACCGCCACCAGAGTTCCAACATGAAGCGCTACATCAAGGGCTATATCAATATTCCCTCCTACTTGATTAATAATAGAATCCCATCCGAAAAGTCAACGAACAATAATCAAATGGGCCGAACTAGATATGTACCCGCCGATTATACCCCTACCTACTAGTTGAGGCCCGCCCAACAGCAATACACTAGCCGCTATCATTGCCCAGCCTCGAACTGCGCCAGTGATGAACACTTTGATATATACCAGTTAAGCGTCAATGCAAAGCTTAGGAGGGCAAAGAGTATGCCTAAATATTAAGTATAGACTGTGATTATGAAAAGTATTAATACTAAGCAGCAATCTGAATAAGTAAGACTTTCAACATACCCTATCCCTTTGATTTGATAAGAAAAAAGGCGGTGATAAGTGCACACCTCGCTTATCACCGCCTTTTTTTCAATAAACCCTACCGTCATTAGTGTCTATAACCGGATATTCTACATCCATTACTTACTTTACTTTTAAAATCCAAGCACCCTGATTATTGTTAATGTCTTTCAAATCGCGAATAAATGCTTCTAAAGGAGTTACGTTATACGTTGCGGTTGAAAAGCTAGCTGTTTCAACAATGGCACCTGTAGCCACTTCATAAACAGTTTGGCTTACAATAATATAATATATATTTCGTTCCTGTTTTAGTTGGGTAACGCTCACCTCAGGAACGACTACCCATCGATAACCAGAGGAGATAGGTATTTCCCGCCAGTCGTCCACATCACCTTCTTTTGCTATAGTACAGCCAGGTAATCTTTCGCGGTATTCATCCCACGCAACCTCACGCATATACCAAAACTCTTTAGCTAAAGCCTCTGGCAGGCTATTTTTTAATGGGGTAATATAGACTGATTGCCCGCTTTCATACCCAGTGGCAACAGACCTTGGCAACTTAATTCCAGCTTGCAAGACTTGCTGGCGCTTGTCATAATAATTTTTCAAGGCAACATCTATATATTCAGTTATGTTATGGTTCTGATCGCGACTATTGTCAATCTCCCAATGTATTTCCTTGCCAAATTGCTTATAGCCCCCGACTAAGCTTTGAAGGATACCAGTTACCAGATCACCTGAAATGACAATTCGTGTCAACTTGAGGACCTTATCGTATTGAGCGGCAAAAGCTGCGTTCCCAACAGCTGGAGCACCAAAGGTAATAACCTCAATTTGCTCAGGATTGACCCCCATGCTAATCAATCCCGCTCCAGCCAAAGTCGCTGCCGCCCCTCCTAGACTGTGTCCGACAAGATATATTCTACACTCCTTGTTAGTCAAAAGCATGTCAGCGAGTGATAGAGGAGTACCATCAACATCAATCGTTTTAGCCGTCAGCCCGGATTCCACAAAGTTGAGGAAACCCCTATGGACTTTTGGTGACGTGCTCGGCACGCCCTCTTTTGCGGCATTAGCTGTAAACTCCTCTAGAGTATTGCCCGCAAAATAGACCTTATCCACTTGTAAGTCAAAATCTATATCTTCAGAGGTTTCTGTACCTACAAACGCCAAAATATAGGTCTGTTTCCCATCACCAAAATCCTTTTTCGCAAAGAGAAAGCGAGCACCAGCATGCCCCTGGGTTTGAACATAGCGATCAAATTTCCATCCGTCTTGTTTCAAATAACGATTGGCCACTTCACCAATTCTATCACTATACACAGCCGCACAGGCGCCAGCTGCTATATAAATTTTATGTGCATCGTCATAGTCTTCCATAGCTTCTGCATAGCAGAACCCTGGTGTCATCCATATAACTATACTACATACCACTACCAACAATTGTTTCATAGAGAAACCTCCTAAGAAATTTAGTGTGGTGCTAAAGTGCTGTTATTTCGGCGAGGGGTCAACCTTATACCAGGCGGCATACATGACCGGCAGAACTAGCAGCGTCAAGACAGTAGCGACAAACAAGCCGGCCCCAATGGCGACAGCCATTGGTCCCCAGAAAATATTAGTAACTAGGGGGATCATCGCCAAAATAGCAGCAGCTGCTGTCAGTACAATAGGGCGTAAGCGGGTTATGGTAGCGTTAATGATGGAATCACACAAGTTTTCGCCTGCGGCGTGATGTTGGTCAATTTGGTCTATTAAAATAACTGAGTTACGCATAATAATCCCGGATAGAGCTAATATGCCGAGCTGTACAACAAAACCTATAGGTTTTCCCGTTAGCAAGAGACCAATGGTAACACCAATGATACCTAGCGGTGCTGTCAATAATGTTAATATCATCTTGGGGATGTTTTGTAGTTGAAGCATCAAGAGAATCATAATGGTGATAATCATTGCCGGTATGGGTGCTAAGAGTAATTGGGTAGCTTTGATACTTTCTTCTGTTGAACCATCATAGTTGATACTATAACCAGGTGGCAGGTTAGCACGCAGCTCGTGGAGGTTTTTATATACCTGACGGGTAACATCCCCGGTCACGCCTGGTTTTGTTTCCGTCCTTACTGTGATCGATGGTTTTAAATCACGACGATAAATTAATCCTTCTTCTGCTACAAAGCTTATTTTGCCAATCTGGTCCAGCGGTATATACTTACCATTACCGATATGGATAGAAAGATCCTTGATGCGGGCAGGGTCATTCCTAGACTCCGCATCAACACGAAAAATTAATGGGACGGTTTTGTCGTATTGCCGGAATTCAGCAATGTTTGTTCCTGATAACTGGGTTTGGAGCGTGGCAGCTAATGCTTGCGAAGTGGTGCCCAAATTTCGGGCTTTGTCTTGATCAATAGATAAATGCATAATTTTACTTTTTTCATTCCAGTTCATGTTGGCATTATTGGTGCCGGGGTGAGCTTCCATGGCCGTTTTGACTTGTTTAGCGATTTCACGAACTTTGTCATGGTCATAACCTTCTATGCGTAGCATCACAGGATAGTCGGCAGATGTTCCGTTACTAATTACTTTCGTGTGAACCTGTACGCTGGGGAATTCTTCGCCTACTAAATTACTGACCTTGGTATGCAATTGGCTGCGGGCGTCAGTATCCTTAGCAACAATAATAAATTCGGCAAAATTGGTTTTATTAAAAGTAGGATCAAACGTGAGGACAAAACGAGGCGCTCCTTCACCCACATGATATGTATAGTAGGCAATCAGGGGATCATCATTCAGTTTCTGGGCAAACTGGCTGGCGACTGTTTCCGTATTTTTCAGAGAAGCTCCTTCCTGCAATCTTAACTGTACAATAAGTTCAGGCCGGGTGGACGTCGGAAAAAATTCCTCTTTCACCAATCCCAATAAGGCAATCGATGCGATAAACAAAACCAAAGTAGTGGTTAACACGATTTTACGATGTGCTAGACACCATATTAGTGTTTGTTTAAACAAACGATAAAGCTTTGTATCATATACATGGTGTTCTTTATTATCCTCTGTTGCTGACGTGGTGGGTTTGATCAGTAGGTATCCCAAGAATGGAGTTACCGTAGCGGCGACGATCCAGGAAGTGATCAAAGCAATGGTGATCACAGAAAAAATGGTGGCGCAGAATTCGGAAGCGCTGCCTTGTGCAAAACCGACAGGAATAAAACCGGCGCAGGTAATCAGTGTTCCTGTTAGCATGGGAAAAGCAGTGACGCTATAGGCGTAGGAGGCGGCACTGAACCGGTCCCAACCCTGCTCTAATTTCACAGCCATCATTTCGATGACAATCATAGCATCATCGACAAGCAGCCCCAGGGCGATAATGAGCGCTCCGAGAGATATGCGCTGAAGTTCAATATTCATTAAATACATGATCGTAAAAACGATGGCCAGGACAAGGGGAATGCAAAGTGCGACGACGAGGCCCGGGCGCATGCCGAGACTGGCAAAACTAACAATAAAAATGATGATAATCGCTTCTGCAAGTGTTTTTACAAATTCATTAATGGAAGTTTCTACGATTTTAGGTTGATTAACAGTTTGATGGATTTCCAGCCCAGCAGGCAGATCTTTCTTAATTTTTGCGACGGTTGTTTCTAGATTGTTCCCCAGGGTGATAATGTTTTCCCCAGGCTCCATGGATACTGCCATCCCGATTGCAGATTGACCATTGTAAAAAAATTTGGGATCGCTCGGCTCGGCATAAGAACGGGTGACTTTGGCGATATCTCCTAATCGGAAGGTGCGTCCGTTGGCCGTAATCGGGAGAGTTCGGATGTCTTCCACCTGCTCAAACATACCAGTTAAGCGTAGATACACATTATCTGTTTCTGTTTCAAGCATTCCAGTAGCTGACATGGCATTTTGCGCCTGAATCGTGCTAGTAATAAGCGCAGGATCGATTCCTAACTGAGCCATTTTGTTATTTTCAATTTCAATATAAATGCTTTCTGTTTGTGTGCCCAGCAGTTGAACTTTTTTAACACGAGGGACGTCGCGGAGGACGCGGCGGATTTTTTCTGCCTTTTCCCGCATTTCTTCATAGGTATAGCCATCGCTGGTAAGAGCGTAAACAATCCCATATACTTCATCAAAGCGATCGTTAAACTGGGGTGATTGAACCCCTGCGGGCAAAGTGGCTGCCATGTCATTCACTATGTTGCGGGCTTCTAACCATTTGCTACGAATGTCTTTTTTAGGGACAGCATCTTTTAAGTTAACGTAGATAATTGTTTGCCCTGGACTGGAATAGCTTTGCAAATTATCCAGACCAGGTAAATCCTGCAGTTTTTTTTCCACTTTGTCTGTGACTTGCTCTTCCATTTGACGTGCAGTGGCTCCCGGCCAGGCTACGCTAACTATCATTTGCTTAATGGTAAAATCAGGATCTTCCATTCGCCCTAACTTTTCATAAGAGAACAAGCCGGTCATAAAAAAGAGAGCTATGAAAAAATAAATAAATTGTTTATGATTGAGTGCCCATTCAGCTATGTTGAAATTTTTCATAGGGAATCACCGCCTAATTTCACTGTTTGCCCTTCTTTGAGTTTATGAACTCCGGCAGTTACAATACAGTCACCCTGTTTGAGGCCGCTTAGCACCTCAATCGTCCCGTTGCCGAATGTACCGGTTGTAACGGGTCGCAAGGTAATTACATTGTCCTTTACTACCCAAACAGCAGGTGTATTTCCATCTTGATAAATGGCTGCCAATGGAATGTTTACCGTCCGCTGTGCAGAGCTGTCAGCCAGCTGAATAGCGGCTGTCATACCAAGCTTTATTTCAGGCGGGGGATTCATTAAACTAATGCGCACTTTAAAAGTACGGGTAATTTGATCGGCTATCGGTGAAATTGTTCTTATTTTGCCGTCTACAGTTATATTAGGAAGTGCCCAAAAGGTTGCTTTAATTTGTCCTGCGTTACGCAGTTCTTGTATTCGATTTTCTGGAACACTGATCTCCACCTCGCGCTCATTATCTTGCACTATGGTAACAACCGTTTGTCCAGCACTAACGACTTGACCCATTTCGGCAGTGATGCTCGACACAATACCCGGTTTATCGGCTCTCAGGAGACTATAATCCAATTGATTGGCGCCTTGAGCGTATTGGGCCGAGGCCTGCTGCACGCCAGCAACTGCTACATGATAGGCATTGGCATATTGATCATACTGAGACTGACTAATCGCTCCCTGGTTTAATAGTTGCCTATAACGATTAAGATTGCTTTCTGCTAGTCTTAACTGGGATTCGGCAGAAGCTACTTGGGCTGAGCTACTGTTTACCGTTTGCTGAATGTCTTTGCCGTCGATTTGCATTAATACATCACCTGCATTGACTATACTGCCAAGCTCCACGTTTCGCTTCATGATCTTTCCATTGACTTGAAACGCTAGTTGACTTTCATACTGACCGCGTACTTCACCGGCATAGATGTATCCTTGTGCGCTTCTTGTAACGCTAATAGTAATGGTACGCACATTAATACTATCTTCAGCCGTAACTTTCGTTTTGTTATTCCCATACAGGATAGAGCCCACAATAATGCATAATCCTGCTGCTGTAGCTACACCATAATATAGTTGTTTTTTAGGAAGTTTACTTAGCAAATGCAATAGTTTCATGATTTACTCCTTATTGTACTTATTTTTTAGAGGATAAAATAATAGATGTATTTCGTATTTCATAGTAATGTCGGGACAGATACTACTCTTTAACCTGTAGACCACACGTGCATGGTAAGCCTCCTTTACATCTTGTATAAATCAGCTATGTTAGGTTTTTGGCATTATTTTTTTAATTGGATTAATTAATCTATATGTAAATTAATTGAACTCCATTCAATTAATTTTTCTAAAAAAACCGCTCATCCAAAACTCGTTTGGATGGCGGGCTTCCTTCTTAATTACCTTTTAACGAACTGATTCATAGTAGGAAATGAATTGTTTTTTCCTGTGCACCCAGCGCTTTTTCAATAAGCGCTTCTGCCATTCTCAAGCGAAAAGGCAAGACATCAGCAGATGTTTTGTCATATAGTGCTTCACTTAAAAACTCTGCAATAACCAGGATATAAATTACGGCGGTGGGAGGATGAGACACGCAAAAATCTTGACTGGCTATTCCCTCTTCTATGATTTTTAGCAACCATGGAGAGAGCGTCAATTCGAGCTGATGAAATAATTTAGCCTTAAGATGTAGATTCTGGGCATCATATAGCATATTGAGCAGCAACCCGTTTTTATAACTGGCCTTATGTAACGCGGCAGATACCGTTAAAGCTATTTTTTCTGATGGAGAATTCGTAAGACAAATTATATTTTTGATTTCCGAAATCAAGGAAGAGGCGTGACGATCAAGCAACGTTTCCAATACTTCCTCTTTTGATTTGAAGTAATAATAAAGCATTCCCTGAGCGACACCCATTTTTTTTGCGATGTCACTAATGGTTGTTGCCTGGTAGCCTTTGGTGAAAAATAGATAATCGGCTGCATCTAAGATTTCATTGATTCGAATTTTGGGGTCTTGCGGAGTTCTAGCCATATATATATACCTCATTAATTGAACTATATTCAAATTATAAATTCCTATGAAAATAATGTCAAGGATATTTTGAGGTTTTGGTGCAAATTTTTCACAAAGTCAAAGATACTCTACTTTTCAGCAGAATACCAAGCTGCGATACCCATAATCTTGTTTATAAATTCAACCTCAGAAAGAGCACATTGAATTTCTTCAACCTGCCTATTTCTGATCATATGCATGATTTCAATTTCACAAATTATTCTTCCAGCAGTTTCCAAACTATATATTCCAAGCATTGGCCTGATGTTTCGTTTAATAAACCGATGGCCCTGCTCAATAATATTGTTTATTTTGTTTTTGCACCGCAACCTAGCGTTGACTACTGTTAATATAGGTTTTGCTATCGCACCAATCCCAGCAGATGTTACTTCAATAAGTTTCATTATCTATATAGTCTACGAGTCTACGAGCCTAATAGAATCAAAAAGAACGTCCCTATTGCTTCCCTGTACTTGATTTTGTCCCATGGATAGTAATTAATCTTAGTATAAAGCTATATAATGCTTTATACTCGCAAGGTTGCAACCATTCGCGTTGGCTTCAAAAGCAGTAAGATAGCATTCCTCGGATTTGTCACAACGATATCAGCTTGGGCAATCGTTGGCTGGTAGGCACCCTCCGCCCCGATAACTGCAACAGCTAATGTTGCCTCGCCAAACATCGCTATGTCATTGGCACCATTGCCGAAACAAATCGTACTTTCCTTACCGCACGATTCTATAAATTCCCGTTTTTGCGACGCTTCATTCCCTTTTTCGACAATCTTGAGATTTATACCTTTTACGCTTTCTAGCTGCGCACGGGCTAGGCCAAAAGTATCTGCTGTTAAAACTGAAACGTTGATTTTGGTTACTAACTCTTCTAATAATTCTTTTACACCTGCGGCTAAGATACCATCTTCCGCTAGCGTTCCATTATAGTCAAACACCGCATTCGTCAGACTGTATTGTTGTCCATTTGGCAAGGTAATTGTTATCACTTTGTTTCCCTCCTTACTATCCTTAAAAAGTAATAAATTCCTGTGTTAAAGGATGTTGCGGTTTTTCAAAAATATGCTGAGTTATACCGCATTCAATAATTTTTCCCTCTGACATAAACATAGTTTCAGCGGCGATTCTCTTCGCTTGGGCCACATTATGGGTAACAATTATAATTGTCAGTTGCGTGCTTAAAGTAAGTAATAATTCTTCTATTGCCCGCGTTGATTTCATATCAAGGCTCGAACAAGGTTCGTCAAGCAATAGGGTTTTCGGACATATCGCTAGGCTTCTGGCAATGGATAGCCGTTGCAATTGCCCTCCTGATAGTTCACTCGCCGATGAATTTACTTTATCTTTTACTTCCTGCCATAATCCCACCTTTCGCAGTGTATTTTCCGCTAGGTCCTCTAATTCTGTTTTGTCTTGCATACCATAGTACCGCGGTCCAAAGAGAATATTTTCTTTAATACTTAAGGGTAGCGCTAACGGTTTTTGCATAACCATGCCAATTTGACGCCGCACAACTGCAGAGTCTTTACAAGAATACACATTCGTATTATCCATAATAATTTTACCCTTTGAATGAAAACCTTGGTTTAACTCCGCTGTTCGGTTTATTGATTTTAGCAGAGTCGTTTTCCCGCAGCCAGATGGACCGATCAGTGCCGTAATACAATTGCTGTGAAACGTAGCTGATAAGCAGTAAAGAATCTGTTTTTGTTTAAAAAATGCATCAAACTCCAGCACCTCAATCATGATATAACCCTCCTGCCATATCGGCTGCGCAAGTAAAAACTTATCATATTTAAAAATAAAAGCATCATCACTAAAACTAACGCCGTTCCATAGGCCCGTTCGACGGAGATGTGCTGACTAAACAATATATATAGATGGTATGGCAGTGCCATTACAGGATTATACAAATTGATACTGCCCCGCGACATAATAGTAGCTGCCGTAACCATGATGGGCGCCGTAGCTCCGCCAGCATAGCCCATCCCTAGTAATAGCGCACTTAGCAAGCGAGGACTCGCTACAGGTAAGATGACTCGCTGCAACAGATAACATCGTGAAACGCCTAAGGATTCACCAAGCAGGCGATAGTCGTCATCCACTGCATCTAGTGCATCCCGCATCAAGACTACTAATGTTGGCAGAATCATTACTGCTAATGTAAAACCTCCTGATAATAATGACACTCCCAAATTAAGATAAACAACAAAAAACGAATACCCGAATAGTCCTATCAAAATCGAGGGAATGCCAATCATCGCCTGAATTCCCAAATTGATATACTGGCTAAATGCTGATGCGTTGCTATATTCTACAAGATATATTGCTGTAAAGAGTGCTGGTATCGCAGCAGCAAACGTTGCAATGGCTACTAGACTGAGAGTTCCTACTATAGCTGGGAAAATTCCTCCCGCCATTCCTAAAAATAGTCCTTGAGGAATGCCTGTGATAAACTCCCAAGACAATACATTTCCACCACGCAACACAAGCAATCCTATTATTGCGATTAAAACAATTACAACGGATAACCCCGCCCCCCAAAAACAAATCCGCCATATAAACTCAATCCATAAACGTGCTCTCATTATACTTTCCCCCTACTACTATGATAGCAAATGAAAAAGTTGATCGAGGAGACAATAAGCAGGAGAATGAGTCCAGCGGCAAATAGTCCTTGATATTGGCGTCCGCCAACTTCTGCAGTGCCAATTTCAAGAGCTATCAATGCGGAAAGCGGTTCTCCCTTACTAAACCACGAAAGCGGCATTGTAAGTGTGTTGCCTGCCAACATTAATACGGCCATGGTTTCGCCGGCCGCTCTACCAAAAGCGAGGGTGACAGCACTTATCATGTTGCGGCAGGCTAGGGGAGCTACTATTTTCATTAGTATATATTCTTTAGAGACCCCTAGCCCATAGCCAGCTTCCCGATATTCAGACGAAATTGATTGAAAAGCCCCATACGTCCCGGAAACTATATACGGAATCACCATAATAGACAATATCAATGATGCGCAAAACAATGATTCCCCACTTGATAAACCTATCACCTTTTCATACCATGGCACTATCATACTGGCCCCTAGAAAACCATAGACAACAGATGGAACCCCGGTAAGCATATATAATACGGCACGAAGTATGGAAGACAGCCACGCAGGAGCGTATTCTGACAAGAATACTCCACAAAATATCCCAAAGGGTGTGGCTATAAGCATTGCTCCCAGTGCTGACCACAACGTGCTGACAACCATCGTAAGGAATCCCACTTGGGGCGGATTACTCAATGGTTGCCAATCGTTGCTCAGAAGAATGCTGAGTATTCCTTCGTCTCTCCAAATCGGCAAACTCTCCCCAGCAATAAATGCATATATCGATAGGAGAATTGTAACTGTAAATAAAGTGCTTACTACACCACACGTCTGAAGCAATTTATCTTTTCTGTCATGTATCATGCTGCGACCTTTCCAGCAATAAAGGATAGTTGCATTGCCAACTACCCTTTATTAACACTCTGTATTTATTACTACTTATGCTACTTATTCTTGACAGGCACAAAGCCCATCGCGTCTAAGGTTTCAACGCCCTTATCGGACATAAGATAATTTATGAATTCCTTTTCGCGCTCATCCGGTTGGCTTTTGGTAATCATAATCAAGGGGCGGGATATTGTATAGTTACCACTCACAATGTTTTCATTAGTTGGCTCTACACCATCAACCGACAGTACCGCTATTTTGCCTTGATTTTGTTTGACTAAACCAGTCGAAACATAACCAATGGCCTCAAGATTATCTTGCACTTTACCCGCTAAAGCACCCATGGATGGGAACTGAATAGCCTCTTTAGATATCGGGGTACCTTTCATTACAACTTCATCAAAGGCTTGGCTTGCTCCACCGCCTAGATCACGTATCGCCACAACAATCGGACGATCGGATAAGCTGGCGTCTAGCTGTTTCCACGTTTTTATTTCACCAGAAAAAATCCGCTTCACTTCATCTTTCGTTAAGTTAGGTTTCACTTTAAGAACTGGGTTTTGTGGATTTACCGCAATGGTAAGGGCGTCATAGCCTAAAGTATACAGCTGACGATTGGGGAGTTTTTGTTTTTCTGCATCGGTTACTACACGAGAAACCAGTCCAATATCTACAGTCCCATTCGTCGCCGATTTTACGCCAAATCCCGAACCGCCTGTAGCTACAAAAATAGCGATTGCCTCATCAGCAAGGCTGTCCTTTACTTTTTTCCAAGTCTTATATTTCTCAGTGAAATCGTCAGCACATTTAGCAACTACCGGCGCCAAGGTGCTAGATCCTCCAATCTTAATTGAAAAATCCTTCGGTTGCTGCGTTGGCTTTGTTGTGGTTGCACCGCATCCCAAAATAGTACCCAACAACACAATTAGTAGAATACCTGCTAGTAATCTCTTCATTTTCTTCCTCCTATTGAATTAGTTATCATCTACTATTTTTATACCATGTATATAATTTGTCAATAATAATTTATATACATTTCAAAAAGCGGACAAAAAAGCTGCAAAAATGGCCCTTTCTCCCTCCACCTACCGCCAAATTCACTTCACAAAAACAAAAAATCATGCAGTCGTACAACCGCATGATTACTGTCCCCTTATATTCCCCATAAATTGAAGATTCAGATGGTGGAGACGAGGGGAATCGAACCCCTGACCTCTTGAATGCGAACCAAGCACTCTCCCAACTGAGCTACGCCCCCAATATATCTAATTATTATTATATTATAAATTTTACCATATGCCAATCAAATTTTAATTTAGTTGTACTTGAAAACTGACTTATTATACCTTGATCCCTTTTTCCTTTAAGCTAATAGGCCAGTTCTATTTAGTGCTTAAAATTCTTATAAATCTATGTAGTTTTATCTATTTTTTTATCAACTGCCATTAGACACAAAAAGCCTTTTAGCAAAATGGGGCTGTTGATAAACTCAATCTTTCTTTGAAAAAAATGTTTTTTAAAGGCTCATGTAGAATTAAATCTGCATGAGCCTTTTATATTGAGGGGATTTTTATAAATGTAAATTTAATATAGTTCATCTTTGCAATAAGTCAAGACTGCCCGCTTAGCGGGCCGGCTTGTTCCACCCCTATAAAGGGATATTAATGGCTGGTATCTTAAGATACACAGCAGTTTCGCCATTTGCAGAAGCTATTACTCGTCACCCTTAAAAGGGTCTTTATACTCTTTTACACTTATTTGATCTGCTATCATATCTTCTTGGATTTGATTCTTTATATACTCTTGGATCACTTTTTTATTTCGCCCTACCGTATCTACATAATATCCTCAACAACAAAAATGTCTATTGCCCAATTTATATTTTAAATTGCTGTTCCTCTCGAATATCATTAGGCTAGCAATCTTTATATTTAGCATGACTTTGCCACACGAACATCTACGAACTGTCTTTTTAAAAAAAATTCCCAATGCCTAACCACACTATTGGCAAATAAACTGATAGGATTATCAGAGAAAGCTAAAAAATCATTCACGACAAAAAGAAAAACCTCAGCTTTTACGCCAAGATTCAATCCTGTTTTTATGTAATATATAAAGGTTATTTTTTATAAAGTTCCACCTAATTCTCTAATTTTGCTTTGGGCTATTTCTACTAGAGGTTTGCCTTGAGGCAACGTTGCATTTAGGATAAGTTTGCGATATGTATTAATAGCATCTTGATATAATGCCATTTTCTCATATACTATACCTAGATTGGAATACGCTATAGCATTCTTTGGAAGAAATTGCATCATTAGAATGATTAGCGATATTATTAGTATTGTCAATGATTGCTTGATCAAGCGGATTTACAACAAGCTGTGCTTCTGAAGCAAAAGCTACCGAAATGCTACCTAATAGAAAGATACACATAATAGTTAATAGAGTTTTTTTCAATTTTGATAACCTCCTTGATATTTTATGATATATTTTACATATT
>Ga0316602_10000496_pt1 | contig 19413 bp, 15 predicted proteins | sample OWC_soil_day10_C_FD_203103 | JGI IMG/M metagenome (GOLD analysis project Ga0316602, IMG submission 203103) | Wetland soil microbial communities from Old Woman Creek delta, Ohio, United States - OWC_soil_day10_CT | ecosystem: Environmental > Terrestrial > Soil > Wetlands | place: USA: Ohio... | reverse complement strand
TCGGTTAACGATATTCCGGGCACCCTAGTTAAAATAGAAGCTAATGGGGGAAAAACACTTCAGCCTCAGACGGAACTGGGCGAGCTTGGCTTCATTGCTCATTTCCAGGATTGCGAAGGCAATCGGGTGGGTCTGTACAAGCATAAATAGGGCTAGAGGTATATCATGGGATGGTTGTCCACGATCTCAACCCGCTCTCATATAAATCAAAACTTCTGAGGTAGTTCTCCTCAGAAGTTTTTTTGTTTTAGACATCTACAATGTTTTTAACCTTTCGGAGTAGATTGGGGATGATTGTCATCACAAAATTCTTTTCCAGAGCAAAAAACGGTCCCCCTGTTATACCATTTCTTCAACTAACGCCTTACGAATTTAGACTTTGAGTAACTGGTCTGTGTCCTTTCAGAATTACTTGAAAACCTTATTAGGTTCAAGTACGGCACCACATTTTTTACAGACTCTTTCATTCTTAAGATTCGCACGACCACATTGGGAACATTTTATAATTTTTTTATAAATGTATTTACATCTTCCACACTCGCAACAGCTTAAGCACGCGCCCATATGCCTCATCCTCCTTTAGAATTGGATACACTTTTAAAATTAGAAAGACCTTTGTATCATATTGACATCAACTATCGCTTACTAAGTAAACATGCAAAAATCATACCAACTTCCACCATTTTTTTATCCTTCCCGCCTCATGTAAACCGTGATTCTCTAATGCTGCTGTTCTCAATTGGTAAAAATGCTATTTAGCCAATATATCAACTTCAGTAATGGAGAGACCTCGATTAATGGTTGTTACTGTCGGTGTTGTCGCTTGCTTATTTCCCGACAAAGATACGTAATTTTAGGATAAATTTGGTTGACAATGAAAAGAAATAGGCATAAAATAAACTCAAAAGCGAGTAAATACTCGCTCGGCAAGGTGGGGACGTAATGAGTAATAATACAAGTAAGTTTCTCCATCGTAAAGAAAATGTTATCTTAACTGCTATTGAAATAATTGATGAGCTTGGTATTCAAGGCTTATCAACACGAGAGATTGCGAAAAGACAAGGTATCTCTGAAGGCACTTTATTTCGACATTTTAAATCGAAAAATGATATTGTTCTTGATGTGTTAGACTATTTTTCAAAGTATGATTCCGATATATTTCAGTCAGTCAAATTAAAAGGCCTAAAAATGAAAGAGGCAATCGTCTTTTTGGTAGATTCCTATGTAACCTATTATGAAAATTATCCGGCCATTACCGCTGTGACACAAATATACGGTGTCTTGTTATCAGAACCAGGCTTTGCGGATAGGATTAAAAGCATTCTTTGCAGTCGGAAAATTTTTTTAAAGGATGTGATTGAGGAAGGAAAGAAAGCGGGTGAGATTAATCCTCAGGTTGATAGTGGTATAGTAGCAGATATTATTATTGGAACACTTGGAAACATTTGTCTGGAGTGGCGCTTAAACGGTCATAACTTTTCTTTACGAAGTAAAACCTTAATGGCTATAAATATGATTCTTGGCGGCTTTTAGTCTAAAGTAAAATGACAAACTGGAGGGTGAAAAATGAAAACAGTATTGGTTGTCGATGATATGCTTTTTATGCGGATGGCTTTGAAATCAATTTTGGAAAAAAACGGGTTTTCAGTTATTGGTGATGCCGAGAATGGCGTTGAAGCAATAAAAAAGTACAAGGAATGTGCGCCCGATATTGTCACAATGGATATTACCATGCCTGAAATGTCGGGATTGGAGGCACTGAAAAAAATTAAGGAATATGATCAAAATGCAAAAGTTATCATGGTTTCAGCCATGGGTCAGGAGCGGTTTGTTAAGGAGGCAATTATGAACGGTGCCAACTATTTCATTGCCAAGCCATTTAAAGAAGCCAAGGTACTAGAAATTCTTAACAAAGTTGTGGCTTAGTAAAGAGTCATCAAAGGGGATGATTATTATGTCAGCTGAATCTACCATGGAACCAATGTTGGAGTTATTTTTATTTGAAACCACTCAGCTTGTAGAGCAATTAGAGCAAAGTGTAATTGACAGCGAAAAATGCGACGGCTATGACGCAACTGCGATTAATGAGATTTTCCGTATTATGCATTCCATCAAAGGGGCAGCGGCAATGATGATGTTTGATACTGTTGCGCAGCTTGCTCATTGTGTTGAAGATGTATTTTATTATTTGCGTGAGGGTAAGCCAGAGAAAGTAGATTGCATGAAACTGTCAGATTTAATTTTGGCAAGTGGCGATTTTATAAAGAATGAGATCGACAAGATTAGAAGTGGAAATAATGCAGATGGCAATGCAGCTTCATTAATTGATCAAACACACAGTTTTCTTGATGAGTTAAAAAATGTGAATCCGAGCGTACATACAGTGGATAAGGGAAATACGGTATCCAGTCAAAAACAATATTATATCAGCCAAGATAAGAAAGCAGTTTCTCTGAAAAAGCAGCCCTTTATGGCTACAGTTTTTTTTGAAGATGACTGTGATATGGAGAATATTCGGGCATACACCATTATCCCTAGCTTACGCGATATTGCCGAAGATATTAAATACATACCGGAAAATATTATGGAAGACGATGCGACGGCAGAAATTATTCGCACAGAGGGATTTAAAGTATTCTTTTCATCTGGCCGTACTTATAGTGAAATACATGAATTACTGGAAAAGACAATATTTCTTAAAACCTTAGAATTAGTAGAAATTGACGATGCGGTAACTGAGAAACCAGAGTCACGGCCAAAGCAGATTATTTTGGAGGATTTCCCTGATAAGACCAGCAAGCCAATTGCGCAACCTCCCATTAATGTGAACAAAAAGGCTGTTTCCAGTAGCGGGCCGAGTATGATCAGTGTTAATGTGGCTAAATTGGATACGCTTATGGATTTAGTTGGTGAATTGGTTGTAGCAGAAGCTATGGTGATACAAAATCCTGATTTGCGGGGATTGTCTCTTACTAATTTTGCTAAAGCGGTACGGCAGCTTGAGAAGATTACAGGGGAGATGCAGGATATTGTGATGTCGATCCGCATGTTGCCCCTTGCTGCTACTTTCCAAAAAATGAATAGAATTATTCGCGATATGTGTAAAAAACTTGGCAAGGAAGTTCAACTGGAGTTAGTCGGTGAAGAAACTGAAGTTGACAAAAATATTATCGAACATATATCTGATCCGTTAATGCACATCATTCGAAATGCGGTTGACCATGGAATTGAATCAAGTGCGGAACGGATGGCAGCGGGAAAGCCGGCAATCGGAAAAGTTACGTTAGAAGCTAAGCATGATGGTAGTGATGTCGTTATTTTAATCAAGGATGATGGCCGCGGATTGAATCGGGACAAGATACTCAAGCGTGCCAGAGAAAATGGCTTATTGCATAAGTCTGAGAATGATTTGACTGACAAAGAAATTTATTCATTTATTTTTGCTCCGGGTTTTTCTACCAACGATAAAGTGACTGAATTTTCTGGCCGAGGCGTTGGGATGGACGTAGTTACTAAAAATATAACTAGCATTGGCGGTATGGTAGGAGTTGATAGTATTCCAGGCACAGGGTCAACAATCTCTTTAAGGATACCCCTTACATTGGCTATTGTTGACGCTATGAATATAGGCGTTGGAGATGCTCGGTATACGATTCCAATTACCGCGATAAAAGAATCATTTAAGCCTAGGGAAAAAGATATTATCATTGATCCGGATGGAAATGAAATGATTATGGTGAGGGGGCAGTGTTTTCCAATTTTGCGTATTAATCAGGTATTTAAAGTGAATACCCGTACTAATGGTTTTACGGATGGAATTATAATTATGGTTGAAAACGAAGGCCATATAGTTTGCCTATTTGCAGATGAACTTATCGGCGAACAGCAAGTAGTCGTAAAGGCATTGCCTCCCTATGTGAAAAATCTTAGGCAGGTGGAAGGATTGGCGGGATGCACGCTTTTGGGTGACGGCAGTATTAGTCTGATATTAGATATTGGTGGAATGGTGAAGCGCCAAAAAATTTCATAGACGAAGGGGTAAAAGAAGATGGCTTGGTTTCATAATTTGAATATCGCCAAAAAATTACTGTTTAGTTTTGTTTTTGTGTCAATGATTGCAGGGTTGGTAGGCGTTTTTGGAATTCATAACCTGTATAGCATTACTGCAGAGGATAAGAAATTGTACGATCTCTATACTATTCCATTAGGCGATTTGTTGGATATAACGGAAAACTATTATATTATGCAAAATGAGTCAAAAAACATAGTTCTAGCAAGCGATCCCAACACAAGGAAGACGGCTAAGGATAAGGTTAGAGATGAATTGCAAGAAGTAAAAAAGTCAATGCAAAATTATGAGAAAACAGTTCATACTGATGAGGGACGTAAGACTTTTGTTGCTTTACGAGCTGGTATAGCGGAATATGAGGCGTATATTGAAAAAATAAACGGTTTGGAGCAGGCAAATCAGTTGGCTGTGGCTGGACAACTCATGCAAACCGACGGAGCGAGAATTGGTAAGATCATAGAGAATACTCTGCAAGAGGCACAAACTATCAAGATTAAACAGGCTGGCGAAAAGGCTGAGAGCAATCAAGCAGCGGCTAGCCGGGCGGTTGTTGTAGTAGGCCTAATTATAATTGCTGGGGTATTAATTGCGATAAGCTTAGGAGTATTTATAGCGCGCGCCATTAGTCAACCAATACGAAATTTAGTTATAGCCGCCGACTCACTTGCCGTAGGGGATGTGAATGTCAATATTGCGGCTACAATGAAGGATGAAATCGGAACGCTTATGCGGGCGTTTGACAGGATGATTACTAATATCCGGGAACAGGCGCTGGCAGTCGAAAAAATAGCGGCAGGAGACTTGAATGTTACAGTTAAAGTACACTCAGAAAATGACCTGCTTGGTAAAAATCTGAATAAGTGCATTGATAACATCAACCGGATGATTGCCGACGTTAACCTGTTGTCTACAGCAGCTGCGGAGGGAAAACTGACAATCAGAGCTGACGCCGAAAAACATGGGGGTAGTTATCGGCAGATTGTAGAAGGCATCAATCATACTGTAGATATGATAAATGAACCAATTACAGAGGCCTTGGTGGTATTAAGGGAAATGGCTTCAGGAAACTTGCAGCAACAGGTTGAGGGAGACTATAGAGGCGATCATGCGGCAATTAAAAATGCTATGAATGAAACATTGGACGCATTAAACAAAGCCTTTGGCGATGTAAAGAATGTTGCTGAACAGGTTGCGGCAGGTGCCCAGCAGATTTCAGCGTCCGGCGAGGTTCTATCGCAGGGGTCTACCGAACAGGCCAGCTCGATTGAGGAGATTACTGCCTCGATGGAGCAAGTGGCAGTTCAGACTAAGCAGAATGCGGTTAATGCTAATCATGCCAATGAATTAGCAAACTCTTCCCAGGAGCAGGCGGTGCAAGGAAACCGGCAAATGCAGGCAATGGTAACAGCGATGCAGGAAATTAATGAGTCATCTGTCAATATATCCAAAATTATTAAGGTGATTGACGAAATTGCCTTTCAAACCAATATTTTAGCCCTTAACGCGGCGGTGGAAGCGGCCAGGGCTGGCCAGCATGGCAAAGGCTTTGCGGTAGTGGCGGAGGAAGTTCGAAATCTTGCTGCCAGAAGCGCCAATGCCGCGAAGGAAACAACGGTCATGATTGAAGGATCAATTAAAAAGGTGGACACCGGTACAAAAATTGCCAATGAAACGGCAGCGGCGCTAGAAGGCATTGTACAGGAGGTAGCTAAGGCAGCGGCATTGGTCGATGATATTGCCGGGGCATCGAATGAACAAGCTACAGCCATTGCTCAAGTTAATCAGGCTATTGCACAGGTATCGCAGGTTGTGCAGACTAACTCTGCGACAGCGGAAGAAAGCGCTTCGGCAAGCGAGGAATTGGCCAGTCAGGCCGAGATATTAAAAAACAATGTGTCCAAATTCCAACTGAAACAAACCGGTCGAAAGGATCAAAATACAGAGGGTTTAAGCCCAGATATACTGCGCGCCATCGAAATTATGTTTGAGAAAAAGAATCAGGGTTCTAAACAAGAAGTGCGTTTGGGAAAAAATGAAGCGTTATTGACAGCAAGGGGAAAAATCGTTCTTGATGACAATGAATTCGGCAAGTATTAGCAGGAGAATGTAGGCGGGATTATTTGAAACACGAGAGGAGAAGTGTTATGTCTGAGATTAGCGAAAATGAACTGGAATTGGAAGAAGATACCCAGAAGGGAAAATTCCTGACATTTACTCTGGGCGCGGAAGTTTATGGCATAGAGATTAAGTATGTCACTGAGATTATCGGTATGCAGCCTGTTACTCAAGTACCGGATCTTCCGGAATATGTCAAAGGGATTATTAATCTGAGAGGGAAAATCATTCCGGTTATTGATATGCGATTAAGATTTAATAAATCATCAATAGAATACAATGACCGGACTTGTATCGTGGTAGTTGATATCCATGAAATTGCCGTAGGGTTAATTGTTGATACTGTTGCAGAAGTACTGACAATTGCGGAAAACGATATCGTTCCACCGCCACAATTGCAAAATGGCAGTTACCATCAGCGGTTTACCAAGGCGATAGGAAAAGTTGGTGATGACGTAAAATTAATCCTTGATAGTGAGCGGGTATTAAGCAATGATGAAGTAAACTTGCTGGAAAAAATTAACTAGCTGGATATGGGTAACAATAAGGAGGCCTAGGTATGAATTGGTATCTAAATCTTAAAATTGCCAATAAGCTTATTATCGCCTTTCTCTGCGTGGCTGTGGTTACTGGTATTGTTGGTATAGTAGGTATAATTAATCTTTATAACCTGGCTCGGGAAGATACAATGTTGTTCGAGTATTATACTGTACCAATTGAACAAATGGGGAATGTAACAGCAGCTTATCAAAAAAGCCGTGTCAATGTAAGAGAGGTACTATTGGATAGAAATCCTGCGCACCAGGCAGATAACATGAGTAAGACCACTGCAAGTATTGGAGAAATGAAAGCAGAAACAGAGAAGATTGGCAAAACTCTGGTATCTGAGGATGGACAGAAATTACAAAGAGTTCTTGTTGGTGCAATAAATGATTATGATGCATATATCAAGCGGATATTTGTTACGATTCAAGCTGGCCAGTATGAACAGGTAAATCAGATGCTGGCAACCGAGGGGATTCATTATGCAGATATCTTTGAGGATACATTGGATACTATGAATTCTCTCAAAGTTGAACTTGCTAAACAAAAAGCTGCTAAAAATAAACAGGAGGCGAATACTGCTATCCTGGTTATGGTTGCTTTTGTTGTAACAGGAGTTATTCTGGCTATGGTGCTTGGTTTTTATATCGCCCGGGTGATTTCCCGGCCAGTTAAAGAAATCGTTACTGTGGCAGGCAAAATTGCCAATGGTGATTTAAATGTTAATGTTAAGGTTACGACTAGGGATGAGATAGGCGAATTAGCGCAGGCTTTTAATTTGATGGCAGGTAATGTCAACCAGGCGATGAGAAGTATCAGCGAAGCTGCAGAGCAAGTGGCTGCTGGTACTCAGCAGATTGCGGCATCCAGCGAGGTTCTATCGCAGGGTTCTACTGAGCAGGCCAGCTCGATTGAAGAAATTACGGCTTCAGTTGAGCAAGTGGCAGTTCAGACCAAACAGAATGCGGCCAATGCCAGCCACGCTAATGCATTAGCTAATTCTTCCAAAGGACAGGCTGTACAGGGAAATCAACAAATGCAAGCAATGGTAATCGCGATGCGGGAAATTAATGAGTCGTCTGTCAATATATCAAAAATTATCAAAGTAATTGACGAAATTGCCTTTCAAACCAATATTTTAGCCCTTAATGCGGCGGTGGAGGCGGCCAGGGCCGGTCAACATGGTAAAGGCTTTGCGGTGGTGGCGGAGGAAGTCAGAAATCTTGCTGCCAGAAGCGCCAATGCCGCTAAGGAAACGACGGTAATGATCGAAGAATCAATTCAAAAAGTAGCTGCTGGGACTAAAATTGCCAATGATACGGCAGCGGCGCTAGATGGTATTGTACAGGAAGTAGCGAAGGCAGCGGCACTGGTCGATGATATTGCCGGGGCATCGAACGAGCAGGCTACAGCTATTGCTCAAGTTAATCAGGCTATTATGCAGGTATCGCAGGTTGTGCAGACTAACTCGTCAACAGCGGAAGAAAGTGCTTCAGCAAGCGAAGAATTAGCCAGTCAGGCCGAGATATTAAAAACTAATGTTTCCAAATTCCAATTAAAAGAAACTGACCGTGGCTTTCAAGGGACACAGGGCCTTAGTCCAGATGTACTGCGTGCCATTGAAGCTATGGTCGAGCAAAACAAGCAGAGTTCAAAGCGTGAAGACAGAGCTGACAAACATGAAAAGGTACTGGCGTCAAAAGGAAAAATTCTTCTTGATGACAGCGAATTTGGGAAATATTAGCTGGAAGTGAGTAGGCGTAAGCAGTCATAATAGCAAATATACAGTGATCAAGAAAACCAGGGGTCAATTATGAAAGTTTTAGGAGGCGTACGGATGACTTGGTTTTATGACTTGAATATTAGAAAAAAGTTACTATTCGGTTTTATGTTTGTCAGTTTGCTTGCTGGAATTGTGGGTATTTTCGGTATTTATAACTTGCGACAGATTACTGCTGCCGATAAGATACTTTACGAAAAATTCACAGTACCTGTCGGCGAATTAGTAGAAATGACAGAGGATTATTGGCAGATTCGGGTTGAGTATAGGAATATGTTACTGGAAAAAGACCCGAGTAAACGCGGTATGTATGCAGTTAGGATCAGGGAAGCGATTCAGAAAGTCAAGGTGGCACTGCAGGACTTTGAGCAAACCACTTCTACTGAGGAAGGGCGCAGGATAGTTGCCGCCTTTAAAAATGCCATCGGGGAGTACGAAGTATATAGTGAAAAATTAATCAAAATGGCGCAGGCGAATCAGATGGAAGCGGTAACACAGCTCATGGAAAGTGATGGAGTAAGGATTAACAAGGCGATGGATGATGGTATTAATGATCTGAAGGGGCTTAAGATCGCAATCGCTAAGCATAAGGCCGAAGAAAATCAAGATATTGCTGGCACTGCGACAATGACTGTTGCGGTAATTGTTGCGGTGGCCATGACAATGGCAATGTTCCTAGGCGTAATGATTGCACGGATTATTAGTACTCCGATAAGTAAATTGGTAGAAGCTGCGGACAAGCTTGCCGCGGGTGATGTGCAAGTAAATGTTACTGCTACGACGAAGGATGAGATTGGAGCGCTTATGCGGGCGTTTGGCAGGATGGCTGAGAGCATACATGAACAGGCAATTGTTGCTGAAAAAATCGCGGCAGGCGACCTGACGGTTCAAGTAAAGCTGAGATCTGAGAATGACTTGCTAGGCAGGAAACTTAGTGAGATGGTAGAAAACAATAATATAATTTTAAACAGTATCAACGAGGCTGCAGAGCAGGTTGCGGCAGGTGCCCAGCAAGTTTCTGCATCTGGCGAGGTTTTATCGCAGGGTTCTACGGAACAGGCCAGCTCGATTGAAGAAATTACTGCCACTGTGGAGCAAGTGGCAGTTCAGACTAAGCAGAATGCGGTCAACGCTAATAATGCTAGTTCTTTGGCGACGGCTGCCCAAAAACAGGCTATGAACGGAAATCAGCAAATGAAGGATATGGTGCAAGCGATGCAGGAGATTAACGAATCGTCAGCCAATATATCCAAAATTATCAAAGTGATCGACGAAATTGCCTTTCAAACCAATATTTTAGCACTCAATGCAGCAGTAGAGGCAGCCAGAGCCGGTCAGCACGGCAAAGGTTTCGCAGTAGTGGCGGAGGAAGTCAGAAATCTTGCTGCCAGAAGCGCCAATGCCGCGAAGGAAACAACAGTAATGATCGAAGGATCAATTCAAAAAGTGGCTGCCGGAACAAAAATTGCTAATGACACGGCAGTGGCACTAGAAGGTATTGTACAGGAAGTAACTAATGCAGCGGCACTGGTCGATGATATTGCCGGGGCATCGAATGAGCAGGCTACAGCCATTGCCCAAGTTAATCAGGCTATTATGCAGGTATCGCAGGTCGTGCAGACCAACTCTGCGACAGCGGAAGAAAGCGCTTCAGCAAGCGAGGAATTAGCCAGTCAGGCCGAGATACTAAAAAACAATGTATCAAAATTTAAACTGAAGCAAACAGGCAGAAAGATTCAAAATGCGCAAGATTTAAGTCCGGATGTACTGCGTGCCATCGAATTAATGATTGAGCAAAAAAAGAAGGGGTATAAACAGGAGGGGCACGTAGGTAATAACGAAGCGGTATTACCTACGAAGGGAAAAATCGTTCTTGACGATAGTGAATTCGGCAAATACTAAGCAGCAGTACCATTACAAGTCATAAGTGCGTTGACTACTTTTGTATTTGTTAAGGGACGGAAGATATGAAAACAATAACCGACAGCGAGTTTATTGAACTTGTTCAGTTCATCAAGCATAATTTTGGTATTAACCTTACACATAAAAGAGGCTTGGTGTTGGGGCGTTTGCACAATTATATTGAGCAGAATGGCTTTGATAGTTTTTCTGAGTATTTTCATTATATAGTAAATGATCGTACAGGTAAAGCCGGGTCAATATTGCTAAATAAACTGACCACAAATCATACTTATTTTATGCGGGAACCCCAGCATTTTAATTTTTTGGAACAAGTGGTGCTGCCTGCTTTTGCAAAAGGCGTGAGTAAAGATTTACGCATATGGAGTGCCGGCTGCTCAACAGGTGAAGAACCATATACTTTAGCAATGGTTATCGATTCTTTTTTCGGGGTGGCAAAGTGCCAGTGGGACACTAAAATATTGGCAACCGACATTTCCACGGCTGCTTTGGAACGAGGACAGCGTGGAGTTTATCCCAATAGTCAATTACATGAATTGCCTGATTCCTGGCGAACAAAATATTTAGCTAAAACTGATAATGAATATAGTGTTATTAATGAAAAGATACGAAAAGAAGTCATATTCAGACGTTTCAATCTAATGAACGCAACATTTCCTTTTAAAAAGAAGTTTCATCTTATTCTTTGCCGAAATGTAATGATATATTTTGACGCAGACACGAAACGGAATTTGATTAGTCAGTTTTATGACCATATGGAACCGGGGGGATATCTGTTTATCGGCCATTCCGAAGCCTTAAGTCGTCATGAAAGTAACTATGTTTTTGTAGCGCCTGCAATCTATAGAAAGGAATAAATGATGTTACCATGAAAAGAAAGATTAGGGTCTTAGTGGTCGATGATTCAATCGTATTCAGGGAATTTTTACTCCGGGGGATTGGCGAAGATTCCATGCTCGAAGTTGTGGCGACAGCTTCCGATCCATATATGGCCAGAGACAAGATTTTGGAATTTGAACCAGACGTTATGACGTTGGATGTTGAGATGCCACGCATGAGCGGGATTGAATTTTTAAAAAAGCTTATACCGCAATATCCGTTACCGGTTGTTGTAGTAAGCGCAGTGAGCGAAAATATATTTGACGCCTTGAACGCCGGTGCTGTTGATTTCGTTACTAAGCCAGACGCGAAGTCACCAGCAAATTGGGAAATGTTTATTCGTGAGTTGATTATTAAGATAAAGATTGCAGCAACTGCAAAGGTCGGCCGGCTAAAGCGTGAAAATGTTAATGGTCAACTTATAACTGGAACTGTTTCGATAAAGAGAGACCGAATCATAGCCATAGGGGCATCAACAGGCGGTACGGAAGCAATCTATGAGGTCGTTCGTTCGTTTTCCCGGGATGTACCAGGTGTGGTTATTGTTTTACATATGCCGCCTGTATTCACTGGTATGTATGCGCAACGATTGAATAATTCATGTTTAGTGGAAGTAAAAGAGGCAGAAACCGGCGATACGGTTATACCCGGAAGGGTGTTAATCGCGCCGGGAGATCATCATATGCGCTTAAATCGAAACGGAAAAATATATACTGTTGAGTGTTTTAAGGGCGACAGAGTAAATGGACACTGTCCTTCAGTAGATGTTTTATTTGATTCAGTGGCCGAGAAGGCAGGAGCTGCTGGAATTGGTGTTATTTTGACCGGGATGGGTTTTGATGGCGCAAAAGGGTTGCTTAAAATGAGGCAAGCCGGTGCAATTACCATTGGGCAGGATGCGCAATCCAGTGTAGTCTATGGGATGCCTAAAGTTGCTTATGATATCGGAGCTGTAAGTAAGCAAGTTCCATTAGAAAAGATATCACGACAAATATATTCCATTTTGACGGAATAGGCACTGCAGTTAAATGCTGCCTTTATTACTATATAAAATCAGATTGCGGGTGATAGGCTGATGAATACGCACTTCATGTCCGGAATGCTAGCTTCCATTGGAGATGGAGTTATTGCTGTTGATACGGCAGAGAAGATTATTTTTATGAATGAAGCCGCAGAACGAATTACAGAGTGGAGTAGGATAAAGGCTATGGGTCAGCCATTTGGCGCTGTGTTCAGTCTCTATAGTGCTCAAACCAGAGAACCATTACCCAGTCCTACTACTCAGGTTCTGCAAATGCATACTGCCATAGGTTTGCAAAGTGAATCGGTCATTATCATGAAGGATGGAACAGCAAAATATCTATCTGCAAGCTGCACGCCGATTAAACAAACTGGCGAGAAAATTGATGGTGTAGTGATGGTATTTCGTGATATCACACGCTATAAAATGTTGGAAAAGAAGATCGAAAGTGAAGAAGACAATTTAAGAATGATATTTAATTCCGCCCCGGTAGGCATGTATACTGTCGATGAGACTGAAAAGATTGTCCAAGTCAATGATGCGGCACTAAAGATGTTTGGTGGAGACAGGATAAAGGTAGTGGGAAAGAGTTTTGGCAATGCAGTTGGATGTCAAAGTAGTCTTGAGAATGAGAAGGGCTGTGGGCACGGAACTTCTTGTCAATATTGCGAATTCCGGCGAGCCACTTTGCTTGCTATCGAAGGAATGACTGCGTCTGGTATTGAATGCAACAAAACCATTGTTAATGAAGGGAAAAAAGTGGAATTTTGGTTCAGAGCCAGTGCAGCACCGATTATCGTAGATGGTAAAATTCGTGTTGTGGTAGCTTTAGTTGATATCACTGACCAAAAACAGAAAGAAATATCTATTATCAAAACAAGAGATTTTTATTTGCGGATTTTTGAAAGTTTTCCTACAATTATTTGGCGAAATAATATAAGCAGCGAGACCGAATCTATTAATGAAAACTGGTATATACTAACAGGTCAAGCCACTGAACATGCATTAGGGAATGGTTGGCTGGATCGGCTCCATCCTGATGACAAAAAAAAATACGTCGATTCCGATTTGGGACTGCAGAATAAAGAGGTTTGGGAGGAAAGCGAAATCCGGGTACTTGATCGTAATGGACAGTACCGCTGGCTTTATAGAGTTTGTAAGCTATACTATAATATGCATGGGCTACCTGAAGGGTATATTGGTATGGGGATAGATATCACCGACAGAAAAATTGCCGAAGAAGGGTTGAACAGATATAAAGTACTTTCTGAACAGGCGCAAGATATAATCATCTTTATTGATATCGACGGACGGATTATTGAGGCCAACGAAGCCGCTGTTAAAGCCTATGGTTATTCACGTGAAGAACTGCTAAATTTGACTATTTTTGATCTGTGTGAAAAAGAAAAGGAAGCATTCATGAAGTGCCAGATGGCTATAGCTGACAGTAAGGGAGTATTTTTTGAAGCGGTACATAAAAGGAAAAATGGTGAATCTTTCCCGGTGGAAATAAATTCTCAAGGTACGTTCATTCGTGAAAAAAAAGTACTGCTAAATATTATCAGGGATATATCTGAGCGAAAGCTTGTGGAAGAAGAACTCAAAGGGGCTAAGGACAAAGCGGAAACGGCTAATAAAACCAAAAGTGAGTTTCTTGCCAACATGAGTCATGAAATTCGAACCCCAATTAATGGCATTACGGGAATGATTGATTTAACGCTAATGACCGAATTAGCCAGTGAGCAAAAAGAGAACTTAACGGTCGCAAAATCTTGTGCACGTCAGTTATTGGGAATTGTTAACGATATTCTGGATTTTTCCAAGATGGAAGCCGGAAAACTGTTGCTTGAGGTTGTCAGCTTCAAATTCCGGGATTTAATCGCTGAAATAGTGAAAGCTTATTCGTATCGTGCTAGAAGCAAGGGTCTGGAATTAAATTATACCCTATCGGCTGATGTTCCGGATATAGTAGGTGGCGATCAGAACCGATTACGGCAGATATTGAATAACTTACTTGACAATGCCATAAAATTTACCGAAAATGGTGAAGTTAGCTTATCAATAAAAAGAACCGGAGGAAATGCTGAAACTTTTGAGTTTACCTTTGCTGTGCGCGATACCGGCATCGGAATTGCTTCTGGTGAAATGAATAAGCTGTTTAAAACATTTAGTCAAGTAGATGGCTCTATTACTAGAAAATACGGTGGAACAGGATTGGGACTGGTTATTTCAAAGCAGCTTGTAGAGATGATGGGCGGAAAGATGTGGGTTGAGAGTGTCAAGGATCAGGGGAGCGTTTTTTCCTTTACTATCACTTTAAAAGCTGGCGTTATTGATGACCGGCCGAAGTTGAAATTTGTCAAGCCATTGATACCATTGAACCTTTTGTTAGTTGAAGACGATGCAATTAATCGTGTTGTTACTGAAAGAATGGTTCGTAAGATGGGTTACCAAATTGATACGGCAGAAAACGGTGTCAAAGCATTACTGCTTTGGCGGCAAAAACACTATAATATTATTTTGATGGATATTCAAATGCCTGAAATGGACGGGATAGAGACCACAAAGCACATCAGGGAAGAAGAAGTTCATACCGGTAAACATACCCCGATTATTGCGCTTACGGCACACGCGCTTTTAGGAGATAGGGAGAGATTTTTGGCAGCAGGAATGGATGAATATATCGCCAAACCAATGCAGTTTGAGGAACTGATTAATAAAATTGAATTATTTTCACCACAAAATAAATGCATGAATCCTGGCGATATTATTCGTAGTTTACAAATTAATGAAAATGGGGACGTTGTTTTGGCTTGCGAAGCAGATGCGGTAAATGCAGAGTCTTCGGCATTGGTGGAAATAGTAAAATTGCTTGAACAGTGCAGTGGTGACGAAAAAGGTTTAGGGCTTATGGAGGAGTCTGCCCACAAGATTAAAATAGTTGCAATCCAAATTGGTTCAGATGAATTAAAGAGTTTGGCTTTTAAGGCTGAATTGGCCGCTAGGCGCGGTAATTTGCGAGAAACGCTTGCACATTTAGAAAATATTCGACAGCTATGTGAACTTCGCAAAAGATAAAAGTTTTAGGGGGGAATAGGGATGAGGATATTAATAGCAGAAGATGATATGGTTAGTAGAAAATTTCTTTCGAAGTTTCTTTCTCAATATGGAGAATGTGACTTGACGGTAGATGGGTTAGAGGCTTTGGATGCATTTTTATTGTCTTTGAAAGATAACAATCCTTACGATTTGGTCTGTTTGGATATTATGATGCCTAGAGTTGATGGCGTTAAAGTGCTAAAAACTATTCGGCAGTTGGAACAGCAGAATGGGGTTTTGCCTGAAGAGCACGCTAAGGTAATCATGGTAACTGCATTGGGAGAAACGAACTATGTTCAGCAGTCTTTTGAACTTGGTTGTGATGCCTATGCCGCAAAGCCTATAGACATTGACCAATTGGTGAAAGTGATGGAAAAGCTGGGACTAGTTCAGAAAAATATATAAGAATAGAGTAAGTATTATGTTAAAGTTTGTATCAGGTTACTGTGTTATTTGAGTGGAAGGTGCAAACCTGAACAGCGCAACAATAGTCGGGAGGATAGTTATGCTCCGTTTAGCAACTTCGCAACTCCAACCGGGGATGATTATTGCCCGGAATATTTTTAGTGCCACAGGAAAACTTCTGTTGTCAGAGAATGTAATTTTGGATGAACCTTTGATTTCAAAATTGGGGACTTTGGGTATAGATTCTGTATTTGTTAATCATCCACACTTGGAAATTACGCCCCAGGAGATGGTTAACGAAGAAACCCGAGTAGAGATTATCAAAATGGTTAGTCAAGCTTTCGGCGATATCCGTGAAAATCGGACATTCAATCTAACCGGAATATGCGAGGCTATGAAGAAGATTATCGAAGATGCGATTGGTAACCGCCATGTGCTTATACAAATGACAGACATTCGTGCTAGTGCTGATTATACATTTGGTCATTCGATTAATGTCTGCTTACTATCGATCATGATTGGAATCAAAATGAATTTGAATCACCAGCAGTTGCTCGAACTCGCGATGGGGGCAATTTTGCACGATTTAGGAATGCTGCTAGTTCCCACCGAAATTGTTCAAAAGACGGACGCAATTTCGCCTACTGACTGGCAGCGAATACAAACCCATACTAAAAAAGGTTTTGAAATTATTCGCAGAGTTGGTCCAATTCCCTTAGTTTCCGCTCATGTGGCTTTCCAACACCATGAAAGTTTTGATGGCACTGGTTATTGTCGAGGGTTAGTAGGGGAAAATATTCATATTTATGCAAGAATAGTTGCTGTTGCAGACTTATATGATGCCATTACCTCGGATCGGCCTTATAGAAAAGCCTTTTTGCCCCATGAGGCCTATGATATTATGCTAGCCTCCAGAGGGGCTAAGCTTGACCCTAAAATTGTTGATATTTTCCTGGAGAATGTGGTGATATACCCAGTTGGTACTACTGTGTTATTGGACACCGGTGAAATTGGTGTGGTCGTTGAGATTCACCCGCAGTTACAAGTACGACCAGTGGTGAGGATTATCATCGATCAATTCGGCAACCCGTGGCAGGGTCCGGAAAAAAAGGTGGACTTCACTAAAGATTTAATTCGATTTATTGTTAAAGTTTTAAAGCCGGAAGAGATTTTTGCATTAAGGACAAAATGTTTTTGAAAATTACGTCAGATTTTAATCAAAAGCAAGCAAAATGCTAGGCTTGTCAGCTGTTCTGATTCATATAGATTGGTACTGATAAAAATGTTCACAGTATACCTTAGGATAGGCTAATATTCATCGTGCTCTGGTTGATGAAGTTCTTCCGACTGGAAATATTGGTGACAACGAGATTGTACCCACTTCGTGGAGCGTGTGCAGCAATGTGGGGGACAGGCCGCGTATCTCATGATCGGTATAGATTTAGATCTGGATACCATGATGCTTTTTTTGATTTTGATGAAAGCCGACTGGTTCCAGCGGTAATCTTACTTGATGAAATTGCTGCGAATTTATTAGCCTTCTATGACCTTGACTGTCAGCAAAATATCCTGTTTCTCTTTTTCGTCAGTGACTTGTGCCAACGGGTGAACTTCCTCTTTCTTACGGTAACGTTTCAATTTAGGCATGGACTTACTCCAAAAGAGGACACCAAGGGACGTCAGACTGTGCAACAACACTGAGCTGTCAGCCCATATAGGCAGACTAATGCAGAAATAATCAAAAATAGCGGCATATCCTATACAGGAAGTGCCACTATCCTTCTAATTGACGTTATGAGGTTCTCTGGCCCCAGTAATTTGAGCACGCGTTTAGGTTATACACTAAACAATGCATAACCGCCTCACCCCTTACCTTTACAATTCCCCTTAACAAAAAGTGCGTGTAGCCCATAGCCCGCTTTATTGTGCCGAATGGATGCTCTACTATCATCTGCCGCTGCTTATAAAGTGCTACGTTTTGGGCTAGCCGCTCATCCGCACGAGCCATAACTTCGTGATATTCTCCACGTATAATTTGACGACCTCGTTTATTTTTAGTGCATTCATCTTTATGTACGCAGGTTTTACAGGCCTTGTTGTGATAGAGTTTGTCCTTTGAATCTTCTCGACTTACGTTGTAGAGCCTTTGCTCTTGTGGGCAGATATACCAGTCAGAAACGTCCCTTAATGTCATTTCCCGTAGAGAGAGTCTTTTTAATCTTATTAGGCAAGTCCAGTCGTAACACGTGAAAGAAATGCTTTCGTCCGCGCATCTTTAGGATGATTAAAAATGACATCTGGTGTATCATCTTCGACAATGACACCATCTTCGACATAAATGATTCGGGAAGCAACTTCGCGGGCAAAGGCAATTTCATGAGTAACGATCAGCATGGTTAAGCCTTCCTTAGCCAGTTCACGCATAACGGCTAATACTTCACCAACCATTTGCGTATCCAGTGCCGAAGTCGGTTCATCCATTAGCAAGACTTGTGGCTGAATAGCAAGCGCACGAGCAATCGCTACTCTTTGCTTTTGTCCGCCTGATAACTGATGCGGCTTAGCATTGATATATTGCGCCATACCGACTTTATCTAAAAAGTGGAGCGCCGTTTGCTTAGCTTTTGCCTTATCCTGTTGTAACACCTTTACTAATCCTACCATGCAGTTCTCAAGCACAGACATATTATTAAACAGATTAAACTGTTGAAATACCATACCGACCTTTGTCCGATATAGCGTTAGTTTATCCTGTTCTTCCACTACGTTTCGTTCATCGTGAATAATTTCGCCTGAGGTTGGTATTTCCAGCATGTTGATGCAGCGAAGCATCGTGGATTTGCCAGAGCCTGACGCACCAATAATACAAATGACATCTCCCTGAAAAACATCAAAGCTGATATCTTTGAGAATTTCACGCTTACCAAAATATTTAACCAAATTCTTAATTTTCAATATCTGCTGTGGTTCTATTGCGAACACTTTATTATCCATACTTCTACTTCTCGCCTTTCTTTGGAGTAAACGGTCCACATGGATCAGCTAACAGATCATGCGCAACTAATGAATAGTTATCAGGCCCGTCCATTCTCTTTTCTATCCATAATAGAAAGCGTGAAACCGCAAAGGTCATAATAAAATAAATCGCACAAGTGATAAAGAAAACTTCAAAATATCGATAATAGGCACCAGCGGCTGACTTAGATAAGAAGTATAACTCAGTTACGGAAATAACATTGAGTACCGAGGTATCTTTGATATTAATAATCAGATTGTTACCAATTTGTGGCATAATATTACGTAAAGCTTGCGGTAAAATAACACAGGACATAATCTGAAAATGATTCATGCCAATCGCTTTGGCAGCCTCTTTTTGACCGACATCAATAGAAATAATGCCACCGCGGACAGTCTCAGCCATATAGGCACCGGTGTTTATGGAAACGACAATAAATCCTGCTAACAGCGGTGACATATCGATATTGTAAACTTGCATCGAGCCATAGTATACAACCATCGCCTGTACAATCATGGGTGTACCGCGAAACAACTCAACATATGCTGCTAAGATGGCTCTGATAC
>Ga0316602_10000495_pt1 | contig 19564 bp, 19 predicted proteins | sample OWC_soil_day10_C_FD_203103 | JGI IMG/M metagenome (GOLD analysis project Ga0316602, IMG submission 203103) | Wetland soil microbial communities from Old Woman Creek delta, Ohio, United States - OWC_soil_day10_CT | ecosystem: Environmental > Terrestrial > Soil > Wetlands | place: USA: Ohio... | reverse complement strand
AATCACCTTGGTGATAATAGACAATCTATTTAGTTGTTTCTGTGACATGAGATAGTGCACCTCGTTTTTCATAGTGACATTATCTCACGATAGTCTACATGGTGACATTATCACAAGTTATACACAATTTGCGGAGGTAACGAATTGACAAGAATATCAAAATACGATAAACTATTATTAATTTGATGGTTATCGAATTGACGCGTGTCAAATTAAGGGGACGTAAAAGTGGATACTCAAAAAATGGCAAAGATATTTAAGGCTCTTTCTCACCCAAATAGATTAGAATTATACTTAAGAATTGCTAAGGCACAGGAATCTAGTTTTGAAACTGGAGGTGAATGCTTTATTACAGATATCATTGGTTCTTTAAATATCGGCGCTCCTACAATTTCGCACCATATTAAAGAATTGACGAATTCGGGTCTAATTACAACTGAAAAACGGGGAAAGTTTTTAATTTGCAAAGTCAATGAAGAATTAGTTGAGGAAGTTAGTAAGATATTAGCAATGCAGAATAAATAACGATAGATTGAGGTTTGATTTTACTTGACGATTCGATGGTTGTAAAATTATCGAATAGGAGAAAAGTTTGAAAATGATTAGATAGCGCTGGGGATAGTTTAAATTAAGAGGAGGATAAAAATGAAAATTTTCTATTTTACAGCCACAGGAAACAGTTTGTATGTTGCCAAAAGAATTGGAGAAGAAGTATACTCAATTCCGCAAATGCTGAAGACTGGAAAGGGTGACTTTGAAGATGAAGCTATAGGGTTTGTATTCCCATGCTATGGGTTAGGAATTCCCAGAATGGTAATAGACTTTATTCAAAGATCCCATTTTAAGGCTAATTATTTTTTTGCAATTATGACTTATGGCAATATGGCTGCAGCTGGTTTGAGGCATTTAGAAAAAGTCGCAAGCAAAGCGAATATTCATTTCAATTATACAAATGAAATACTAATGGTTGATAATTATTTGCCGGTGTTTAAGATGGAAGATCAGTTAGAAAATGAAGGCTCGAAAAAAATAGAAGAGAATTTGGACAAAATAGTAAGTGACATTATAAGCAGGCAGAATAGGAAAACCAAAAAAGGGATTGCACTAGCCGCTTTATCTAAAGTAGTCTATAAAATCTTTGTGGAACGCAAGTATGATGTAGGAGATAATAATTTTATTGTCCAGGAAAACTGTACTCGTTGTAAAATCTGCGAGAAGGTTTGTCCAAAAAACAATATTAAAGTTGAAAGAAAACCCGAATTTCTGCATAAATGTGATCTATGCTTTGCGTGCATACACCTTTGCCCCCAAAATGCAATTCATCTGAAATCAGAAAAAAGCAATGCCAGATTCATAAATCGGAATATAAAACTAAAGGAAATCATTGACGCTAATATTTAGAGTATCTATAGGTCCCCAGCCGCCGGGCCGTGCGTGGTGGATAGCGTAGAACCGACCGCGGTATTCAAGCTTAGCGGCTTTTTGAAGGATTTATGCAGGTTCAACTTTTTGACAGTCTGGATAGAAAGCTAATGTTGAAAAGAAAAAAAAAGAAATAAATTGTGGAGAATATAGGCTATGTTGAAAGGTGAGGTGGAAGGGTAGTATGACGATTGAATATCGTGAAATATCAGCTGATAAAATAGACATTATTAAGCCTTTATGGGAACAACTAAATTATCACCATATGGGTATTTCAACTAATTTTAAAGACTCTTTTTTAACAAGAACATTTGAAGAACGAAAGAAAAGCCTAGTGGCAGGAAATAATAAACTAAAAATTTTTTTGGCTGAAGATGCTGAGTTATCAAAAATAATCGGGTATTCGATTTCATCTATTGCTGGAATGAACGGAGAGGTAGATTCTATTTTTGTCTGTGAAGAATACCGAGGGAAAGGTATCGGAAAAGAATTTATGAACCGGGCCTTAGATTGGTTCGATAACAACAAAATAGTTAATGTTTTTATCAATGTGTTATACGAAAATGAAAATGCTTTAAAGTTTTATGATAATTTTAGATTTGTTCCAAGGACATTCACGTTACAGCGAAAATACGAATAAAGCTAGTGATTTCATTTAGATATGGCTTTATTTTTGGGGCATTCGGATTATCGTGGTGAAAACTAATTATTGATTTACATAATATAAAAAGTAGCGAGTATGTGTAATAAAGATTGAATAAGCGAATGGGTGGCTAAAATGAAAATTAATAAATTATATCCATATTCTATTATCATGTTAATGTTTATTTTGCCGATAGCATCTGTTATAATAGAAAGGTTGATTAGTGAAAAAAATTTTGCTTTGTGGGATTCAGTTGGTAAATGGTTCTTGCTTTGGTCGATTGGTGTACGTCTTTTAACTGCTGGTTTAAAACAGGTTGTAAATCCATGGTTTACGCTTCAAGCAATTTTTAATATTAATAATTGCGAAAGTTATGTAGTTGTACGAGAATTAGGCATTTCAAACATATGCAAAGGGCTTGTTGGAATAATTTCATTTTTTATTCCGCAATGGCGTGTAGTGGGAGCATTTATGGGAGGATTGTATTTTGGAATTGCAGGTCTACAACACATTATAAAAAAGCAAGATAGTACAAATGAAAGGGTGGCAATGTTTTCAGATGTATTTCTATTTATTATAATGACTACGTATATTCTCCATATGATATACGTCTGATGAAAAGAGTAGCATGTCAAATTGACAATACGTATGTTGAGTATATTTCAACCTAATAAGCCGAATACCCTATTTTCGGACGTAAGCCATTGAATTGGTGAGAAGCCAAAAGACTGCTAGTGGATATAAAGCTTATATTTGCGGGTGGGAGGGGATTTTCGGAGCGGGATTCTCTCGTCCCCAGCTGTCGACGGTTTTACCGGCGGTAACGGCGTAGGATGCTATCCGTAGCGGAGGAATTCCCCTCCCGCCAAAGGCTTATAGTGCCTGTTAGCCAACAACATTGAAATAGCAAAAGACTAAAACCGCTAAAAGTGTGGGGCACTTAGCGGTTTTTTGGTTGGCGGCGATAAGGGGGCATGGCCCAGCGGCTGGGGGCTTGCCGCCACGCTCCGGCTGCTGGCCGCGCCTAAGCTCGTCGCCGACAGTGCCGTACCGCCTGGCATTCGCGTCCAGGCTCAGGCCAGGCTCGCGAGGTCGTCCGTGACCTCGCGTACGAAACTGTTACCGGCTCTGTCGCTAAGGTGCGGCCGCAGCCTCCGCGAAATAGCGGCCAGCCCCCAGCCGCCGGGCCGTGCGTGGTGGATCGGGGATTGACGGGGGGGGGCAGCGGATGGGAGATACCAGTGCTATAAACTGTATAGGCAGAAAAATACAACCTAGGAAGGAGAAGCCCCAGCAATTCTTGGTTATATAATTTATGGAAGGGATTTTTAGCGGACAGAGGCTGTTGCAAGGTTAATGCGATAATGCAATAATTAAGAGAAAAGCGGTTATAAAGGAGAAATTAGAAATGGACAGTCCGGTTAAAATTGGAATAATTGGGGATTTTGATGCGGAACGTCAATCTCATAAAGCAACAATCGAAGCATTAAATCATTGTGCAAGTTATTTAGAAATTAAATTAGAGTTGCAATGGTTACCTACTGAATTATTAGAGAAAGATATATATAAGAGTATTAGACAATTTGATGGTTTTTGGTGTGCACCAGGTGTGTATAAAAGTACAAAGGGAGTATTAAATGCAATTCAATTTGCAAGAGACAATGATTATCCATTTATAGGAACATGCGCAGGGTTTCAATACACGATTATGGAGTATGCACAAAATAAATTGGAATTGAATGATGTACAACATGCAGAATATGATCCTAATGCTTCGAAATTAATTATAACGCCTTTATCATGTTCTTTGATTGGAGAGACGCGTAAGGTTTTTGTAGATAAAAGTTCGACCGTTTACAAGTATTATAACAAAACAGAAGTTGAAGAACGTTTTAGTTGTAATTTTGGTCTCAATCCTAAATATCGGCAAATGGTTGATTATAGTGGTTTTAGAATAGTCGGTACAGATGAACGAGGTGAAGTAAGAATACTTGAATTATTTGGAAATAAATTTTATATAGCTACATTATTTCAGCCGCAACTAAGTTCATTACCTACAAATCCTCATAAACTTATTTTGGCATATTTAAATTGTTCGAAGGAATTTCATTTAAAGCGTTAAGTTGATAGTATAAGCCGCTTAGCGACATATTATATATTATGTTCAGTCAATTTCAACATACTAATCAGAATACTCTAATAAAATAAGTAGCCTAGGAGGTGAAAATATGACATTCTTGCTATTTAGTTTAGTAATGCTTCTTGCCTATTACCCAGAATGTAAACTACATCCATGTTTAGAATATGTTCCAGTTCGTGTCTAAATCTGGAAGCCTACTACTTAGAGTTTTTAGCCCACCGAGTGGGTTATTTTTTTTGATTCAACGGTTATTTTTTCGGACGTAAGCCAGCGAACTGATGAGAATGTAAAAGACCGCTAGTGTGTATAAAGCTTATATTTGCGGGTAGGAGCGGGATTCTCGTCCCCAGCTGTCGACGGTTTTACCGGCGGTAACGGCGTAGGATGCTATCCGTAGCGGAGAAATCCTCCTCCCACCCAAGGCTTATAGTGCCTGTTAGCAAAAAATATTGAGATATCAATAGACTAAAAAACGCTAAGGGTATGGGCCACTTAGCGTTTTTTTTGTTTGGTAGCGGATAACGGGGGCAGCAGCCGGGTTGTCCGTGGGGATGCCACGTAAATAGTTGATTTTAACCTTACAGCGTGGCGAGTTAGCGAATGTTATTTTATTCTCAACTTGAAGTTGGATGCAGAAATTATTGCACAACTGACATTCTGTTTACTTTGAAAGCTGACAAAGATAGAATTTAATTATAAGCTATTAGTAATCAAACATAGGGGATGAAACCGTGTTAAATAGCAGTGAGATCGGGCAACGTATTGCCTTGTTAAGACGAGAGAAAGGCTATACTCAAGAGGCGTTAGCGACTCTTCTTCATGTTACAGGTCAAGCAGTTTCAAAATGGGAAAACGGAAATGCAATACCTGATACAACATTATTACCTGTTTTAGCGGAGGTAATGGAGACATCTATTGATCGTTTGCTTACGGGTAATGATTTTACAAAAATGTTAAGTCCTTATGACCGACAGTATGATAAATTAGCTTATTACTGGGGGTTAAATCCATCATTGTTAGCTGAGAAGGTTGCAAGTATAATACAACATGATTTAACCAAAGAGAGTAATTTACTGGATTTGGGAAGTGGAGAGGGAAGAGACGCTATTTATTTTGCTAAATGTGGATTCGTTGTTGATGCGATTGAAATATCACAACCGGGTATTAAGAAGATAGAACAATTTAGTCAAGTTACGGGGGTCTCAGTAAACGCAATTCATGCTAATATGATAGGCTATGAATTTACCAGGGATTATAAGGTGATATATTCTATGGGAGCACTTCAATTTTTGCCGCCAGAAGAACGTCAAAAACATTTTGCCACATACAAAGGACATACTTGTGTTGGTGGGGTTAATGCTCATCTAGTTTTCGTAGAGAAGCCATTTATTGCGGTTGCGCCAGACTGGGAGAAAAATGAATTTTTTTATCGGTCTGGTGATTTAGCTTCATATTATCATGATTGGGAGATAATCCAATGCGGTGAAGCAATTTTTGCTTGCGATTCGTCCAATATTGTACATAGACATGCAGTAAGTTTTATTATTGCCAAAAAGCCTGGTTAGAGCTAGAAAAGGCATGCCTTTTTTATTGAGTGAGGGCTGGTTAGTGGCTTTTTGTTTGGTGGCGATAAGGGGGCACGGCAGGGATTTAGGCAATTATCCTCAACGTTTTAGTTTCTGCCAGTGTTCTTTGGAGATTGCCATTTCATATAGGTTCCAATAACCTGTGGAAGACTTTACTGCATTTTTTGAAAAGGTTTCTTTTGTAAAACCAGTATTTTCATAGCAATGTATGGCATGAACATTGAAGTCAAATACTCCTAAGGTTATTTGTGAAAACAATAAATCTTCAAACCCAATCTTTAATATTTCGGTTAATACTTGTTTTCCAAGTCCCTGATTACGCGAAGTTTCATCACCGATCAGAAATCGGCATATTCTACCGATTTTATTATGTTTGTCTTTTTCACGCAATTCAATAGTTCCAATTACTTCGTGTTTTTCCACTGAGACTATTTTATAAATAAAGACAGATGAAGTTTCGTTGACGGATTTTGAAAAATAATCTTCCAGCTGGTTATGTGTTAACGGAAATATATATTGCGGGCCGGCCCACTGTAATAAATCATCTGCCGATTTACCGGAATTCCATTCAAGAATTTTTCCGAAATCATCTCTTGTTAAAGAAGAAAGTTGTATCATTATATGTCTCCTTAAAAAAAAATTCGTTTTAGCGGACGCGGTTACGCCTACTTATGGTTCTAAAATGGAAATATTGGTATAAAATAAAAGGGTGTTCGGATTATTGTGTTGAAAAGCAGATATTTATGTACATGACATGAAGGCTATTATTTAGGCTGGTTACATAATATTATATATTATGTTCAGTCAATTTGAATATAATAAAATAAGTAGCTTAGGGGGTGAAGATATGACATTCTTGCTATTTAGTTTGGGGATGCTTCTTGCCTATTACCCAGAATGTAAACTACATCAATGTTTAGAATATGTTCCGGTTCGTGTCTAAATCTGGAAACCTACTATTTAGAGTTTTTAGCCCACCAAATGGGTTATTTTTTTTTGCTCAACTGGGTTTTGACATAAAGGTTAATTGTCTGCTAGGCAAAAGCAGCTAAATAGGCGGGCGGCTGGTTAGCGGTTTTTTGTTTTGGGTGGCGATAAGGGGGCACGGCCCGGCGTGGTGGATCGGAGCGGGGAACCACCGTGGATACAGTCTCGGATGCTGATATACAACAAAAAATCCGCCAATTACGGACGGATTTTTTTATTATCGCTGGACTTATCTAAAATTACTCTTTTCTGACGTAACCTCTCAGAGATCCAAGAGCGAACCATCGTTTGATAGCGAACTTCATTTTTATCGGCAATGGCTTTTAAGTAATTAATTTGAGAATCTTTTAAGTGAATTGTAATGGGACTAATAGCTGTAGGAGACAGCTATGATTTAATGTCATTCGTAATCCTTATAAATTATCAATAAAATTTTTGATAATTGTTGGCCACCAATCTTTTATTCCCCACTCATGACCTAAACGTACTATAACGGTATCTTTTCTTGGACTAACATAAATAAATTGTCCTAATATCCCCATGGCAAAATAGTCGCAATTAATGCTATCAACTTTATAGCCCCACCATAAGTATTTATAATAGGCATGTCCAGTGCTGAACCATTTACTCCAAGGATGCTTTTCGTAATATCTAAAATCTTGTTTAGAAAAATGCGCTCCTTGTATGGCGGTAGACTGTTCAATCCATTGTTCATCTATAATTTGTTTGCCATTTAAATTGCCTTTGTGCAAAAATAGCAAGCCTAATTTCGCAATATCAATTGCCCTAGCATTTAAACCGCTTTCCATTTTTTCTAAACCATTTAAAGTATCTGTAGTGAGCAATGCACTGAATTCCGCGCCAATAGGCTTCCAAAGTTCTTCTTCAAAAAAATTTGCAAGACTATTTGGAATAACTCTTTCTAAAATAATACTAAGTAACAAAGGATGATAGTTGTTATAGTGAAAAAATGCAGCTATTTCATCCCTGATTTTTGCATTCAATGCTAATTTGCGGCAGTTAGGAGTGAAATATATTTGAGCTTCATTCGACCAAGGATAGATTCCCTCTTTAAAGCCTATTCCTGAATCCATTTTAAGTAAGTTACTGATTTTTATCTCAGACAAGCTGCTATTTAACTCGGGAATGTATTTTATTAGTTCGTCATCAACACTTTGGATATATTTTTTTTTTATTGCAATGCCTATTATCGCTGAGAGAAAAGATTTCGTGATGGAATACATTCTCGATACGGAATCCCTCTGATAGCCGTTAAAATAGTTTTCATATAGTATACTATCATTTTGAATTACAATAAACGCTGTCGTTTTAGAGTTAACCATAAATTCATCTAACGATACTTCTTTTTTGCACGAAGTTATTTTAGGATAATCACGAAGTAAACAAACTGGTAATATAAGGGATAAGTCAGGACTGCCAATATACTTACTCGGAAAATACTTGTATTCATCTAGGGTTTGTTTACATTTGTTCTTAATCATAAATTCACAATAGCGTCCTACATATGAGTTTGCAGTAAACATATATATTAATCAGCTCCATATAAAAATAAACCCATATAGAGTGTTGGTTTGATAATACTAAGCAAATCATACAAATTTTTAACGGCTGTCTTTTTTGTTAATGTAATTTATAACTTTTCGGTTTTTATATGGTATTTCCTCCCATAATAGTTGCTTTATTGAGTAGATAGGCCAAATTATAGAGTGGTTGTTTCCATAACCGTTTATTTTCGGGCGTAAGCTATCGAATGGCGAGAGGCTAAAAGGTTGCTAGTGTGTCTAAATCGAGTATTTGCTGGTGGCGTAGGATATTAGCCGTATAGAAAATTGTGGGAGGAAGGAGGTTTATGGGGGATATTTTCCGAATCTAGTTTTGAAAATACAATAGCGAGAAAAGGAGAAGATAATGTCTAGCAGGCAAAATAATGAAAAATCGATAGTGAATCGACTTTTTAAACTGAAGCAGAAAGACACTAATGTAAAAACGGAGCTGTTAGCAGGGGTAACTACTTTTATGGCTTTAGCTTATATTATTTTTGTTAATCCTAATATTTTAGCGGATGGGGGCATTCCCAAGGAAGCGGCAATTGCTTCTACGATCTGGATTGCCGCGCTGTCGACTGCGGTTATGGGGCTGTGGGCCAATTTCCCGATTGCGGTGGCGCCGGGGATGGGATTAAATGCGTTTTTTGCTTATTATGTGGTGGGGGTATTGCAACTTCCTTGGCAGGTGGCGTTAGGGGCGGTATTTTTCTCGGGCATTTTATTTTTAGTACTGACTTTAGGCGGAATTCGTCAAGCTATTATTCGAGCTGTGCCAATGAATTTAAGGTCAGCGATTAGTGTGGGGATCGGTTTATTTATTGCGTTTGTTGGGTTGAAGGATGCCGGTATTATTATCGCTAATAAAGGTACGTTGGTGAGTTTAGGAAATTTAGCGGCTAAGGAACCGTTGTTGGCGTGTTTTGGGTTAATATTTACCGCTGTTTTAATAGCTCGTAAGGTAAAGGGATCAATTTTAATTGGGATTATCGGGACAACGGTTTTAGGGATGGTTGTTGGTGCGGCGCCTGCTCCTAAAGGGATTGGGGATATTATTAGTTTTAATTTGCCGAGTCTGACGCCAAGTTTCCTCCAGTTGGATATTATCGGGGCGTGGAATTATGGAATTGTTTCTATTATATTTACTTTTACGATTGTAGAGTTATTCGATAATATGGGAAGTTTGATTGGGTTGACGAAAAAGGCCCAATTGGTAAATGAAAAGGGCGAGATTGAGAATCTGAATAAGTCGTTGGCGACAGATGCGATAGGAACGATGGTTAGTGCTGTTTTGGGTAATTCTTCGGTAGTTTCTTATATTGAAAGTGCGGTAGGTATTGCTGAAGGCGGCAGAACGGGATTGACGGCGTTGACGGTTGCCGCCTTGTTTGTTGTTGCGTTGTTATTTACGCCGCTTATTGGCTTGGTGCCAGGGTTTGCAACTGCGCCGCCACTTATTTTGGTAGGGGCAATTATGATGGCGGAAATCAGTAATGTAAGGTTTGATGATTTTACTGAAGGGTTTCCGGCGTTTATGACGATACTTATGATGCCTTTGACGTCTAGTATTGCTAATGGTTTTGCTTTTGGATTCGTAAGTTATGCTTTTATCAAAGGTTTAGCGGGTAGGTATAAAGAGGTTAGCCGGGTTATGTGGGTGATAAGTTTAGCATTTTTGATTAATTTTTATATGCGTCTTGCGTAAAGGAGCGATTACTATAAAACCGGTAGAAAAATTGATAAAGGTTGCTAGGGGACGGTGCAAAGCTGATGTCGTGTTTAAGAATGTTGCGGTGTTTAATGTCTTTACCGGCGGGTTTTCTACCGGAGATGTGGCGGTTGTTGATGGTTATATCGCCGGTATCGGTGACTACAGTGGGGTAGAAGAAATCGATTTAACGGGAAAATATCTGACTCCTGGCTTTATTGATTCGCATGTGCATATTGAGAGTGCAATGGTAAGTCCGGAACAGTTTGCTTCAGCTATTGTTCCGGTGGGTACGACGACGATAATCGCCGATCCGCACGAGATTGCAAATGTTTTAGGGGCTGATGGCCTCGGGTATATATTAGAGGCTACGGCGGAACTGCCTTTGAATACTTATATTATGTTGCCGTCTTGTGTGCCCGCGACAGAATTAGAGCATTCGGGGGCAAGGCTTAGGGCTGAAGAACTGGCAGGTTTTATCCAACATCCACGGGTGTTGGGGTTGGGAGAGATGATGGATTATCCCGCGGTGCTGGCGGGGAATGAAAATGTTTTGAAGAAAATCCAGCTAGCTGTCGGGAAAAGGATTGACGGCCATGCTCCCGGATTGACCGGAAAGGATTTAACGGCGTATATTGTCGCCGGAATTAATTCGGATCACGAATGTGTTGCGCCGCAAGAAGCAATAGAACGGTTAAGCCAAGGCATGCATGTTATGATAAGGGAAGGTTCGGCTGTCAAAAATTTGCGGCAGCTTTTACCGGCAGTTACCGCGCATACTTTGCCGCAGTGCATGTTTGCCACGGATGACCGCCACCCGGAAGATCTGATTGAGTTAGGTCATATTAACCATATGGTTAAATTGGCTGTTGCGGCGGGTATGGATGTTGCCTGGGTTTTAAAAATGGCAACGATTAATGCTGCGAAATATTTTGGGTTGAGTGATTTAGGCGCGATTGCCCCGGGTTATCGGGCCGATATGTTGGTTTTTGAGAATCTCGAAACGTGGCAGCCGGTGTTGGTTTATAAAGACGGGGCCTTGGTTGCCGAAAATCGCAAGGCTTTATTTACGCCCACGGCAGTTGATAATGCGATGGTGAAAAATAGTGTAGGTTTGGGAGAAATTTGCCCGGAAAAATTACAGATTCCGGCGACGTCTTCAAGCGCCAGAGTCATTGGTTTAATACCGGAGCAGTTGGTAACGACGTTGCTTGAGTTACCGGTACCGGTTGTGAACGGGAATTTTATTGCTGATCCGGAGCGGGACATTATTAAATTAGCGGTGTGGGAACGGCATCATTGTACCGGGCAGGTTGGCGTTGGGTTGTTGCAGGGGTTAGGGTTGAGGAGTGGGGCAATTGCGTCGACGGTTGCTCATGATTCGCATAATTTAGTGGTGGCCGGTACGAATGATGAGGATATGTTATTGGCGGTACGGGAGTTGGCGCGAGTCCAGGGCGGCTTGGTTATTATTAATCAAAATAAGGTGCTAGGAAGGTTGCCTTTACCAATAGCGGGGTTGATGACGAATAAGGATGTTACTAAGGTGCGGGAAGAGTTGTTGCGGCTGCAAATTATAGCGCGAGATTTAGGGATAAAGGAAGGGTATGATCCGTTTATGACTTTGGCATTTTTAAGTTTGCCAGTAATTCCGGCGGCGAAGTTAACTGATGCTGGATTGGTAGATGTGACACAATTCAAATTGATATCAGTATCGCTATAGGCTTATCGGGGGGGAGCCAAAAGCAGCTAAGAGCGAGGGCTGGTTAGTGGTTGTTTGTTTGGCGGCGATAAGGGGGCCAGGCCCGGCTCGAGAGGTCGTCCATGACCTCTCGTACGGAACTGTTACCGGCTTCTTCGCTAAGGCGCGTCCGCAGCCTCCGCGAATGGCGGCCAGCCCCCAGCCACCGGGCCTGGCGTGGTGGAGTTGGGAGACGGGGCGGCTAGCGAATTGGCGGGAAGCCAAAAGGCCGATAGTGTGTCTAAATTTTATATTTGCGGGTGGGTGGGGATTTCCGGAGCGGGATTCTTATCCCCAGCCACCGACAGCTATGCTGGCGCTAGTGGCGTAGGATATTATCCGTAGCGGAGTATTTCCCCTCCCGCCAGCTGACTTATAGTGTCTGTTAGCCAGAAACGGATAAATAGGAATAGCTATTTATTAGTCGGTATTCTCATCTCAGCTTAACCAAGTAACATCTAGCGGGTTTCTATCTACAAGTCGTTTAAATGTATATTTAGGAAAGCCAGCCATTACTGCTCCGGTTATTGATTTGTTCTCGGGAATATTAAACAAGTTCAGTAGTGGAGAATAATTTGAAAACGCGCACATTTCAAAGAGACCTGCCCAAGCAGAGCCTATTCCTAATGTATTTGCAAACAGTTCTAAATAAGCAAATGATAAAATTGTATTTTCGCGACCATTTTTAAAATCTGTTGGAGCAGTTGCTATTATGAGGTTGGGAGCAGAATGAAAAATCCCGTCTATTCCATGTTCTCTATAAGCACGAATATGTAAAGGAAAACTCCACCAGCGGGCCTGATTTTCTTCCATCCAATTAATTATGGTCTCAGTTGCTTTTTTTAGTATTTTACTATCTTCCACAATAATATATGAAATGCCCTGTTTGTTGCTAGCGGTAGGAGCAAATCGCGCAACATCAACTAATTTTAATAGCTGGTTTCTAGGAATATTTTCACTTCGATAACAACGAATTGATCGACGGGATCTCATAAAATGGTAAGCAGTATCACTATTAATAACCGGAAATTTTGCTAAAGCAACTTGATCAGCCAATGGTGTCTTAATATTATTAATTGCCGCATTTGGACATATGGCGACACAATGGCCACAGGCTATACATGTCGCTGGTTTAGTTGCACTAGGCCCGGTTTTCCCCATATGCAGAATGCTTGGTGGACATATATCTACACAAATTCCGCATTTAGAACATTTTTCTTGATTAATATGAATGAACCCCATTTTGTTACACCCCTTTTCTTGAATATTAAAAGATAATGCTATTATGCTATAATAATAGATAGTAGGATTATAAATAACAAGTAGGTACTTATAAGTGATGTAGTATCTATTTGTATACCACGATACAATATTTGCTTCATTTAAAGGAGTGATAATGATTGATCACATTTAAAGATACCGAGTATCAGTGTTCGATGGAATTAACGCTAGCTATTATTGGCGGAAAATGGAAAGTGCTTATTTTGTGGTATCTAGGTGAAAAAACTATGAGATTTAGTGAGTTACGCAGAACTTTACCCCATATTACGCAAAAGATGTTGACTCAACAACTCCGAGAATTAGAAGAACACGGATTAGTAAACCGATTCATCTATACTCAGATACCGCCTAAGGTAGAATATTCACTTACAGCCGCAGGAAAAAGTATTTTGCCGATCTTAGCAAATTTAGGGCAATGGGGACTAAATTATGCTAACTCCACGATGGATTAAATAGTCAAATTCCCCTCCTGCCAGTTTCCTTATAGTGTCTGGCAGCCAAAAGCGATTTAGATAGGAATAGACTAAAAACCGCTAAGAGTGTGGGCTCTTAGCGGTTTTTTGTTTGGCGGCGATAAGGGGGCCAGGCCCGGCGGCTGGGGGCTTGCCGCCATGCTCCGGCTGCTGGCCGTGCCTAAGCTCGTCGCCGACAGTGCCGTAGCGCCTGGCATTCGCATCCGGGCTCAAGGATTGGCTCGAGAGGTCGTCCATGACCTCTCGTACGGAACTGTTACCGGCTTCTTCGCTAAGGCGCGGCCGCAGCCTCCGCGGATGGCGGACGCGCCCCCAGCCGCCGGGCCGGGTGTGGTGGATCGGAGACGGGGGAGGCTAGCGGACAGGAGAGAAGCTAAAAGATCGCTAGTGTGGACCAATCGTATATTTGCGGGGGGGAGGAATTACCCTTCCGCCAAAGCCTTATAGTGGCTGTCAGCCAAAAACAGATAAATAGGAATAGACCAGAAACCGCTAGGTGGGTTCTTAGCGGTTTCTTATTTGGTGGCGGATATTTTACATAGCTTAGCAGGGGATGTAATCTGGTTTATAGAATTCTAATCAATTGACATTTGTCGCGGGTATTTTAAGCCTTTAGCGAAAATAACGACACTTTATTGGTGGGAGTGGATAAGTAGCTGCAGTTTTTGACAGATAGAACAAAGCTTTATTAAAATTACGCGAGGAAAATGGGGAGGTCTGAAATATTTAATGGATAAAACGAAAGCTTTAGAAAGTGCCATGAGTCAGATAGAGAAGGATTTTGGCAAGGGATCGATCATGAAGCTGGGTGAAGCGGCGGCGAAGATGAATGTGGATATTATCCCTACGGGCGCGTTGTCGTTGGATATTGCTCTTGGTATCGGGGGGGTTCCCCGGGGGCGGGTGGTAGAGATATACGGACCGGAGTCTTCGGGTAAAACGACGGTGGCGCTTCATGTTATCGCGGAGGCGCAAAAGGCGGGCGGTTATGCCGCATTTATTGATGCGGAGCATGCGCTTGATCCGGTTTATGCGAAAAAATTAGGGGTGGATATTGATAATCTGCTTATTTCTCAGCCGGATAATGGGGAGCAGGCGTTAGAGATTGCTGATGCGCTGGTGCGAAGTGGGGCCATCGATGTTATTGTTATCGATTCGGTGGCGGCATTGGTGCCGCGGGCGGAGATCGAGGGCGAGATGGGGGATTCTCATGTGGGGCTTCATGCTCGGTTGATGTCCCAGGCGCTACGGAAGCTGACGGGGATAATCAGTAAGTCCCGGACTACGGCGATTTTTATTAATCAGATTCGTGAAAAGGTCGGGGTTATGTTTGGTAATCCGGAGACGACTACGGGCGGACGGGCGCTTAAGTTTTATGCGTCAGTGCGGCTGGAGGTGCGGAAGGGCGAAACGATTAAGCAGGGGAATGATATTGTTGGTTCCCGGACTAAGGCCAAGGTGGTAAAGAATAAGGTTGCGCCGCCGTTCCGGGTGGGCGAGTTTGATATTATGTATGGTGAAGGCATTTCCCGGGAAGGTTGTCTGGTTGATATTGGCGCCGAGCTTGATATTATTAATAAAAGCGGGTCCTGGTATTCTTATGATAATAACCGGATTGGACAGGGCCGGGAAAATGTAAAAGAGTTTTTCAAGGAAAATCGTAAGATTGCTGATGAAATCGAGGCCAAAATCCGTCAGAGTATGTTGGGCGGGGCTCCGGTACCGATTGTGAACGGGGCTGTAGCGGAAGATGATGTTGAATGATGAGGAATGCAAACGCCAGGCGCTAAATTCCCTGGCGCGGCGGCCGCTTAGTGAGTATGAACTGGGGACAAAACTAAGGCAGAAGGGGTTTGCTGCGGACAGTGTTACTCAGACGCTTGAGTATGTGCTGAGGCGGGGCTATGTTAATGATTTAGAGCTGGCCCGGGCGGTGTTTAATAAATGTAAGAAGAGCGGTAAATATGGTGTAAGTGCGATTCGCGATCGAATGCGCAAACGTGGCTTAACGGATGAGGTAATTGGGGCTGTTTTTAGTGATACGGCTGGTGTTGATGAGTTTGGTACGGCAGTTGGGTTAGTTGAGCGGCGGTTTAAAATTGTTAATGATGATAATAAAGCAAAAGTTATGCGGTTTCTTGCTTATCGCGGTTTTGCCAAAAGTACCATCATGAAAGTTATGGAACACCTTTATGGTGCCTGTTTTTACTGACTTGGCGTCTGTTTTTTCGAAATTTTGTCAACTTGACACATCATGGAAAAACCTTTACAATTAAATTGATCAATCGTGAATAGTTTTGAATACAAGGGAACAATCGGTGAGTTTACAGAAGAGCCGAGTTAACTACTCGGCTTTAGCCTTGTATAGCCTTTAATAAAATTAGCGATAGGAGGTGGATATAATAGTTGAAATCATTGTAACTGCGGTCATTGTAGCTTGCGTAGCTTTTGCCATTGGATACGCTGTGCGGAAGAATTTTGCTGAATCAAAAATAGGTTCGGCGGAGGAAGTCGCTAAAAGGATACTTGACGAGGCGCAGAAAAGCACTGAAACTAAGAAAAAAGAAGCAATTGTTGAAGCTAAAGAAGAAATTCACAGGCTGCGCACTGAACTGGATCGTGAAACCAAGGAACGCAGGTCCGAATTGCAGCGTCTAGAACGTCGGCTTATGCAAAAGGAAGAAAACCTTGATCGTAAAATCGACTCTTTAGAAAAAAAGGAAGATATTCTTAGTCGTAAGGAAGCCGATATTGATAAAAGCCAGGAGAAAGTCAACGAATTGCATGCCAAACAGTTGTCTGAACTTGAACGTTTGTCCGGGCTTTCTTCCGAGGATGCTCGTAATATCCTGATGGATCGGGTTCAGGAAGAAGTTAAGCATGAAATGGCAATGTTGATTAAGGAGTTAGAGCAGCAAGCCAAAGAGGAAGCTGATAAACGGGCTCGGGAAATAGTATCGCAGGCCATCCAGAGGTGTGCCGCCGATCATGTGGCTGAAACGACCGTATCGGTTGTTGCTTTGCCTAATGATGAGATGAAGGGGCGGATTATTGGCCGTGAAGGGCGCAATATTCGCACATTGGAGACTCTAACCGGTATTGATCTTATTATTGATGATACTCCGGAAGCTGTAATTTTGTCCGGCTTTGATCCAGTCCGCCGTGAGGTTGCTAGGATTGCGCTGGAAAAACTGATTACTGATGGCAGAATTCATCCGGCTCGGATTGAAGAAATGGTGGAAAAAGCCCAGAAGGAAGTCGAGCAGAAGATTAAAGAGGCTGGTGAACAGGCTACGTTTGATACTGGGGTGCATGGTTTGCATCCGGAAATAATCAGATTGTTAGGCCGGTTGAAGTATCGTACAAGTTATGGACAAAATGTGCTGAAGCATTCGATTGAGGTATCTCATTTAGCCGGAATTATGGCGGCTGAGCTTGGCGTTGATGTAATGATGGCCAAGCGGGCCGGGTTGCTTCATGATATTGGTAAGGCTGTCGACCATGAGGTCGAAGGACCACATGTTACTATTGGGGCCGATTTGGCTAAAAAGTATCGTGAGTCCGCTGAGATTGTTAATGCTATTGGTGCTCATCATGGTGATGAAGAACCAATCACCATTCAAGCTGTCTTAGTTGCAGCGGCTGACGCCGTATCGGCGGCCAGACCGGGTGCGCGCAGAGAGACTTTGGAAAGTTATTTGAAACGTTTAACACGATTGGAAGAGATCGCTGATTCGTTTGAAGGTGTTGAAAAATCATTTGCGATTCAGGCTGGCCGTGAAGTCCGGATAATTGTTAAACCGGACAAGATTGATGATCTGGGGTCAGTTCGGATGGTTCGTGATATTGTTAAGCGGATTGAAGATGAATTGGAGTATCCCGGTCAGATAAAAGTTATTGTAATTCGGGAAACTCGCGCGGTTGAGTATGCAAAATGATAATAAAACGGCCTTTTAAGGCCGTTTTTAATTTTGTCATCAAATATTGGTATTGATTGTAGAGAAGGAATCGGCGTAATTCTATAGAATATGTAGTGAAGCTGTAGCAGCTGTCGTAAACCTATATTTGATGGATGGTGATGAGATGTTAAAGATGCAGCAGCAGGATTCGCGAGTGGCGGATGGTGTTAATTTGCTGATATCTATACTTGTACGTTTTCCCGAAATCGGGACAATAAATTATGATGCCAATAAAAATACGCTAAAGCTGACGTTTATGGTAGCTAGCGATTTACAAGAACAAGACTTTGCAAAGACCAGAAAGCTTATGGTGGATAGTATTGCGGCATATCATATGTTAGAGGGGCTTAAGGCGGAAGTTAATGATGTTTCGCTCAGCGATTGTGACGAGATGAAAATGCTGACTATTTTGCGGGATGTAGCCAGTCTGACTAAGGGTGAGATTACACTGATTATTCAGCTTCTCAGGGATAATTGTCAAGAGTATTTGATCGCAGATCAAAACGAAGCAATGTTGGAAGAGGATCTGTTGGTGCAAGAGGAAGTCATTGATGATATGCTGGAAAATGTTAAGCAGCAAAAGCATTCTAATGGTCTGATCGGCATTCGTGAGGATGGCCGGGTGTTAGTTTTCAATAAATAATCTCCCCTATTTTATGGAATTCAGAAATTATTGTAATTATTTGAATTTTTACCAAGGAAAATAAAGGAATTTATTTTCCAGTAACGAATAACTAATAGAGTAAGCTCTTATGTTGCTATTATTTATTCAAATTAGGGGAGGTACAAAATCATGGAAGTATTGAAAGTTTCAGCAAAGTCCAATCCCAATTCTGTTGCCGGAGCGTTAGCCGGAGTGTTGAGAGAACGTGGTGGTGCCGAAATGCAAGCGATCGGAGCCGGAGCATTAAATCAAGCAATAAAAGCGGTTGCGATTGCGCGCGGCTTTGTTGCTCCCCATGGTGTTGATCTGATTTGTATACCTGCTTTTACGGATATTATGATTGATGGCGAGGAAAGAACAGCGATGAAGCTGATTATTCAGCCTCGTTAGTGGTAAAAACCTGTTTAGGTTACTAGGTTTCAGAATTTAGAGAAAAAACGGTCACTTCCAGTTGGCGATATGAAAAAATCGTTGCTGGGAGTGATTTTAGTTTATGGCGTATTTTAAGGGCGCAAATCATAAACAACGAAGGATGATGGAAGAATATTTTTAGACTTATTTTATATATTAAACTGCTATAAAGCTAGGGAAGGGGAGCTGAGGTATGGCCAAAAAGGTTATTATCGTAGGTGGGGTTGCGGGGGGAGCATCTACTGCGACCCGGCTTAGAAGGTTGAATGAGGACTATGAGATTATTATGGTTGAGAAGGGCGAGCATATTTCTTTTGCTAATTGCGGTCTGCCCTATTATATTGGCGGAACGATCGTTGATAGGGAGCGGCTGATTGTACAAACTATCGAAGGCATGGCGGCTAGGTATAATATAGATATCAGGAACTTTAGTGAGGTAATAAAAATTGATCGGGAGCATAAAGCGGTAACGGTGAGAAAGCTAAAAACTAATGATACATATATTGAGACGTATGATGTACTGGTATTGTCGCCAGGCGCAACCCCAATCAAACCGTCGATCCCTGGAATAGGGGCTGTGAATAATTTATTTACGCTTAGAACTATTCCGGACACTGATTTGATTAAAGCCTTTGTTGATACGAATAAGCCTAACCGGGCGGTAGTAATCGGTGGGGGATTTATCGGCCTTGAGATGGCGGAAAACTTACAGGCCCGAGGTATTCAGGTAACAATAGTCGAAATGGCCAATCAAGTCATGGCACCGCTTGATTATGAAATGGCCTGTATTGTGCATGACCATTTATTGGATAAGAAGATAGCGTTAGTTTTTGAGGATGGCGTGAAGGAATTTAGATGTAATGGAACCAAGCTGGTATTAAATAGTGGCCGTGAGCTTGAGAGTGATTTGACGATTCTCGCGATTGGTGTTCAGCCAGATACTAAGATTGCTAAAGATGCTGGTTTAAATTTAAATAAGAGAAA
>Ga0316602_10000493_pt1 | contig 19632 bp, 30 predicted proteins | sample OWC_soil_day10_C_FD_203103 | JGI IMG/M metagenome (GOLD analysis project Ga0316602, IMG submission 203103) | Wetland soil microbial communities from Old Woman Creek delta, Ohio, United States - OWC_soil_day10_CT | ecosystem: Environmental > Terrestrial > Soil > Wetlands | place: USA: Ohio... | reverse complement strand
CAACAAATGGAACCTGTGAAAGAAGCGTTTTCTTACTGACCTTTCCCCATAGATTTGAAATGATCTGGCTGATCTCCAAGAGGTTTTTCGGCATGGCCCGTGTAAATGTTGGTGTAATTCCGGATATATCCACGTTTACTGCTTTGCTCTTTTGGAGCCAACCTGCAAAGAGCCGGATCCTCTTGCGTAGTCCTTTTTTGTAGTACCGGGTCTTTATCTTTGTGATGTTCTCCATACCAAGGAGCTTAAACTCCATGGCCACGCCTGACACATTTCCGCCAAAGCTTTCATCTGTCATACAGGGAATATGAGAAAACTTGTGGATATCCTGCTCAATCGCTTTCTTAAGGACCTCGACGCCATTCTCATCAAATGTCCTGGTTAAATACTCCGCCTTTGCATCCGCTGGCAGCTCCAGAAGTTTATCCCGTTTTACCCGGTCTTTAGCAGATTTCCCTTCTTCGTCCTTTGCTTCCGGATCTCCAAGCATTGCACCGTATATAGCCAGAATCGCATCAATAAACTGTTCCTTAGCGGTGATACGGTCTGACATTAAAGCGTTATAGGCATCAATCAGCGGGATCTGAAGTTCAAAGTCACCGATCGCCAGTTTATTATTCAAGTACTCTACCACCGGGATCTCTTCAAAGTAATGAGGGGTAGGATCCTCCATGAGCGCCTGCGGTCCGGTGATATCGTCAATGTTAAGAACGTATTTGTAATGCTCCGTCAGTACCGTGGCAACAAATATCGTTCTCTTCTTGTCAGAATCGTCTTTCCTGGCATAATAGTAAACTGCGAAAAGCTCCTTTTGTTCTATGGTATCATCATATACCATGAAGGTATTTTCCGGAGACAGGCTTTTTATGGTAAGATCTGTCTCTCCCTCTTCCGGGTAGATATACTCATAAGTTCTGCCATACACAGAAAGATCCAGACCATTATCTCCATCCGCCTCATCAGCTCCCGCCTGCTCAAAAGCATCTGTCAAAGCTGCTATATCCCCTTTACTCTTGTAGGACACGGAATTTCCTATAAAGTAAGAGCTAGCTGTATCTGCGATATCCTTCGCATGATTACACACCAGCTTTGTTTTACGGTCTTCTGACAATATTTTATGCTGCCCCTCATAATACTTCACGAGCTTCCTGAGTCTGGCTGCTTCCCTACGGTGCTTTACAATCAGCGTGCGTATTGCCTGTTTATCCGGACTCAGTTCGTCCCAGGATTCCCTGGGCATTGTGTATATGTACGTGGTTATCACCTTCTTTCTGTTATTGGTTGAATTTTTCAAATTTTTCTTTCTATACTGTATTTACTAGCCATTTAACGGCTTAGTACATAAGAAAGGAGTGAGAATGTATGTTTATACAATCAACTATCTCTTGTGAGTGTGGCTGTATATTTGAATCCGAATTTCAGACCAGCAAATTTGATCATGCTCCCAAATGTCCTGCATGCGGAAAAGTAATGAACTCCGAATCCTGGAAACAGCTTCGTTCTATCATGTCCAGTATAAATGACTACAATACTGATATGATGAAATGGCATATGGATAGAGGAGAGCCATTAATGCAGGTTCCTGCTATTACTGTTAGGACCTTGAAGGCAGATTAAATTTATCTAAATGCAATTCTTCAAGTACATAACAGTAAGTATCAAAGGCGACACCGGGCGTTAAATCAATGTTATATTCCTCAAGCAGCTCTTTCATGGAATGCGCTAAAGGATCTAACTTTCCGTTTAATGCCTGGTTAAGTCGTTCTTTATCACGAATATGTTTTTCAACATTCATCTCTCTCACCTCCTTAATTAAATCCATAAGCAGACTTGCTCCGGATCTTAATCGTCTTGTTGTTAAGTATCGTATAGCAGAAGTATCTGACTGCATCCATAGCGTGATCGTGCTGCTTTATGGGCTTATCTTCTCCCCGATCAGCGGCCTTTGGATCCCAGATGTAGGAGGCAAACTCTTTGATCGTATTGATACAGGACTGACTGAATGCGATCTTTTCTGTATTCAGGAGCGTAGACACCAACCGGATCCCGTCCTCTACATCATTGTCCGCCTTCATGGTCTTGTATCCCCGGTTGTTAAGCTCCGTTATAAAGGAAGCTGCCGAAGGATCCACGATGATTGCCTTGACCGGCGTTCCCTCTAGCCATTTCTCCAGATCATCCGCATACTGGGAATCAGCTTTCTGCTTTCCCTTATCCCGACCGGAGTAGTAATACTCCCTGGTGCAGTACCATTTCTTGTCTATACCCTTGTTCCAGAGAAGAAATACCATTGCATTCTGGGTTCCGTAGTCAATGCTGACATAGCGACCACCATCTATCAGCAGCCGGGCAAAGTCCACTACTTTCTTAACATGCCGGTCCACATCGAACATGTCGTAAATGATTCCCTCTGCCATAGCCCATAAGCCCAGTATGTATCGCTTATAGAAAACTCCACTGTACATGCTCCGGTATCTGGCCTTGATCTGCTCAGACAGGCTTAAGTTGTCTTCCATGGTAAAATGGAGGACGATCAGATTCTTTTTCTTGGCTTCATCGATCCAGTTTGTTTTAAACCAGTGATACGGTCCATCAGGGTTACAGTTAAACCAGTACTTCGATCCATCAACAGAACAACGGCCGGTCGCCTGATTGACAAACGATTCCGGCATCAGTGCGACTTCATCAAAGAACACACCGGCCAGAGTGATACCCTGAATGAGATCCTGGGAACGTTCGTCTTTTCCACCAAATATGTAAAAGTAGTTCGTAACCTTTCCCCGGCTGATCTCCACCAAGTTGTCAGATCTGTGATCCACTACACGATAGCCCCGGCTCTTAAGCATCAGCTTTAACCAGAAGAGAACGTTTCTTCGGAATGATCCAATTGTCTTACCACACATGGCGAAGTTCTGACCCTTAAACCGCTGCATTGCCCACATGATGAAAGACAATGACATACATACCGTCTTTCCGGATCGGATCGCACCGTCGGCTATGATTCCATCTTTATCCTTGACCGGAGAGGTATCGCACCACCATGTGAGAACCTTCTTTTGCTTTAAGGAAAACGACTGGAACTTAAATACCTGCAGCTTAGAGGATAGGCTGCACTTTTGTTTCAACTTCTCAATCCTAACTTTTAGTGCCTGCAGTCTTTCATTCATCAGCATCACCCCAGATCTCCGCAGCTCCGCTATTCATTGCATCCATAAAGCCATCGTCTTCAATATCCTGATCTGACGGATCTCGTTTTGAAGTCTCTAGTTCAACTTTCATCATAGCTAATTCTAAGCGAGCATCGTCAAGACTACGCCGGTGCTGAGATTCAATGGCTTTTTGTTTGTCTCCCCATGTATCAGGCCTACGGTTTTTAAGCCAGAATATCTGCGCCGTAGTATCAGGAATGACTTCTTTTGTTACCTCCTTCGTGATTACCAGTTCCTCGGGTTCTTTGGTTGCGTCCTCTGTATCTATAATAAACTGCACATAATCGTAAATCTTTTGAAGTCGATATTTGTCATAGAAAACTTGAGATCGATACCACGATATCATTTCATGATCCTTTTTACTGCTGTTGCAAGTCTGGCAACACGGGATCACATTGTCTCTGGTAAGGGTTCCACCATCATTCAAGGGCTTAATATGATCTTTCGTCATTGCAGTGTCATGATCTCCACAATAGCAACACCGACCACCAAAATACCGTACTGCGAAGTCCCAGTCTCTCTCTGTCAGTTCAGATTCTCCTCCATGGCGCTTCTTTTGCCCGGTGTCCACAATACGTTCTTTTGTGATTTCTGTGTAGGCATACCCCAGGGCGCGTTTTAGTAAGGCGTTTTCCACTTGAACATCAACGACTTCTTTCCCCTTTTTTAAGGCCTCTAAAATGTCCAAGTGATCACGTTTGTAATTATATAACGTTGCTTTACTGATCCCCATGTTATGAGCTATCTGTTCATCGGTCAATCCGTCTCTCGCCCAGGATTCCAGCAACAGCAAGCCATCCGGCGTCAACCAGTATTCATATTTTCCTTTTGCCATCAGTCTCACCTCACCTTCCAATCTGGCTAATTTTTATAACAAAAAAGGTGGATCAGTATATTTCTGAAACCACCTTTTAATATTTATAATTCTTTTTCCTCTTTTTTTAAATTTGCCACATAATACTGCTGAACTATAAAGGCATCTATCTTTACTTTAACGTCTTTAATATCATCTATGTCCTTGCAGACTGCATAGAATGCCTTGGGCGATATTACATAAGATACTATGCTATTATCAAATTTCCCTGTAAATAAATAACTACCATCGGAATCCTGGACAACAGCCTTGAGTTCGTCTGTACTTTCATCTACAACCTGCTTTAAATATCTTTTAACCTCTAAATTTATTACACGTCTCTTTTTTAACTTTTCTAATAACATCAAAATTCCCCCCTTTTTTTACTTTCATCATACACCAAAATTTACCAAAAGAAAACACCCATCGGCACGAAATTCGACAGGCGTTTTCAAAAAGGAGAATATCAGGAATCAATCGGAACACCCGGAGTCGAACCGGGATCTCCCTCTGGGGGAAAGGGAGCTGCCATCATGTATTCCGCACCCCAGTGTTGCATTTTGGGCTCAACACTCTGACTTTTATACCCCGCTTTCTATCCGATTTGAAAAGCCATGAAGAAAGCATAAGAACGTCGGCTTTAATCAGTCACCGAGCTGTTACACCCGGCAACCGTAGGGGGATTACTGTTTTGTGTATTCAAGAATGACGTAGGCTGTACAACCAGCAAGGTATTTATCTTTACTTATCAAATGGTATTTAATAGCTTTGTCTTGACTGTAGTAGCCCATATTGATGGCGGTAAATAATCCATCCGTACGATTATAGGATGTCTGTAACGTAATTTGAGTGATATTCTGATTGTCGATTACGTTTCCGCTTAGATTAATCAAGCGATCAATATTAAGTTCTGGAACACTCGCAAAAACAATCGAAATGCCACTTTCCGCTGCAAGCGTTCCGGTAATCACCTTCCGGTAAATCGGCTTGCCATCAATCCATGTTCCGCACACAGTTTCTTCTGTAGAATATACATTACTGGCACCGCCACAACCATCACAACTTACCATCTGTAAACAATATCTGTTTTCCATAATTTTACTTCCTCCTCTGTTCTTTTTCCAAATTTATCTAATCTTGGATAATATTAAAATACCATATTGACTTGTCCTGTGAGTACCGCACTTTTTTAATATTATTTTTTCTGGCTTAATAACCAATAGAATTTCTTTCTTCGCTCATAGTACACGGTACGTCCACATGGAATATCCATAATCATTTTTAAATAGTGATATGTTACTCCTTCCACTGTCACAGCCTTAAGTATGTACTGATAAATATCCGGATCAGCTTCAATAGCCGTCTGCTCTATTGACCGACAATTCTGTTCCAGCATAGCCCGTCTCATAGCAAGCTGCTGCGTAGCGTCACCAACGTTCCGACTCGTAGGCATGTCAGTGATCTCCATGGCACCCACCGTATCTGTTTTATATTTAAGCTCGTCTTTCCACTCATCATACTGCAAGCACCAGTAATACAGTTCCCAAAAGCGATTTTTACTGATTCCGTACTTACTATGATTCAATGGTCTTACATTTCCCAAACTGTCACCCCCTTGATGTCTTTTTCTGATAATACGTCCCAATCGCAAACAATCTCCCATGATCCTTGCAACTGCAGCTTGTCCGCTTTGAATCAGATGGATAATACTTTCCACAGTACGGACACTTCTTTCGGATAACACTAAACCTCGTCTTTTCCATCTTTCTCCACCTCCACCGATACAATTCTCACCCGCTCCTGGGGAACATCTATGTATTCACCATTGTTAAGTAGGATCCCGATCAGACCGTCATTGCTGCCGATCATGGTCCCAAACTTCCTACCAGGATAAACCTGGACAGTGATTATCTGTTTATCTAAAAGCTTCATGCTGCACCTTCTTCCTTGCAGGAGGCTTCCTGCGCTTTGGATCCGGACAAAGGCTTGTAAATAAAAATGCTGGTTCTATTGCACTTCCTGTCATAACAGGCGGTGCTTTTATAGCTGCATCCGCCTCGGCCTGTATGCGACTGTTTACGCTGGCTCTGTCTGCTCTGCAGTCTTTTGATGATTTTCTCAATGTATCCCTCCTTTTTGGGGCAATAAAAAAACTACCAACCTATTATTGTTAGTAGTTTTTTGTTAAAATATTTAAGTTACTTTTACTTTCATCATAATGAAAACAGATCGAAACAAGGAGCATTTAGTCTATTGTATGGATTTCCTTCAAGTTCTGATAATGTTGCCTTCATCGAAAACAGATCTCCAAATTCCTTTTTTTGTTTCTTACTCCATGCTTCCCATTTTAATGGATTAATAGCAATATTTTCACTCACAATTGGAAGTGTGTTATTAATGTAATTCTTTCTTTCTTCATAGTTCAAAGCTGATAATTTAACTTTTATTGGTTCAAACAGATTATCATATTTTTGTAACCAAGCTATTATTGCATATACTGAATTATTCTCAGGAAAAACACTATAAAAAAGGTGACCTACAGGCTTTGTAAAATCAAGTAAATTCTGTATAGGATTACCCTCTAGATCAGTTGTCGGAGCTTCAAACCCAGAAGCTGCAAAGTTGGCAAATCCATCAAACTTCCATACAAAACTTGTGAGGATATCATATTTTTTACTTAAAAGTGCCCTATCAAAAGCCTTTTTCTCTAAATCAAAATCACTAATAGCTTGTTCCATTCCTATAAATGGAGATTTAAAACCTCTTGCATTAATCAAAGAAGGACGTCTTTTGTAAATACTACTCTGCATTTTCACAGCCTCTTGCTTCTTGTGATATTCAATAGCAAAGCTCCGATATATGTATAAAAAAATTTGCTCCTCCGTAAAAGAAAAATCTCTGTCCTCAATAGGAGCAAAAACAACTTTATCGTGATGTCCACAAAAACCAGTAAATACAGAAGCCTCTTTACGTCCATATTTTGTCATCATGGCAAATGGACTACTTATCTTAGGACAAGGCATATAAACATTTCCATCTGTTGATATTCTTTTTAAAATTTTATTATTTTGTATGGAGTGAGCACCAATTATAGTTTCAGAACATTGTGATTTGTCTGGATATAAGCATTGTTTAATGCGAGAATCTTTTTTGACTTCTTTTAAAGTATTAAAAAAATTACCAACATTTAAAAATTTTAGATCATCAGCTTTCCCCATACAACATTTTTTATACTTTTTTCCACTCCCACAGGGACAAGGATCGTTTCTATTAACCTTCTTACTCATTCATACACCCCCTCAATTTCTAGTTATTCTAAATCGAAATAACTACATAATATTATTTTATCTAAAAAACTATTAACTATCAATATAAAATTTTCAAGGTACAATATTTGTTTCACTATCTCTTCACAGATCTATCAAATTTCGGTCACATTTCCCCGGTATATTAATACTTGTAAAGAGGCAAACAACCTTTTATATAAATACTTTTTTTCATAACAGCCGGTAGGATCCGCCAATCTTACCGGCTACTCCCTTTTTTACAATATTAACTATAAATTTAAGCTTCATTTCAGGAGTGAATGGTATATTAATTGAGAAGAATAGTTTTTATCTTCATACTTTAGCCGGCAGGATTCGTCTCCCTGTCGGCATCTCCCGTTTTATGGGAATCATTTACCCTTCTGAAATTCCTTCAAGTAATCCACCAGAGCCGATCGGTTTGTACCACACTCATAAAATGTCCTGGATTCATCTTCTACGTAGACATTCTTGCCGTTGTGCCACTCTGATTTCACTCCCATGAGGTAATACTGTTGTGCGCCGTATTTATAATCCTTGGATTCCTTATAACTCTCCCAGGAATGTTTCCAGTACACCTTTACCACAATGGCAGCATTTTCCGACAAATCATATCGGTAGTACCGCTCCCCTGTTTCTTTAGTTTCGATCCATATCGGCCATGTCTCATAGGCATCCACAAAGGCGGCACGCTGATCATTATTTTTCAGAATAGGAAGCTCTGGCTGTTCCTGTTTTACGGGTTCCGGCTCTGATTCTGATTCTAGCTGCTCCTGCTCTTCTGCCATAGCCTCCAGTGCTGCAACGATTATCTTCTGGCGCTCAATGAATGGCGGCCACTTCTCCGGTACTTCTCCTTCAAATGCGCTCAGCCAATCTTTCAGGGTTTTCTTTGCTTCTTCAAGGACGTTCTTTGTAAGTGACGGTTCTGGAAGAATAAGTTCCACAAACTCTCCGTCAATCACGGTTTTAGAGGATTCCGGTACGCTTCCTGGTTGCTCAATAACGTTTTCTTGATTTTCCTCCACTTTCTCTTTTGCCAGTCGATCCGCCACATACTCATCAATCTGCTTCCTGACATAATTAGAAAACTTCTGGAAAAGGCAGATGCCCAAATCCTCATCACCACGGGAAAACTCAATGATTTCAGCACCCACCGACACTTCCACATCGTTATCAATCATGATTGGGTTCTCTTTGCGAGCATGGTACACAAGCTTAAGCATTCTGATGATTTCTTCATCTCTGATTCCGTAAAACACACCGCCATGAAATAGCATCCCTGCATTATCCTGAACAAATAACTGGGCAAACATCGCCACATGTCGGTCGGAAGCTCTGGAAATGTTTGCAAGGCTGTAAGATTCATCTACCAAGCTATCATCATCCGGATTATAAAATCCCAGTCGCGGAAGATCCTCCTGCTCCTCTTCTGGCTCCTCAAATTCAAATTCCGCCTTATCTCCGAAAAAGAAATTATATTCCCGTTCCAGTCTTGTGTTTTCAACGTCAAACGTAACAGCCGCGGGGCGATCGTCTCCTGAACAATTATAAAACACTGTAACAGCCTCTCCCTTGACAGTTCTGTACTCATCTCCATAGACCGAAATTTCATATTCTCTTTCTGGTCCTTTATATCCAGTTCTCAAATACTCCTTTACCACCTCTGAACGGATCCAGCCATAAGCATCACCTGTGGACGCATTCTCATTCCGATCAAAAAAGTGTTTAGTTACTAACTTTGACAGTTCCTGAACTTCCTCTGGATCCTGCTCCTTTTCCTCTGACTCAGAAGTTGTAACATCACAACTTTCTTCTGACTCAATAACTTCCTCTGGCTTCCGGATCTGCTTTAATTGATTGACCGTCATATCCGAATCGGCTTCCTCCCGCTGTTCCTCGGTCATGTAGGCCAACTCCACCAGTTGATAAGTACTGTATTCTAAATACTGTTTGCTGAGAATAGGGGAGTCTCCTCCGTCAGATAACTGCTGATTTACTTTAATGCACTTAGAAGCCCAGCCTTTGTCTTTGTTATACTTTCCACGAACATAATCTTCAAAGTTCTGATACCCGGACTCCTCGAACAATTTATCATCCCGGATTCTACGAAGATAATATCCATTTGCCACATAAGCCCTGGCCGCAGTAATAAGTCCGTTCTGTATGTATTGCTCCGCCTGCTCCAGTGTTATGGGAGAATTATAATATTTCAGTTCATCCATGGCAGCACCTCCTGACCTTATCTGATGGTTTCATAGATTTGCTTGTCCTCATTCCATTTCACTGCCACCGGAGCTCCACAGTTCAAGCAGTTAATATCAAACATAGATTCTGTCATGTTGGTGAGATACTTAAAACGCTTTCCGCATTCACAATTGATCCATAAGGGGACTAATGGCTTTTCAAACTCTGACCTCTTACTGCAGTTGTCACAGTGGTAATGATCTGATTCCTTTTTTAAGCAAGTCCCTTTTTCTTTTCCGCACACAGGACATTTTATGTACATGAAGCCTTTGTATTTCGGAGTATCCAAAGATGGTATTTTCGCTTCCAATTCAGCAAGCTCCGAATCCTGCATCGGATTGGCTACCGGCTTTTGTAAGACTTCATACTTTCGTTTTGGTGGAATCTTCACTTCTGGCTTAATTACTGCCTTAATTGGGACAATAATTTCTTCCGGTATAGAAGTCTTTCCTTTTTTCTTCATAGCAAGAAGGACTTCGTTCAGCTTCCCAAACACCTCCAGGGCTTTTACTTCTTCAAAATCAATAGCAACACTTGCTTCTGGCATTGATACTCTTACTTTCATGACTTATTCTCCTTTCCCGGCATACACTCAAAATGTATGTGCAGCTCACTCCGTCTCTTAGTTTTTATTTGCACATGGTCCCCTTGAATCTCCCTGCCGCAGATATAACAGAGGTACGTTTTCTGTTGGGGAACTGTTTTTGATTTAGCTGGCATTCTTTTCACACCCTTTCACAATTCCGTGAACAAGCTCCCGCAGCTGACCGGCATATTCGAGGATCAGATCTGCATCCTGTTGAACAAAAGCTGCCTGACTCGCCTTTTTCATAATCCCGGATTCCCTAATTGCTGTATTGATCTCCAGATATTTCTGATCAGCCTGGGAACGTTCAATGTATAAGCCACTTAATACCACATCCTGAAGAATTTCTTTTGTCATTGTCTGAATTCTTTCTCTTAACTGATCATAGGATTTCCGGTACTTCGTTGTCAGGAGCTCCAAAGAAACGTTTTCCCTATTCCGTTTCAAGCGTTCCAAAAGAGACTGGTACTCATTCATATCTACATCTGTCAAATCAAAAATGTTAGCGTTAAACTCTTCTTGGGTTTTGTTAGCCAATTCACTCATCGAGGCAGACATCTTTATGAACAGATCCACCTGCTCTTTGCTTTTAAACACAGGATAATGCCCTGGTACCATTCTGATATTGCTTTCCAGTATGCGTTTTTCCGCATATTTCTTAACTTCTTCTGTCATATCATCACCTTGGTAACCGGATTTCAGGTTACTGTAACCCTTTTTGTTAACATCATAGGTTACCGCTCAAGCCCTTATAAAATATAGGTTTTCTTACTACAGTAACCCAGTAACCCACTTTTTTTAATTTCCCTACGCGCGAGACATTTTTTATAAATGATTGTTAAAATTAATACACATATTTCAAAATTATTTTTCTATATATAAGAGTGTGATTTTTTAGGTTACTGGGTTACTGTACCCTAAAAGCGCCCTCAAACCCTTATAGAATCTAGCTTTTTGCGGTAACCCCTCAAAGGTTACTCTTAGTGAAAAGGAAGCTCTTCCTGACCGTTTTCAGCTTGATCTACCTTAACAAATCCATCTTTGTCCGCATCATCATCCAATTTGAGGAATACACAGCGTACTTTGTTTCCTTTGAAACTCTTGATTTTATCCATCTTTTTACCGCTGCTTTCTGCCTGTATCAGATCTTTCCGGTTCGCCCATGACAGAAAAGAGGTTCTTGAAAATCCTCCCTCTTTACATAGAGCAGTAAACGCTGTCGTGTAAATAATGGCGTACCCATTTTCGATCACGCCCCACTTTTCTATGTTCTCATTCTGAATGTCAAACCGCGCAGGGTTCATAGCGACCTTGTCCAGGATAAACTGATAGCAGCGTTCATTATCGGAGAGCTCGTTCCGGTCTACCAGGACCTCTTTGGCTTCCTCCAGACTGATATACTGTCCGTCCTTAAACAGGTAATCCGTGGCGATTTTATCAGCCGTCAGTACGATTGAAAGAGATAAGCTCTGCTTCTGCATCTTTTCATCATCAGCCAATTTCCGTGCGAATTCCTGTTGTATCTCCCTGATCTTATCAGTTCCCAGATCCTTTATGACCTGAATAAACTCACGACCAGCATGACCGTAATTCCTCTTAACTAGTTCCGCTGTACTGCCAGGGTTTTCAAAAACACGCTCTCCGCACTCTATTTCAAGAATACGGTTGATTGCTCCACCCTGGGTCACATAGGAGCTTAAAGGGCGCTCTCCATTTGTCAGAATACAGTTTTTCCAATGATTCTCACGGTTCAACCCCAATTCCTTGTTAGAACGGGTTTTCCCCTTGCCAGAACAAAGATCATAGACCAATCCCTCAAAGTTGTCTTCGATCTTTCGATTCTTTTTACTGGAATCGTCCAGGATCAGAGGAAGATTGTTCAGCAAGTCACAGATCGCTTCCAGTCCTACCTCTGTTCCCTTATAATCTTTTATGTAAGCATTCTCATCCGGATCGGCCCAAACAGAAGATGCCAGCATGAGAGATACTGTTTTACCTCCTTCAGTTTCTCCCCAAAGGTCCACAAAGTAGGGGAGTCCTCCAAGTGGCTGCACCAGTACACTGGAGAAGGCTGCAGCAAGCATAAACTTTATTTCAATTCTTCCAGCTTTCCGTAAAGCTGACACATGATCAAACCACGCCGTCCGGCTTCCGGACTGCCCTACGCTTTCATAAATCTGTCGGAAGCGAGCGTCACCATCGAAGACAATATCCGTATCGTAAGGCAGGAATCCGCCCCTGATCCACCCAAGTTTTGATGTAGAATACTGGACTGCGATATGCTCCTCATTGGCATTTTCTACGTCAGCCAGATACCGAACCAGATACTTCGCGTTTTCACTGGTAACAGCAATCCCGCGGCCTGAAAGCGATACAATTTTATTAGCAGATGTGACCATGGTCTTGGGGACAATGATCTCTTCCCACCGACCATTACGCTTATATGCCAGTTTTATCTGCTCTTCTCCGGTCTCCAGGTTCTTTAGGCGTTCAATTGGTAAGATAGGGTGATAACAAGCCAGGATATCTGTATACCCTGTTGATGGGTTCCTGAGACAGATACCGGTTTCCGTTGCAAGCCATTCCTTACATTGCATGTTGTCATAAGGACCGGAAAAATTTGTCCAATTTTCCAAATAACAGGGAGCCTTAACCTTTTCCCGCTCCTGACGTTTCATTTCTTTCTCAACCTTTTTATATGCTGATACCATTTCTCTAAATTCTGTCTTTACTCTGAGTTCCGCAGCCTTTAAGCCAAGGGAAGCAAGAAGTTCCGCCCGATAAAGCTCATCTTCCTGGTCAAAAACTTCTGTCAGTACCTCGTTGGATAATAATGTTTCTGCCGTGAGCTCATTCAACGGCACCATGCTACCACCTCGCCTCTAATTCATTTAAATCTGCATGTATGCAAAGCTGATACTGCAGGGCATTGTAACAATCGCACCAGACATCACTGAAAGGCTCCGATCGTTCCATATATGCTCTGTAAATGCCTATGAGCATACAGTTAAGCTGCCTTTTTCTTGCAACTCTCTCCCGTTCTTTCTTTATCATTTCCCGACGCTTCTGGGACTTGTAAATGGTCAGCCTGGAGGAGAATGTTGGTTTTTCATATGTTCCCCCAAGGAGCTGAAACGCCTCCTTGAAGGTAAGATTTTCCATCTGTTCTACAAAAGAAAAAATGTCACCACCAGCCGCACATGCATGACAATAAAAATCACGTTCATGTACTTTTAGAGAAGCCTGTCTATCCCCTTCGTGAAACGGGCATTGAATGAATCCCCTCCTATTTGGTTGGAAGCCATAGCGTTCCACGATATCCCTCATGCTGTAAGTTGACTTAATTTCCTCAGCGGTCACCAGAGACACCTCCTAGTAGCTCTATGATCCGTTTTCCGGTCTCTTCCCTGTTGCAGAACTCAAACCGGCACTGATATTTTCTCTGCAAGGTGCAAAGGATCTTATACAGCTTTTCTCCGGTAATTGCTTTGGTTGTGATATCTTTCCACTTTCCAGTATCTGGATCCTGAACTCGTTTGTGCAGCCGGGGATTATCCCACCAGATCACATCTTCCAGAAGCTCCATGCCCTTGCCATGCTCGCAAAGAATAATCACATCGATACCGGCATCGTTTGCCCGGATCAGCTCATTCCGGAATCGGTCATGGTCCTGACAAACATTGCTGCACAGTTCCGTAAGATTCTGTTTTCGGTCAATAATCAACCTTGGGTTATCCAGGTTCATGTAATCCCCCACATACAGCTTTGATATATAATAATCCACGCCCTGATCTTCAAATTCTGTCAGGATCTTTTTTATTGCCTTTGCCTTTTCTCGACTGTCTATCTGTATATTCAATAAATGTCACCACCTAATTAAAGGGAAGTACTTCATCGTCTACATCATCAGGAATGTTCATAAATCCATCACCCATGGCACTGGAAGGCTCCGGCCTGGAGCTTCCTTGACCATTCTCTGAAGAGCCTTTACTCTCTACAAATTCCACATTATCCGTGCAGACATCTGTTGTGTAAATCTTCTGCCCCTCCTGGTTCGTGTAAGATCCCGTCTGTATGTGCCCGATCAGTCCCATGCGCATACCTTTGCTGAAATACTTTTCAATAAACTCTGCGGTCTTACTAAAAGCCACACAGGAAATAAAATCCGCATCCTGCTGACCCTCTTTGTGAAAGCGCCGGTCCACTGCTAAAGAGAACCGGGCAACCGTGGAACCGCCGTCTGAATACCTTACTTCCGGATCCCGGGTAAGTCTTCCCACCAGCTGCACATTATTCATGCTTAGAATCCTCCTTCTCATAAAGTTTTAGCTTGTCCATGCAATCCTTGTAATTTTCAAGGGTCATATCTTCAATCTTTTTAATTTTGTACATGGCCAGGATCTTTTCCATCTTTAAACCTTTGTTGCTGTACTTCTCAACCAATGATTTAACAGAGGCTATCATTGGCGCAGTTACCTTGTCCGATGATTTAGTTTCCTCAGATGAAGATTCTGGTGTTTTAGGTGCCGGTTCTGCTTTTTCCTTTGTTTCCTTGCCTTGTTTTGCAGTCTGCTTTCCCATGGAGAAAACCTCTTTTTTATCTTTTTCTCTACATATAACAAGGGAATTAATATTCCTGCTTTTATCGTATCCGATCTGAGATACATAAAAGGAATCATAGCAAGTAAACTTGCTTCCCGATTTTGTAATGTTACAGTTTGGAGAATTTATCCAAATAAAAGGGGCTGTATAAAGCTCCCGACCAATCCCCCAGTTAAAGCACGCTCTTTTAAAACTATCAGAAGCAAGCCCTTTCTCCTTCTCGGTATAGCTTTCCGTTCCAGTGTCTTCCTTATCAATCCACTGGCCCTTTTCACTATCCCATAAAGAAACAATGCAGTTCGCATTTTCTCTGGTGTGGTGACGCTGCCAATTCATAGGCCCCATTACTTCATCAAGAATGTTCTGATCGACTCTGGCATCCTTGTAAAGAAGTAAGGAGATTCCATTTTCTTTTACCGTGGAAATCCGACAGTCAATTTCATTTGCCTGAAGAGTCCTAAAGTTAAGTTTCTCCATCCTGATCCTCCTCTTCAACTCTGATAATAGTATCGTTGGACGCATACTTAATCATACTGGAGGCCAGCTCTTTCACGGATAATTCCCCGTTTGCTTTCTGTAGGAAGCTTTCTAACACATCCGCTGCGTCAGAATCAATTCGGATAATGCCTTCCCCTCGTGCCCCCCTGCTGATCTTAACTTCTTTATGCCTTTTAATTGATATCACATTCGGCATTGTCATCCCCCTCTTCTACAATCCGGCTGCACCACATATCTGCAAAATGCAAGATCATGTAAAGAGCTGTTTCCTTACCATTAATCTCCCGGTATAAAGGACCATACAGACCATTGTGATACAGAATTGCATGATACTCTTCCTCTGTCAAAGCTATGTATTCATTGATGATTGTTACACTCCGGATCTCATGCGGTACGTTTAACAGATCTGGATTTACTTTAAATGGCTTGCTTTCTGACTGCTTATACTTCTGCACCGGATCCGCCTTAGTTGGTCGACCATCTTTCACAATATTGGGAACATATCCTGGCTTTTGAAACTGACCACACTTTCCAAGGTCATGAAGCAATCCACAGATAATGACTGAATCGGTCCATTGTGAAATATATGGCTCCTCGTACCAGACATTTAAAAGGGAAAGTGCGTACCGAGTTACATTCAAACTGTGTTCCGCCAGTCCTCCTGTTTTTGCCAGATGATTCCCTCCGGAACATGGCATTTCATAAAAACCGATACTTTCCATGTGTTTCAACAGACGTTTCATGCCTTCCTTGTCTTCATTTCCTGCAAGCAGTAACATTTCCTCGATCTGATTCTTGACAGAATACACTTCCTGTTTAATGCCGTCATTCCATGGAAACTGTTTTTCCTGATCTATATTCTTATTCTCATTCATAGTTTAGTCCTCCAAAAATTCTCCGGCCTCCATTTGGGCCATCTCAGTAAGTACGATGTGATAGACTTCCTTATCGTCGGGGTCACACTCATTATTTTCAATCTGAGTAAGCTTTTCCCTGAGAAGTATCCAGAGCTTACGATATTTCTTCATCACTTCGGGGCCCCTTTTCTGGCAGTTCAAAGCCCAGAATACATGCAATCTCTTCCCTTGAAACACTGAAATCACTTTTAATAGTAAATGTTTTCAATGTCTCAATGCGAGCCAAGGCTATTTGACCATTCGTATAGTCGCTTAATGAAACATAGCTCATTGTAATTTTCTTTTCCATCTTGATTTCCTCCGATAGATTCCCTATAATAGGGATGAATAATATTTACCTAGTTACCTTGATTCCCTGGGAGTTGCCGCTCCTGGGGTTTCTAATTTTTCGAAGCCAATAATATGGCCATCGTTTATCAACAGCGGATACAAATGCCCTGCATTGAAAGCTCTTTCCAATGTGTTTATGGTCAGGCTCTCGATTTCTTCCGGTGTCCAATTAAAAGTATTCATGATTTCCTCACCTCCTCTCACAGCACCTCCAGCGCACCAACCACCATAAACATCAAAGCCATTGCGCTAATGAAGATCACTGCCGGCGCGATCCGCTTTGTAAATTCTTTGAGCTTCGATGGGCAGGTGTCGATGTAATCGTCTAAGTTGTCATAGTACCTCATACATTCTCCTTTCCTTACGGCTTGTCCATGCGGACCGGCATCAGCCGGTTTCATCTTTCTTCTCTTTATCTCTGTAGATACTAGATGCGATTCGGCCGACATTATCAAGAATCTCCTGCTTTTCTTCCTCTGTTTTCACAAAACAATCATCGTGAGCACGAATAAGTGTATTACCGATTTTCATTTCCATGATTTGCATATGTAACACCTCTCTTTCTCTTAAGCCTATGCGATATTGGTTGTACTTGTTGCGTACTTATAAATCTTCTTTTATTAATATGGAAATATGTACACCATTCCTTTCTTGTAAATTTTCACAATTTTATTTATAATATAATTAAAAGCTTTCCCTAAAAATAAATTTGAAAGAAAGTGGGTAAAATTTATGGATTTTTTATTATCAGCCTATGAAGAATTAAAGCAATTATTAGATCCCGGTATAGCTCTTTTTATTGGGATTCTATCAATATTAATCACAAAAAATTCTTATAAATCATCTGTTGCACGTGAGCGTTTGGAACTTGTTTATCACCCACTATTTTTAAGCATAGAACCTTATCTTTATAAAGAAATCGGTGCGGAGGATCTTAAAAAATTTATAATTTTATTTGAAGAATTAGAGTTAAAGCACTCGCTTTATATATACCCATCTCTCCGTTATTGGGTAAAAGATATTAAAAAACATACTAATTACTCTTTTAAGAAATATGAAAATGATTGGATTATTATCTGTAATTATATTTCAAAAGAATATGACAAATTATGTAAACTAGCCTACATGCCTCTAAGAAGCACTGCATATCGTGTGAACAATAGGCAATACAAAGATAATTTTTCTTTGTTCCTTGGAGTAATTAAATTAATTTGGCCAAATTTAGTATTTATTACGATACTAGTGTTTATGACCTCTCCCAAGCTTGTGCCTATTGGATATTTACTATTATTCGCATGGCTAATCAATACATCTTTTAATCATTAATAAAAAAACCAATACATATAATACAGAGTATTTACCCCTATCTTCTGTATCAGCATTAATATAAAATGGCGCTAAAATTGCAAGTACTACAATATTCCATACTATTAAGACTATAAGTTTTTCCATTTCTTTCACCTCTTCTTTTTTTGTGTCTTTTAAGACACATTTTCTTTAAAAAAAATTCCCATAGGTGATTTCAGACCTAAGTAATTTACGATTTCTTGAATCTCATTCTGTGTGAAGTTTGAAAGCCCATTACATTTTCTATAAAACGCAGAACGACTAATCCCAATTTCTTTACATAAAACTTCAATCGTAACTCCTTTAGACTTCATCTCATATTCCAATCTGAATTTGTCCATTTCACCATTCCTCCTTTCAGTGTCTTTTAGGACACTTATAATCTAGCACATTATAAGTTAACAGTCAATACCTTTTTGTCTTTTAGGACACATTCTATAGGTTTTATTATTTTAATGTTGCTCAAAAGACACAAATGGTTTATAATAGATATATCCAAAAAAGAGGTGATTGAAAATGGACATGGGACAGAAGATTTATAATTTGAGAAATCAAAAAGGAATGACATTAGAAGAATTAGGTACTAAAGTGGGCGTTGGCAAAAGCACTGTACGAAAATGGGAAAATGGAATAATTGCGAATATGAAACGAGATAAAATTGCAAAAGTTGCAGAAGCCCTTGAAACGACACCAGCTTATTTAATGGGCTGGGAAGATCATCTGGAACATAACCAAATATCAAAACAAGAGCAAGATCACCTAAACAAATATCGTCTTATAGATGACAAAGGTAAGCATACAGTAGAGACCGTACTGGAAATGGAATACAACCGTTGCAAAGATACCTCTGACTCTATTAAAACAAAGCTAAAAACAAGAGAGGATAAATCACACCTAATCCCTGTGGCTGCTCACGAACGTACAGATATAGAAGTAACCGAAGAAATGAAAAAATACGATGATGCTTTCTTTGATGAATAAATTAAATACATAAGTAGATTAAAATAGCCAAAGGCTTTTAATAATACAAATGAAATGAGGATAAGAGTATGGCAGCAAAAAACAAAGTAATTGCAGGAGATTACACAGGAACAGTAGTGGGTACGGCTATGGGAAAAGTTTATCTAGTTATAGGCTGGGGGAATAATTACTACCTTGACAAAACAACTGTAGAGAATTATGAGCTTATTACAGATGAACACAGAAAGAGTGCAACTTCTGGTGTCGCACGTGGACTTGTTGGAGGTGCACTTTTAGGTCCTGTAGGCTTGCTTGCAGGTGGATTATCTGCCAAAAGCAAAGGCATATATCAAATTGCTATACTGTTTAAAGATGGCAAAAAAAGCCTTATAGAAGTTAATGATAAAATCTATAAACTGATCATCAGTAATTTATTTTAAAAAACCGCCCGGTGCTACCAACACCGAACGGCTTCACATAGATCTTATCTTACCAAATTTTCGGAAAGATATATCCATCTAGACAATGGAATTATATCATTTTCGGAAACAGCTTGCAATAGCTGTTATTTTTGTACCCAAATTTAAGTAAACTATACAAGGAGATGATATAATGCTTGACCCATCAGGAATCTATTACATGTACTTGCGTAAATCCAGAGAGGACCGGGAAGCCGAAGCTCATGGCGAAGGTGAAACTCTGGCCAGACACGAAAAGCGCCTTAACGAACTGGCCGAACAATTAAAAATCATAATCTCCCACATCTACCGTGAAGTAG
>Ga0316602_10000492_pt1 | contig 19659 bp, 15 predicted proteins | sample OWC_soil_day10_C_FD_203103 | JGI IMG/M metagenome (GOLD analysis project Ga0316602, IMG submission 203103) | Wetland soil microbial communities from Old Woman Creek delta, Ohio, United States - OWC_soil_day10_CT | ecosystem: Environmental > Terrestrial > Soil > Wetlands | place: USA: Ohio... | reverse complement strand
CCATAAAGTTCTTTCCAGCCCATTGTCACGATGACTCTGCCATTAGCAACAAAATCTTCACCTGCATATTCAAGCTCCGCGCGAGTCTGATTATACACGTGAACAGGATAAAATTGCGCTACATAGGCCTGAGCAATTAAGAAGTATAAATTTCTTTCGATTTCCGGTAATGTGTTAATTTTACAGGGTACTTCCGTGGGAATGATCGCATGATGGGCCGTAATCTTTTTATCATTCCAGGCACGGCTCTTAATTTTTATATCAGCCTTTCCTGACCAGACTGCAAGCTCTTCCTGGTGACTATTGCGTAAATTAGCCAGAATGACAGTGGCATCCGCTTTTTGAGACTCAGGCAAAAAATCACAATCTGAACGGGGATAGGATGTAAGTTTCTTTTCATATAAATTCTGAACCCCGGTCAAAACAGCCTGGGGATCATATCCGTACTTTTTTCCGGCCAGAACCTGTAGAGCCGACAAAGAAAAGGGGAGGCGCTGAGGTTCTTTTTTTTCATTGGTATCACAAGATACGATAGAAACGTCTTCTTGTGCTTTTTCCAGTTTCTCAATCAATGCTTGTGCAATAACAGGATCAACTAAACGTCCTTCTGAATCCCTGCCTAGCTGTTCTTCTTTTGCTTTCCACGATGCTTTAAATGGTCCATTCTCATGTTTTATGTCTGCCTTAATTAAAAAGTAATCTGCTGCTTTAAAGTTATTTATTTCTCGCTCCCGTCTCACTACCAGCGCAAGAGTAGGAGTTTTAACCCGACCGATGGGTAATGTAATTTCGTGACCAGCGCTTTGGGCGGCTAACGTAAACGCACGAGACAGGTTCATCCCAACAAGCCAATCGGCCCGTGAACGAGCTAAAGCCGACTGATTTAAATTAAAAAAATCCTGATTACTGCGCAGATTCGTAAGTGCTTTTTTTATACTTTTTTCATCCAGTGCATTTACAAGAATGCGCATAACTGGTTTTTCATTATGAGTATAGCCTAATACTTCATCCACCAGCAATTGCCCCTCCCGATCCGGGTCACCTGCATGAACAATTTCTGCGGCTTTACCAATGAGAGTCTTAATAATATTAAATTGCTTCATGCAGGAATCAGCCACTAACAGCTTCCACTCTGCAGGAATAATGGGTAAATCTGCAGCCCGCCATTTTTTATATTTTTCATCATATTCTCCCGGTTCTGCTTGGCGAAGAATGTGACCAAATACCCAAGTCACGACCCCGTCGCCGGTTTCAATATATCCATCTTTGCGAACGAGAGGGCCAGGCAGGCATTTTGCAAGTTCTGCTGCCATACTCGGTTTCTCTGCAATAAATAATTTCATGCGACTCTCCCTGTCATCTATTTTAAACCTGTGATTAAGTTGATTCGATCTAGCTCCGAATTAAATTGTCCTGAACCCTTATTTTACACGATTCTTTCTAGTTACCGCAATGATTTTCTGCCAAGAGGAAAGAACATTGACATGCTACACTACATAATTATAAAATAGAGTAGCCTTCTACAGGAAAACGATTTGCTATTCTTAGAAAAATAGTATATAATGCATATAGGAAATTTCATTGGGGCGTCGCCAAGCTGGTAAGGCACGGGATTCTGATTCCCGCATCCGCAGGTTCGAGTCCTGCCGCCCTAGCCATATAATTTCAAAAGCAATATATTATTATGTAAATCACCCTGCATTCATTGCAGGGTTTTAATTATTTTGAAAAGCAAAAAAATAATTAAAACGCGAAGATACGAAGAATACGAAGGAATATAACATGCCCTTCCTCCCTTCGTGTCCTTCTTACTCTTCGCGCCTTCGCGTTTCAAACGTTTTTTCACCCTGTTCGCTTTTATGCTCTCTTACACTTTCCACTCCAGGAACAAAAGCCTCTTTAAGACTTTTCTTTACCGATTGGTAAACCATTTTATAAAATCATCACTGGGCAAAGGCTTCGAAAAATAATATCCTTGTATCTCATCGCATTCAAGCTTTCGTAGAAAATCTAATTCTTGTTTCGTTTCAACGCCCTCCGCAATGGTTTTTATCTTCAAACTCTTTCCTAAAGCCACTACCGCCTCAATGATTGCTTCATTAACCGAGTCCGTCGACAAACGCCGTACAAAAGATTGGTCAATTTTCAACCGATCCAAAGGAAAATAGCGCAGATAACTCAGACTGGAAAACCCAGTTCCAAAATCATCTAAGGATAAATTGATTCCCATCTCTTTAATAAACTCTAGCTGCTTGATAACAAATTCCGGCTGTCGCATGACAACGCTCTCAGTTAGCTCCAGATCTAGATATCCTGGTTCAATACCACTTTCTTTTATAATATTAGAAAGCATCGTCAAGAATTCCTTTTCCTGAAATTGAATGGCAGAAATGTTCACGGAGATAGGAATTGGCGGTAAGCCCTTTCGAATCCACTCTTTATGCTGCCGGCACGCTTCTGCCAAAACCCATTCGCCAATGGGAATAATAAGACCTGTCTCTTCTAAAATTGGAATAAAATCTCCTGGTGGTATGATTTCAGAATTAGGACGCATCCAGCGGATCAGAGCTTCCACTCCAATGAGAGCTTCTGTTTTACTGTCCACTTGGGGTTGATAAAATAGAACAAATTCTTCTCTTGCCAGCGCACGCCGTAGATTATTTTCAAGCATAAGACGTTCCGATGCATATTGATTCATATTGGCTTCAAAGAACTCATAAAAATTACGTCCATTATCCTTCACCTTATGCATGGCTGTATCAGCATTGCGAATTAGCACTTCTGCCGTATCTCCATCATCAGGATATACACTGACGCCAATACTTGCAGTAATGATTAACTCGAATCCACCATGCAAGAGAGGCCTTTCCAAAGCACTCATGACCTCATGAATTACTTTTATAATCTCTTCTTTCTGAGAAATTTTTGGTACAATAAAATTAAAGGTATCGCCACCAAAACGCGCTGTTAGACTTGTTCTCTTAGAGCAGGTCTCCAGCCGATCGGCAAGCTCCTTTAAGACTTCATCCCCCACTTTATGCCCTAAGGAATCATTGATATTTTTAAACCGATCCAAATTAAGAGAAATAACTCCTACGCCGCTGCCGCTATGACGAGCTCTTTCTATATCTTTTGCTAGTTGTTTGCCTAACACTTCCCGATTGGCCAGTCCCGTTAGCGCATCATGCCTTGCCAGATAATGAATCCGCTCTTCGGCTGCCTTTTTCTCACTCATATCGGTAAATCGTGCTAGATAATTAATCAAATTGCCTTCTTCATCTTTAATCTGATCAATTCGTAACCATTTTAAATAAATTACACCATCTTTTCGCTTCTCCCAAATCTCTCCTTCCCAAGAACCTGTTTGAATAATTGCCGCCCACATGTTTTGGTAAAAGATCTTATCATGGTAACCAGACTTTAAAAGACTAGGCTCTCTACCAATGACCTCATCAGATGAATAACCTGTAGCTAAAGAAAAAGCGCGGTTTACGGCAACAAAGCGATTCTCTTTATCGGTGACTGAAATTGCTTCGCCACTGCTTTCAAATATCTTAGCCCAAATCGGCATTTGCTTTTCTATTTTCTTACTTTCTGTAATATCAACCACCAAAGCAACAAGTCCTGTTACAATGCCATCACAATTCATAGTTGGTAGCTTATTCGTATAGATCCAGCGGCTCTCACCACTGACATGATTGATTTGTTCCAAAATGCCAAGCTTAGGCTCAGCCGAGTGTAAAACTGCCAAATCATCCTCATAATATTTTTTCGAATAGGCAGGAAAAAATTCCTGTGCCGATTTTCCTACAAAATCCTGAATGGGAATACCAATATCTTTTTCCACCTGTTTATTTACACGAATAATTTTATTATTTGTATCTTTATACCAAATCTGCACAGGAATTAAATTAAATAATGTCTCATATTCTCCCATTTGATGATTCAATTTTTGATAAGCCTTATTTTTCCGCCATAAAAGACCAGCCAATTCCGTTGCCAGTGCAATCAATGTTTTTGCAGTATCAGTAGTACTGCCAATCGCAATTTTACCCCTTCTGGTATCCTCCAGAAAAATAAATTCCTCTATATAATCACAAGATGTGTTCCTCTGTAAACTTCTAGTATGCTCATCACCAGAAAGCTTGCACTTTTCTCCAAATTCCAAATCACCAGACTCAGCAAGAAGCACCCCCGTATGATCCCAAATCATAACAGGGTACCCACTTATATTATAAATTAAAGCAACAATCTCTTGAGCAATAGACGTGCCTGACTCTAATTTCAAAACACTTTACCTCCGCTCTTTAACTCTCTGTATTTCTATATAAGAGCACCTGTAGCTCTATTCTAAAGGATTAGTCTTATACTTCGACAAGATACCACATAATTCCTATAAGAAAATACAGTATTGCGGGACTAAAAAATAAAACCTTTTGAACCGCCAAGACGCGAAGATTATAAAGAGCAGATTGATTAAAATAGCTATAATACTCCGACGCATTCCTTAAATTGCAAAGAACAAATTGAACCAGGAAATTTCCCTAATCGGCAATGCACTTTAATGATATACAAGCTTCGGTGATATTTGGTACAATAGAGTAAGATATGAATGAGAAAGGAGCTTCTTTGATATGCAAACTCCAACCCCGCCAACGAGACCAACGCCTCCTACACCTCCCACTGTGAATCCTAAATCTTCTGAGAATAGTGCTGCAGATCAGCCTTCATCACCACCCGCATCCAATTCTATTAACGCCGATAAATCAGCAACTGTAAAGACACCAACGGAAGGCAAAACAACTAGTCCGCCTCCTGCAACTACAAAGAAGGCAGCCTCTCCCTCCTCTACCGATAACACTCCTGTTCCTGCACAACCTTCTTTAGGAACGTATCAGGAAACTTCATCCCAAACCACCTCCACCCCTACAGTGTCCACCTCTAAGAATAAACCTTCTCCTTTTGGTTTCGGCTTCTTCTTTTCTCTTGTATTACTCATTGCCATTTCTCTTACCTGTTTCCGCCTATGGAAGAACACGCACAAAAAACAACGAACCATTCTTAATTATTCCGCCGAGAGTCCACAGGATCTTCTGAATTTAATGAATTCCTCAGCAACCGCTTCTCCTTCTCCTCAGAAAATAGTACAGGGAAAGAACAAATCATCATCTAAAATAAAAGGCAACTTTGAAGTACGAATTTAAGTCTTTTTTCCCCAAGGAAAAACTATTGACAAACATAATATTCACCCCCTATAATGAAAAGCAATAATAAATATGTGCTTTAGCTGGTCAGAACACTGAAGGCTGAATAAATTGGCATTGCCAATTTATTCAGCCTTTTTGTTTTTGCCAAAAATAAGTCGCATATCTTCCCATTTACATTCTAGGAGGAATCGCTCTATGGCAACTAACGAAAAGCAATATTGGGATTATAAATTAGAAACACAAACCAGAGCTGACTGGGGCTCTTTAAAACTACAGCTGCTCATTTCACATCTAAAACACGCCTATGAAGGTTCTGCCTATTATCGAAAAAGCTTCGATGCTTTAGGCTTACATCCAGACAAAGTAAAAAGTTTGACGGATATTAGGCATTTTCCAATGCTGCAAAAATCAACACTGCGAGAAAGACAAGAAACAGTAGCCCCTTTGGGCGATATTGTTGCTGTACCAGAGAAAGATATTGTGTATATTTCAACATCCAGCGGCTCAACGGGTATTCCTACAGCTTCGCCATTTACGGCTAAAGATTTTGATGACTGGATTGATTATGAAGCCAGACAGTTTTTCTCCAGCGGGCTACGTCCCCATGATCGCTATTGCCATGCTTTAAATTTCTCTTTATTTGTCGGTGGACCTTGCGTACTAGGTGCACAAAAGGTAGGTGCTCTTTCGATTCATGCAGGTACCGTTCCATCTGAACGCCTCTTGAGTCTCATCCGTCAGTTTGAGGTGACAGCGATTTGGACAACACCTTCCTACGCCTGGTATCTAGGAGAAACCGCAAAAAAAGAAGGGATTGATCCCGCAAAAGAGCTGTCCCTTCGAAAGATTTTTGTAGCTGGTGAACCTGGCGGCTCCATTCCGGAAACAAGAACCAACATAGAACAACTATGGGGCGCACAAGTTTATGATTATTATGGTCTATCTGATATTTTCGGTTCCTGCGCTGGTATGTGCGAGAAGAAAAACGGCCTACACTGGGCTGAAGATCACATTCTCACCGAGGTATTAGATCCTGATACGGGGGAACCTGTACAAGAAGGAGAGCGAGGTGAATTGGTACTCACTACGCTGCAAAAATCCGCTAGACCCCTCATACGCTTCCGAACTGGTGATATCGTATCCTATACCACTGAGCCTTGCCAATGCGGTCGCACTTCTCTAAGACTACATGGCATACATGGTCGCCTAGACGACATGCTTATTATTAAAGGCGTGAATGTATTCCCTAGTGATGTAGAATCCATTGTCCGAAAAGATCCCGATTTCACAGGTGAATACAGCCTCATCGTAAATCGCGGCAGCAATCATTTGGATGAATTAACCATACAGGCAGAACGCAGCAATAGCAAAGATCAGACAGATTTAGCGGCAAAACTGAATAAAGCATTAAAAAGTACAATTGGAGTTTCCGCCAAAATTGAAATTCTAGAATCAGGTACTCTGCCAAGAGCTACGCATAAAGCAAAACGTGTAATTGACAATCGAAAAAATCTTTGGATCTAGGAGGATTCTATGACTTTACAAAACGGCTCTCAATATACCAATAGTCTAAAAAAACTACGTCCCAACATCTACAAATGGGGAAAATTAATAGAAGATGTTACCACCCACCCTGCTACAAGGCTTCATGTTCAATCCGTTTCCCTTTCCTATGATGCAGCCTTCGATCCTGATCAGACAGATCTCTTCACCAACACATCTCACTTTTCAGAACAAAAAGCTCACCGCTGGAACACATTAATGAAAACGCCGGAAGACGTCGCAGGAAACATCCGCATGAAGAGAGCCCAATTTCGCAAAACAGGAACTTGTCAAGGTGCTACCTGCACAGGCTGGACGATCCTAAATGCCCTATGGGCAGTAACCTATGAGACAGATAAAGAACTGCATACTCCTTATCACAGCAGACTGGAAAAATATTTGCAATATGTAGAAGACAACGCACTGGTACTCGCTGGCGCTATTACAGATGCCAAAGGACATCGGGCATTAAAACCTTCCCAGCAAGAAAATCAAGACAGCAACTTGCACATTAGTAAAGTGGTGCCGGGAGGTATTATCGTCAGAGGGTATAAAGCGCAAATCTGCGGTGTTGCAGCCATTCATGAAATCCTCTGCGTACCCGGCAACGCTTATGGAGAATCCGATAAAGATTTCGCCATTGCCTTTGCCATTCCCCGAGATGTTCAAGGTCTTACTATCGTAGAAACTCGCCGCCCCAGTGATACCAGAGACGAAGAAGAAGGCTGGGATTCACCTAAAGCTGGCGCCATTACCCAAGCCTATCTCCTTTTTGATGATGTGTTTGTCCCAGAAGATCGTATCTTTCTCCAAGGAGAATATTCCTACGCAGGAAAATTCATTGAATATTTTACAGCTCTGTATCGTTCTGCCATCGGAGCTTGCGTAGCCGGGCAAGGTGATGTACTAATCGGAGCCGCCATTAATATGGCTCGTTCCAATGGTCTTTCCCGCAAAATTTTCCAAGATAAACTAAATCAAATGGCAGTTAATAATGAAGTCACCTTCGGTATAGGCTTAGGAGCGATTCTCTTAGGACAACGTCACCCTTCGGGAGTTTGGCTGCCCGATTCCCTGTTGGCTCACGTTAATAAAACCCAAGTCGCAAGACTCCCTTATGAAACAAAATTATTGGCTCAGGATATCAGCGGTGGAATTTCCGAGACAGGCTGCTTCCCATCTTATACTGATTTTCAATCACCAGAATATGGCCAGGATTTACTTCAGGCTCTTGCAGCCGGCACTGACGGAGAAACAAGAGCTCGAGCTGCACGGCTGGTAGAATGGCTGACGATTGGCGGAGGTGTACCTGGCTGCATGCATGGCGGCGGTTCTCCTGATGGAGCCAAATTAGTCGTCAGAGCACTAGAACCCTGGGAAGAATATGCTGCCGCCGCACAAAAAATCGCAGGCATAAAGACAGAGTTAAAAGACCCAATCTTTAAGAAGTAGGATATAGCTAACTATTTCTATCATCATAAATAAAAAGAGCTGCTTACTATGTCCAAACCAATCATTTGGGAAGAACTTACTTTAGATACTGCTTTGGAACTGAGCAAGGAACGAGGAATTATTATTTTTCCTGTCGCCACAACAGAAGCTCATGGGAATCACTTGCCTCTAGGAACCGATACCTTCACTGCAGAATGGATTGCTCTGGAGCTAAGCAAGCTAACAGGACTGCCTGCAGTCGTACCAACCCCTGTTCGTGCTGGAGCATCCCCTACATTTCATTATGATACAAAAGGAGATCCACTGCCAGGTACATTTTAATTGATGCTTTCGGAGTATAAAAAAATATAAAAATAGGGAGATACATAATGAAAAAACAACTACGTTTTATAACCTCACTGCTGCTGATCCTTGCCATTGGTCTTATTGCTGGCTGCCAGTCCAGCCAGCAATCCAGCAGTCAGTCACAGCAACCAAAAAAATTAGTATTTGGCGTTGCCCCAGGCCCTTATGGTGATATGATTCGTCATGCCATCAAGCCAAGTCTTGAAAAGAAAGGCTACACAGTAGAACTAAAAGAATTCAGCGACTATGTTCAACCTAATCTTGCTCTTAACAATAAAGAATTAGATGCAAATCTCTTTCAGCATAAACCCTACTTAGAAAAATTTTCAGCAGATAAAGGATTAAAACTCTCACCTGTTATTAATGTCCCAACTGCTGGTCTAGGCATTTATTCTAAAAAAATCAACGCCACTAACGAAAGCGACTTGAAAAAGGCTCTTAAACCCGGTGATGAAATCACCCTTGCTAACGATCCAACAAACCTAGCCCGTGCTCTTCGTTTATTGGAGAAAAATAAACTCATCACCCTCAAACCATCTATCGATGCGACAAAAGCTTCGGAAAAAGATATTGACCAGAATCCTTACGGTCTAAAATTTTCACCGATTGAAGCAGCTCAATTGCCCCGCTCCTTAGACAGCATCACCCTATCGGTTGTGAATGGCAACTATGCCATTGCCGCTGGAATTGACTTGTCATCCGCCATTATTAAAGAAGAATTATCCGACGAGCTAAAAAACCTGGTTGCCGTTCGTACAGAAGATCTCGATAAGCAATTTGTTAAAGATCTTAAAGAAATCATTGAGTCTGAAGAATTCAAAGCCGTCATTGAAGATCCGAAACATGTATTTAAAGATTTCCAAAAACCCGATTGGTACACAAAGAAATGGAATCTAAAATAATTCATCAGGAGGGGTAATGCCAATGATTGATCTACAGGACATTCAAGTTTTATTTTTAGAAAAGACAAGATCCTTTGCGGCAGTCAATAATGTATCCCTTCATATTGAGAAAGGTGAAATATTCGGGATCATCGGCACAAGTGGAGCAGGGAAAAGTACCCTGCTCCGTACTATTAATCTATTACAGCCGCCAACCAGCGGAAAAGTCATCATTGACAAACAAGATGTTACTCACTACCAAGGTGATCAGCTAAGGAAGCTGCGTACCCATGCAGGAATGATTTTTCAACACTTTAATCTCATCCACACAAAATCTGTCCATGACAACATTGCTTTTGCCCTAAAAGCAGCAAAAGCCGACAAAAAAGAAATTGCTCCACGAGTCAATGAGCTTCTCGACCTTGTAGGATTAAGTGATAAGAAAAATGCGTTACCTGGCCAACTGAGCGGTGGACAAAAGCAAAGGGTTGGAATTGCCCGGGCTTTAGCCAATAAACCTAAAATACTGCTTTGCGATGAACCCACTTCCGCCCTTGATTTAGAAACAACCAATTCAATATTGGATCTATTAAAAGATATTAATAAAAAAACAGGAATCACCATGGTACTCATTACCCATGAAATGGCAGTCGTAAAAAAAATCTGCCACCGCATGGCCGTAATGAGTAAAGGCTCTGTAGTCGAAACTGGTACGGTCTTAGACATTTTTGCGAACCCTCAATATGAATTTACCAAACAGCTTGTAGAGCATTCTTATGACTTTGACTTACCACCTCGTCTATTACATAACATAACGGGAAAAATCCTTAAAATTGTTTACAGAGGGGATAAGGCCGAAGCTCCTGTCCTCTCTGATGCAGCACAAAACTATAAGGTTAAACTAAATATCCTCCATGGGAAAATCGAATATATTAATGACCAGCCTCTAGGCGTGCTTCTCGTGAACGCAATTGCTGAACCAGAGGAACTTACTAAAGTAATTCATTATATTAACTCCCAGGTGGAGCGTGTGGAGGTGACACATGGCTAGCATCGACTGGATTTCCTTACTACCGGATTTAACAAAAGCTTTCGGTGAAACCTTTTTCATGGTAGGTATCTCTTTGTTCCTCTCGGTTCTTTTAGGGATTCCCCTTGGACTTCTCCTCTATGTTACATCGAAAGGATTATTTATCGAGAATGTCATAATTAACAGCCTTGGGGGGCTTATCATTAATATCATCCGATCTACCCCCTTTGTCATTTTATTAGTGCTGCTTTTACCTCTGACCCAAAATCTGATCGGCACAACCATTGGACCTGCAGCAGCATCTGTGCCATTATCCATTGCCGCCATTGCTTTTTATGCCCGGTTGGTGGAAGGTTCCTTATGGGAAGTAGATCGGGGTGTAATCGAGGCTGCTGTATCCATGGGAGCCACACCTTGGATGATTATCAAGGATGTATTATTATCAGAGAGTCTCTCAGGGCTGCTCCGGGGGCTTACAATTACCGCTGTCAGTTTAATTGGCTATTCCGCCATGGCAGGCATAGTAGGCGGCGGAGGTATTGGGGATTTAGCAATTCGTTTTGGCTATTATCGTTACGAAACCAATGTTATGCTGATCACCGTAGTATTATTGGTGCTTTTAGTACAGCTCGTACAATCCGGTGGAGACTATATTTCAAAAAAACGTTAAGGAAATAAAATCATTTGAACCGCAGAGGCGCAGAAAACACTGAGAAGGGAATTTATATGGTACAATAAAATATTTGAAACGCAAAGACGCTAAGATTATGAAGGACACGAAGGGAATCATACTATTCTTTCGTGTCCTTTGCATTCCTTCGCATCTTCGCGTTTAGCTGTTTTTCTTTTTTCTTTTTGGTTTTATCCTTCATTACAGTTGCATAGGGCTGGAGAGACATCCCATTTATACAAAGAAAAGACTTGGCTTATGCCAAGTCTTTTCTACAGGCAAAGAAGCTTTATTCTACCTAGTACGATTTACTTAGTAGCAATAACATCAACACCCATATATTTCCTTAATACTTCTGGTACAATAACAGAGCCATCAGCCTGCTGATAGTTCTCTAAAATGGCAGCTACGGTACGACCGATTGCCAAGCCCGATCCATTGAGAGTATGCACGAACTCTGGTTTAGCCTTTGCTTCCCGACGGAATTTAATATCCGCACGACGGCCTTGAAAATCCTCAAAATTGGAACAAGATGAAATCTCCCGGTAGGCATTGAAACTAGGCAGCCATACTTCAATATCATAGGTCTTAGCAGAAGAGAACCCCATATCACCGCTGCATAAAGCTACCGTACGATAGGGCAGACCTAATAATTCTAAAATACGTTCTGCATTATGTGTTAATTTCTCCAACTCTTCATAAGAATTTTCAGGTAAAGAGAACTTCACCATCTCCACCTTATTAAACTGATGAAGACGAATTAATCCACGAGTATCGCGGCCGGCAGCTCCTGCCTCCGCGCGGAAACAAGCACTATAAGCAGTATAATATAAAGGTAAATCTTTAGCATCCAAAATTTCACCACGATGGTAATTGGTAATTGGAACTTCAGCGGTAGGGATCAAATAATAATCCAGCCCCTCTAACTTAAACATATCCTCGCCAAATTTAGGCAGCTGCCCCGTACCTGTCATACTCTCTTTATTCGCAATAAAAGGAGGGAAAAATTCAGTGTAACCATGTTCGCTCGTATGTACATCCAGCATAAAACTAATGAGTGATCGTTCTAACCTGGCACCTAGACCGCGATAAAAAGTAAAACGTGCTCCTGTCACCTTGCCGCCTCGTTCAAAATCAAGAATATTAAGCTTCTCACCAATTTCCCAGTGAGGGAGTGGTGGCTGCCCAAATGTAGGCAACGTTCCCCAATTTCGTACCTCTACATTATCCTTTTCATCACGTCCGACAGGAACTGATTGATGAGGTATATTTGGGATATCCATAATAATGGCCTGCAATTTTCCCTCTACTACTTTTACCTTACCATCCAATTCAGTAATTTGGTCACCGACCAGACGCATCTGGGATACTAAATTATCCGCATTTTCTTTTGCTTTTTTCAAGCGGCTGATTTCAAGAGAAACAGTATTACGCGTATTTTTAAGCGTTTCTACCTGCCCTAATAGCTCCCGGCGTTCTTTTTCCAAGGTTAAAAATTCATCTAAACTAAGATTCATTCCACGCTTTACCAAGGCTTGCTGAACTTCTTCTGTATGGTCCCTAACAAATTTAACATCAAGCATGCTAAACCCTCCTCCTATTCCTAGTAAAAATAGTAACGCATTCTCTTAAAACTAGAGAACACGGAGATAATAATAAAAAACTCCCGCCTGCTATCAGAAACGAGAGTATTTTTCCGCATCAACACTGCTATGCGATACACAACGGAATAAATCTGTTCTTATACATAAATAGCGTATACCATTATATTCTACAATATTCACTATTTATTGTAAAGCAGGTCTCATACCACCCCCAGAATTACACTCTCGAATAAAATCAATAAAAATGCTGCTGAGTTCCGGATCAAACTGTTCGCCAGCACATTTTTTTATTTCAACTAAGGCTTCCTCAACACTATGAGGACTACAGTAACACCGTACACTCGTCATAGCATCATAAGCATCACAGATTGTCAGCATACGACTGATCTGAGGAATCTCTTCCTCTTGTAATCCATTAGGGTAACCTTTCCCATCATATCGCTCATGATGATGGCGAACAATGTGAGCCAAAGTAGCGAATTCATCTACCTCTTGCAAGATATCCGCTCCTTTGGAAGGATGGCGTTTAACAATTTCATACTCTGCCTCTGTCAAACGACCTGGCTTATTTAAAATCTCTTCCGAAATACCAATTTTACCTACATCATGCACAATCCCTGCTAAATACGCCATCGTTACCTCACTATCAGATAACCTCATGTATTCAGTTAAGCCAACAAGTAGTGCAGCAACATTTTCACTATGCTGCATCGTATAGATATCTCTCACTCCAATTGCTTTGCAAAAGGCTTTAATAATATTCATATTCACAGCATTCAGCTTATTTTCAAACACTTTGAACTTATCAATTACAATATAATTCCCTAGAGCATATTCTGGCTGCCCACTTTCATCTCGCAAGATAAAAGTATTGACCAAAAACCATTTACCTTCCTTACTTCCAGGCATATTAAAATATACTTCACAGCCACTTATTTCCCGCCCAGTAACCATCGTTTCAATTAAAGGACCTTGATAAGCACCGCCGAATTTCTTCACATTGCCATTATAGAAAAGGTCCAGCACAGAATGATGTAAGACGTCCTGCTGCTGCACTTTCCACATATCGCATAATGCCTGATTGAGAAAAACTGACCTAAACTCACTATCAATCACAAGTACGCCATGAAATAGGCCCACATGAATAGCTTGGGCGATTCGATACGCTATATCTTTCCTCATCTGGCAGCAAACTCCTCTTAGTGCATTTTATCCAGCTCTTTTCTTCCTAATTAATAATAACCCATATATTCTCTATTGGAAAAATTCAATTTTTTTTTAATATATCCTGCATAATATCCCAAGTTTTTACATAGAAAAAATAAGAGGACTGCCAAGTTCTAAGGAGTGATGCAATGTCCTATCATGTACTTAAGATAGCCAAAATTTCCGCTATCTATGCAGGAACCATTATGGGAGCAGGATTTGCTTCCGGACAAGAACTTACCCAGTTTTTCGTCGTCTACGGCAGTATGGGATTGGTTGGTCTATTGTTAACAACCATTTTATTTGCCTGGCTCGGTATTACGATTCTAAAGATCAGTTATACCATTAAAGCTACCAGTTATCATCAATTATTATACTATGCATGCGGGAAAAAAATTGGTACTGTATTAGATTGTATCATTACCTTGTCACTCTTTGGTGTTCTAACAGTTATGCTAGCAGGAAACGGCACTTTATTTCGAGATACTCTGCACCTGCCTTACGGTTTGGGCATCGGCACTATGGCCTTGAGCCTATTACTCACAACACTCTGGGGTATTAACGGTATCGCCACGGCAAATCTCATTATTACGCCGCTGCTGGCAGCTATTACAAGCTTTGTCGCTATGTACTCGCTGTCTTATCATGACTGGAATTTTACAATGCTGCATATTTCATCAGCAGCCATCAACATATCAACTTCTCATTGGCTGCTCTCTAGCTTACTCTATCTTTCTTACAACTTAGTCATGAGTGCTACCCTATTAGTTCCTCTAGGCGCCCGTACTCCCGAGCCTTCTATCCGCATAATTGGAAGTATAATCGGCAGCTTGCTGCTATTATTATTAGCGGGTTTAATCATTCTGGTGGTTATGATGCACTATCCGTTATCTCCAGAATATGAAATTCCCATGCTGCATATTGCAGGATCACAGCATATTGTTCATCATGCAGCTTATATCTTTACTTTTGCCGCTGCCATGTATACCACTGGCTTAGCATGCCTATATGGATGCACTACAAAATTAACGGCAGTCACAGGTTTATCCAAGACTGCCGCGTTACTCATCGTCATAACATTCAGTGTACTTTTTAGTTATATTGGTTTTACTTCTCTGGTTTCCATTGTTTTCACCTTATTTGGTTACGTCACACTATGGTTTACTTTAAGACTGCTTTATTTATCTTTTTTCCCTAAATAAGTAATGGCACTTAATACCGCTACTAAGCCTTCACCTGTAGCTTTGGCTATCTGCCACGGTTTGCCTGTACAATCGCCTGCTGCAAACACCCCTGGAATGCTTGTAGACATGTCTCGATTTACTTTGATAACCTCACCGTCAAGAGCAAGACCCGGAAGTACATTTTCCACTGGATCAGACATGCGAATAATGAATACTCCGTGAACGTTTAGCTCCTCTTTGCCCATCTGCAATTTTTCTACTACAACATCACCTAAAATCGTCTGGGGCTTCTCATGGATGACTTTAATACCAGAACGCAATTCAGCCATATCTTTATACTGAGGCAGATAATAGACCGTACGACATAGTTCGCTTAAATACTCCGCTTCATGCTCACCTTCACTGGTGTAGGAAATAACAGCCACATCTTTCCCTTTATACATCATCCCATCGCAAGTAGCGCAGTAACTTACACCTTTACCTAAAAATTCCTTTTCCCCACGAAACAAAGTAGTAGCTACCACACCCGTAGCAATAATCACCGTACGCGCCTGATACGTTGCCCCAGGTGTCAGTAAGGTGAAAAAATCGTCCCCTGGGAAAACATTCACAACTTTTTCCTTTATAATGCTGGGATTGTGGGCAGTACAATGAGCCAAAAATTGCTGCATCATCCCTTGCCCTGTAACCTGTGGTACTCCTAAATAATTATCCACTATGTGAGCTTTTTGCAATTTTAGGCTAAAATCCATATGCTCAAATAAAGCAACACTCTTATTGCGAATCCGCCCTGTTAAAGCAGCCGATAAACCCGCTGGTCCCCCTCCAATAATCCCAATATCAAATATTTCATTAGACATTTTCATTCCTCCTAGATTTTATAGTGTATTCTCAAAAAACAACTATATCCAGCCGTAAGCAGGCAAAGGATGAACATAACTATAAGCGTAGGTTAAGTAAAACGGCGAAGCGTTAGTTATGCTCATTCTTTGCCGTCCTACTTATATTCCACACTGAAAAACTCGGATCGAAAGGCAGTTGATCGTATGTTTAATTATAAACTGATTCGCCTTAGCTATAGACCTGTTTTTTATCTAATGTTTGCTGGTGGTATTTGTACGGGAAGTATTGTCGGTTTGCTCTTTTTCATTATGGATCGAAGTTCTCTCGGCTTCCTTGTAGGAGCTTTTATCACGCTTTTAGCAGGTTTGACCTCAGGCTTGTTCGGCTTAATCTACACCTTCGTTTTTAATACCCTAGCACCGACTACAGGAGGTATCCCCCTCCAAATTACCCCTCTGCCTGATTCACCTAAACAAGACCAATCCTCCTTGGACTTGCCATCAAAGTAAGTTATAATAAATCTTTTCTATTATTTAATAATCTTTATCTTCTTCTCATTACTATTTCACGGTCTCCTGAGAATATTCCTGCCGTCTCATTGAAATATTTCAATGAGATTTCACCTTCTCTGGCCGACAGTAGAAATGGCAATTGAGCGTCAGAGTAAAAAGAATAAGATGAAAAGCGGGATACAGTCAACCTGTACTCCCGCTTTCTAACTTTTCTTCCTGTAGTTTACCCGTTTCTCTGCTGAAAATGCAGCATAAATTGTTGTAGTCCTCGGCAGCCTTCTACCGTCATGGCATTATACGTGGAAGCCCGTAAGCCGCCTACAGAACGATGCCCCTTAAGACCGACAAGACCAGCCTTCTCAGCTTCGCTGGCAAAGGTCTTCTCTAGCTCTTCACTCGGTAATCGGAAGGTAATGTTCATTAAAGAACGACTGTCCTTTTGTGCATGCCCTATATAAAAACCATTGCTGTTGTCAATCGTATGATAAATCAAAGCCGCTTTTTCTTCATTACGCTTTTGCATTCCCACTAATCCGCCCTGCTGCTTAATCCACTGCAGCACTAAGTTTAGTACATACACAGAAAAAGCCGGTGGCGTATTATAAAGAGAATCATTCTTAGCATGGGTTTCGTATCGCAGCATCGTAGGAATATCTTTAGGATTATTCTCTAATAGCTCTCTGCGGGCAATAACAACGGTAACACCGGAGGGACCTAAGTTCTTTTGTGCTCCTGCATAAATTAAAGAAAATTTTTCTGCATCAAAGGGCTTATACAAAATATCCGATGACATATCCGCAATCAATGGCACTTGACCAAAGGAAGGCAGTTCCTGCCATTGGGTGCCGAAAATCGTATTATTCGAAGTGATGTGGACATAGGCAGGATTATCACTTAGCTGAATTTCGTCCAGATTCGGAATGCGCTTATAGTTGCCCTCGGCAGTTGTTGCTGCTACGTGAGTATTACCAAATAATTTGGCTTCTTTAAGGGCCTTCTCTGACCAGGCACCGGTCAATATATAGTCTGCTGTCCGACCCGGGGCCAGGAAATTCATTGGTATCATCGCAAATTGGGTACTTGCCCCTCCTTGCAGAAATAGTACTCTATAGTTATCACCTAAGCCCAACAGCTCTTTCAGATTGGCCTCGGCTTGACGGTTAATCGCTTCATATGCTTTCGAACGATGGCTCATTTCTAAAACGGACATGCCCGTTTCGTGATAGTTGAGTAATTCACCTTGTACTTCTTCCAGCACCTCTAAAGGCAGTACTGCTGGACCTGCATTAAAATTAAAAATACGCTGTGCCATCTTTTAGTTTCCTCCATTTATTAAATGTACTGCGATCGCATCCCTAAGTTTCGGCTCAAACCAGGTTGACTTAGGCGGCATAATCTGGTCAGCATCAGCAATTGCCATTAAATCCTTAGTCGACGTCGGGAACATGGAGAAAGCAACAACATATTCACCACTATCTACTAAACGCTCTAATTCTCCCATGCCACGAATGCCTCCGACGAAATCAATGCGTTTATCCGTACGAAGATTCCCAATACCCAAGATAGGCTCTAACAGATTACTTTGCAGGATACTAACATCCAGCTTCCCTACGGGATCTGTTTCATCATAACTGTCCGGTTTCGCCACTAATTTATACCATGCTTTATTCAGATACATACCAAAATAATGAGGATATTCCGCTTTACATGAGATTCGAGTACACGGTTCAATACTAAATTTTTCTTGGATTTTTTCGAGAAAGACCTCTTCTGTTAATCCATTTAAATCTTTTACAACTCGATTATAATCCATAATCTTCGTCATTGTATGAGGAATGATGACTGCTAGGAACCTGGTATATGCTTCTTCACCAGTATGATCAGGATTATTTGCTTTATAGGTTTCATAAACCCTGGCGGCAGCAGCAGAACGATGATGTCCATCAGCAATATATAAGGACTCAATACGGGCAAAAGCCTGTTCAATTGCCTTTATTTTAACGGCGTCATCCACAACATACAGCGTGTGACTATTTCCATCTTCGGTAACAAAATCATATACTGGCTGTTTTGTCATTCCCTGGGCTATAACAGCATTCATATGATCATTTGCTTTATAGGTTATAAATACAGCTCCCGTCTGCGCCCCTGTAGCTGTAATATTGTTGACTCGATCCTGTTCTTTATCCGGTCTGGTCAATTCATGCTTCTTAATAATATTATTGTTATATTCAACAACAGATACCGTTGCCACTAATCCCACCTGGGTATGGCTTCCCATCTGCTGCTTATAAATATAAAAGCAAGGTTTCTCATCCTGGATTAAAATTCCTTTTTTTATAAAATCCTGAAGATTTTCATTGGCTTTTTGATATACCTCTTCTGAATAGGGATTCACATCAGGGGCAAGGTCTACCTCCGATTTAGTAACTCGTAAAAAGCTCAATTCATTTTTGGATGTAATGGCTCTTGCCTCAGCAGAGTCCATTACATCATAGGGCAGAGAAACAACTTTATCTGCCAATTCGGGTGCCGGTCTAAGACCGCGGAAAGGTTTTACACTAGCCATACTTTTTCCTCCTAAATTACACAAAAGTTAATCATTTTTGCTCCCAAGATTCCATCCACAGCTTTTATTTTAAGCATAGTAGCTGCTGGTACATCAGAATCTACACTCATCACCATAATATTGGTACCCGTAACCTCTGTACGGCCAACCTGCATACTGTTAATATTAATCCCATCAGTACCTAAAATGGTACCAACATAACCGATCATTCCCGGACGATCCAAGTGAAGTCCCACAATCAGCCAGCCCTGAGGCTCAACATCCACCCGGTATCCATCAATCATTACGATACGGCCTTCTTCATGTCCAAACAAAGTTCCGGCTACAACATGGGTCTTCTTATCCGTATACACTCGCACGGTAATCAAATTAGCAAAATTAGCTGTTTCTTTACTTTTTACTTCGCGTATTTTAATACCACGGGATTTTGCAACCCCTGGAGCATTCACATAATTAATATGTTCTGTCAAAATGGAATTTAGCAAGCCTTTAATCATGGCTGTGGTCAGCATTTTTGTATCGACTTCACTAATTTCCCCATTATATTCTACATCGACTGCTGTTATACGTCCTTCGGCCAAATTAATGGCCAAACAACCCATTTTTTCTGCCAA
>Ga0316602_10000488_pt1 | contig 19945 bp, 21 predicted proteins | sample OWC_soil_day10_C_FD_203103 | JGI IMG/M metagenome (GOLD analysis project Ga0316602, IMG submission 203103) | Wetland soil microbial communities from Old Woman Creek delta, Ohio, United States - OWC_soil_day10_CT | ecosystem: Environmental > Terrestrial > Soil > Wetlands | place: USA: Ohio... | reverse complement strand
CATGTGAGCCTGGGCAATTACGTGATCGGCTTTTTGCTATTTGGTTGGGAGATGTTAGTAAATACACAGTCCAGCCTTAATATCGGCATAATATACAGCTTTACCGGACGCTACGACATGGCCAAGGAAATTGTGAATAATCGTTGGCTGATTTCCTATGCCCCGGTCTGGATTTTTTCCATCTGGTCCAGCTATCACTTAGCTGTCGATTTGAACAAGCTCTCCATTCTGGCTGACCGCAATCATTCCCCGATCGCCGCCTCCAATATGTCCTTTTTTGAAATCAACATTTTGGATAAACGCAACCCCTGGGTCGCTGTATGGTGGACTGCTTTTACACCGGGTCTTGGGCACCTTTACACCCACCGGATCCCCACCGGCTTTTTCCTGCTCATCTGGTGGATAGCCATGGCCTATTACTCCCATCTACTTCAAGCGTTCCAGTACACCGCTCTTGGGTTGTTCGCGGAGGCCACCGCCGTTCTGAACCTTGAGTGGGTTCTCTACATGCCGTCGCTGATGGGCTTCGCCATCTATGACGTTTACGTCAATACCGTCGAATATAACCGGCTGTTCGACCGGGAGCAGGCTGCTTATCTAACCAGTGAGTACCAGTCCACGGAGTTTATCATGCCAAAGTAGGAGGGCAGCTTATGCACGTCGTAGCATCGTTTGAACATTCCAATTTTCTAGAGCTTGCCATTAGCGACCTGGAGGAAAAAGGAGTTGAGAAAAACCGGATATGCGCCATTCCATTACATAAGATGGTTAAGGAACGCGCGCTTTTTGACACCCTCCACCGAGCGGACGGGCAAAGCATGCTCGATCTGCCTGCCATCATGGCGACTATTTTTATGACACTGGGTGTTTGCTGGGGCTTTATGTGGAAGTGGGGACCGATCATCTGGGGACTGCTGGCCTTTGTGGGCGGCGTTACGGTCGGACTTGCTATCAAGTATCTGCTCTACAAAAACAGCTTAAAAGAGAACTTCCGCTGCAATACCGAGGTAGTTCTGATCATTGATTGTAAACCCGATGAAGTAGAGACGGTGGAAACCGTGCTATTTAACCACTTGGCAATTGGTATTGGCCGAAAAGCATAGGGAGGTACGGCAATGCAGAATATTCCGACCGACGAACAATTGGTAGAAATGACAAGGATCGTAACTCAAGCCCGCACAGAGAATTGGTTGGATCATATTTTTGGATCAGGACATTGGTGGGCTCTTTTAGCGTTTACTATTATTCCTTGGCTCCTTTGGACTAAAGTTGCCGCCAGGAAGCAGATTCATGAATTGATGCTGTTTGGATTATTCGTGATTCTAAGTTCACTTACGCTAGACGAACTAGGATTTGAACTCACCCTATGGTCTTATCCGTTTTCGCTTATACCGGTGTTTCCCCGTCTCGCATCAGCAGACTACACCATGTTGCCGGTTATCTATATGCTGATATACCAATACTTTCCGACATGGAAAAGCTTCTTCTGGGCATCAGTTATGATTGCTTTTATATTTGCGATCATAGCAGAGCCGATTCTCGTGAGATTGGGATTTTATGTACTTATAAAATGGACATACTGGGCATCATTCCTCGTCTATATTCCCTTGGGGCTACTTGCAAGATGGATAACGCGGCTACTTATGGATAGCTCGCAGAAAGCCAATATCAAATAAAATTGTAACCACAAAGAGCTGGGATAGTAGAAACTGATATAAATGATGTCTAAGGCAGGGATTATTCCCTGCCTTTTGTGCTGATAAAGGGCACAGTGCTAGCATCGAGTTTGCCTATATCCAAATATGGCTGTTGCAAGTGACTGATATCCAATTCTTCTTTCAGACAACAAAAAAGGCTCTAGCTATTCGCTAGAACCATTGATTTTACTGGTGGACCGAAGAACTCGAACCACCGGCACACCCGCACAGCTTCATTGTACTCACTATATAGTAATATGAACCTTTGATCGGCTGTATAGCTTGCAACGATCTTCTATGTTACTTCTGCTTATCCTTACGATTGAATATTGTATTTTTTGCCGCCTGTTGAGCATTCGCGAACTTAGAACTTTTAGCGGCCTTTTGGATATTCTTGTAACTGGTTTTAGGTGACCCTTTTCCCATATTATCAATCTCCTTCTATAAAAAGAATCTACATTTAAGCAACCAACGGCTCCCACCATGTAAGAAGTGGGTGTTTCTTGGAACGTACCGAGCCGATATCATTTATTATATCACTTAGCCGGTAAGATTTCATCCGTACTCAGTTGTTTGCTATCCACTGTACTTATTATTGCCATTAAATCATAATCGGATAAGAGCCCTAATAAAACAGATACTCAATATTACCACTAAGCTGGCCTAGATCAGTAATAAAAATTGTAGCTATGTCATACACTCACCAAGATATCATTTTTTCAAGCTCCTAAGCATACGACTTATAACTATTTATGCACCAGTTTCACTACCGGATATTTGCCTATAAACACTTTAAGCGACAAACCAATCAAAATTATCCCCAGCAAAATCAAGAAACTCCGCAGACACAAAGTCTGCGGAGTCTTAATTTGCATATGGTGCGCCCGGGAGGACTCGAACCACCGGCACATAAATACTTCATTTTCAGTACTATAAATTGCTTGTTTTTACTATTAAAATATCTTATTGTTCCAGGAGTTTCATGGAAAATGTTATTGACGTACCCTATCAACCAGCTTCTACCTATTCGTAAAAAATAATGGTCTAAGGTATCAATTATTATCTATATGGTTTTAACTAAAATGTCTTCAAAAACCTAAATAAACCTTTGCTTTTCCTCATTTATTCCCATCATTTATTAATCCCCCCTTAATATAAAAGGACCAAGCAGGCTAAATTCCACATGGTCCTTTTAATATCATTTTCTTTTTAAAATATTCTTTTTGTCAACAGCTCCTAAATCGCTAAAAGTCTTGAATTCTCTATGGTGCACCCGCAAGAAATCGAACCTGCGCTCCCGCTCTGAAAGCACTTATTGCATATTTTAGATAACTGGTTGAGCATTATTATTTTCTTTAAACATTTTCGTCGACTTCTTTTTCGTCAAGTCCTATCACAAATACTGCAACAAAGGCAATGAGCATACTTATTGCAGTTCCTATCATCAGTCCAATAAATCCGGCATCTATTCCAGTTGGACTAATGAACCCTGGTGTTCCTTGAATACCTGAACCAGCAAAGTTATATAGTTTAGATCCTGAAAATCCGGCAACTGCAGCCCCTATGCCAGATGCCACCATTGTTGATATAAAAAGTTTCTTTCTAGGTATTAGGACACCATACATAGCCGGTTCATTTATTCCAAGAAAACTGGATAGTAATGCAGGCACAGCTATGTTTCTCAATTTGACACTTTTGGTCTTTATTATAACCGCCAAAACCGTAGCACAAGATGCAAATCCACCTGTATATATAAGCGGATTAATTACATCATAATGAAGGGTTGATAAATTATTAAGGATTAGAGGAATAATGCCCCAATGTAAGCCGCACATAACAATTAGACTCCAGAATGTGCCTATGAAAAGACCTGCTATACCCGGATTTAATGATATCAATCCATTAGCAATTAACCCAAGAATATCTGCTATAAAATAAGATACCGGTCCAATAATAAGAAGTGCTAACGGAGCAGCAATAATAAGAGTAAAAAATGGAACCGCAAATGTTTTAATTACACTAGGTAATATCTTAGTCAGAACCTTTTCTATTTTTGAGGCTACATAAACTGTTAAAATAATGGGAATTAGAGTCGATGAATAGTTCATCATCATAACCGGTATTTCTAAAAAAGTTGTGTTAACGGATGATTGGAAAAATGTTCCGTTAAAAACCGTATATAATGGTTGCCCGGACGACAAAGCAGTCAACGTCGGATAAATTAATACTCCACCCAATGTCATGCCAACCATTTCTTTTAACTTGAACTTTTTGGCAGCTGTATATCCTAAAATTATAGGCAAAAAATAAAACAAGCTATCACCAATTGCATTTAAAATTAGATATGTCCCATCTTTATCCGTAAGAACTTTTGTCAATAAAAGAATCGTATTAATCCCTTTTATAATACCGCTTGCGGCTAAAAGTCCTAAGATAGGAGAAATTACACCCATAATAATATCTAAAAATGCCGCGAATAATCCCTTTTTCGCTTCCTCAACCCGTACAGGAGCATCCTTTGCGAATCCTCCCACCGTCATAACATCCTTATAAACCTCTTCCACATGAGTGCCTATAACTACCTGATATTGTCCACCGCTCTGAATAACTTCCATCACTCCATCAAGATTATTTAAGACTTCTTTGCTTGCTTTACTTTCATCTTTTAACTTAAAACGCAAACGGGTAATACAGTGACTCAAACTAATAACGTTTTCTTTGCCTCCAACATTTTTTAAAATGTCGTCTGCTAAATTCCCATACTTCATAGATATTCCTCCTAACATTTTTTAATATACTTAATTATTTCTGACTTGCCATTTTCCACGGCTTGGTTAACACTTTTGAACTCTAATTCATACTCACTGCTATTCGTTATAACCAAAGGTGTTGTCAAATTTATCGATTTTTCTTGCATAAAAGCTCTGTTAATCTTAAGCAAGGGAGTCCCCAATTTAACCTTTTGGTTCATTTTAACCAATACTTCAAAACCTTCTCCATTAAGTTCTACAGTATTCACTCCAACATGAATTAAAATTTCAACACCATCCTCACTTTTAATTCCAACTGCATGACATGTTGATGCAATTGTAATAATACTGCCATAGCACGGAGAGCAGATTTTATCATCTTCAAGAATAAAAGCAACTCCATCTCCCATTATCTTTTCAGCAAATACTTTATCCGGCACTTCCGATAATTCTATACACTTTCCATTGACTGGTGACATGATAATGTTATCTAACTTTTTATTTTTTTCGAAAAAACTAAACATAATTTCTCCTTACTGCTCCTTTTAGACTGTATTTATTTACAATTGTTCAAATAATGAGCTGCTTGAATCAATTTGTGAATTACCTTTTCCGGTTCTCCTTTCGGTATTTGGCTGGTAGTAGTTTCAAAAGATAGGCCATATTCTTCTTCCGGCATAAAATATTTATAATACCCATTTGTATATCCCAAAACTAATCCCAGTGTTGAACATTTGTCTTTTAGTTCAACTCCAAATTTTGAACCAAGTTCTCCAGGAAATACAAATAATTGCAAATTACCAATATTAATCACTTGAAACTTTGCATCTAAATGAAACGAATCATGATGAATCGTATGATATATTGACTGGTATGTAACATCTCCCAATTCAATATCCTCCATCGTTTCAATCATTCCAATTTTTTTTGCCAAGGCTGTTGAAACACGTTCCAACTCTTCAAAATCATTTCCTTGCCTTTCATTACGGTTGCTGCAATCGCCTGCTGCTCCTATAACCATTGCAGGATAAAATCCAAACTCATTAAATAACTTTTTACTAACTTCTCCTGCCAATTCACTTGTTAATAAATCATTTTCTGAACTAATTACAGTGGAATGAACGGCCCAGTTAACAATACCAGCGAACGGTTTATTCTTCTCGTCATAAAATTTAACTACAATGACTTCGTTATCAGCTGGTTGCCCCGGATGATTTCGATTACCATAATATCCAAGGATCACTTCTTTACCATATTTAGCTGTTGCTTCAACCATGTTTTCTTGACAAACTTTATAGCTCTCTATAATAATTTTAATTAAAAAATCATAGTATTCTTGATCAAATTTCCCAGTATACCAACTACGATGATAGGACACTACAGATGAATGATTATGAGTTGCACTGAGTAAAACAAAATCTCTCTCAATTCCATATTTTTCTTGTAATATTGTTTTGACATCTTCAGCCATTTCCTCTTCAAACTCTAGAAAATCCGCCGAAAATATAAATACATTCCTTCCATTACATTCAAATAATAATGAATTGCAATAGATATCATCATGTATTCCTTTTGCTGGGTACTCACGATTTTTACTACGATACCCAATCATATAAAATTCTTTTTTAGGTGAGATACAAAATCTCGCATTTCCAACTTTCATAACTAATACCGCCTTTTCAAGATTTCAAGAATAGTTTAACTACTGAACTGTGTCGGTCTCCTTGGTGAGAAACGAGATATTATCAATCCAGAAAAAGAATTCATCCAAATGGCAATCGACCGTTTTGGATAAGGTAAAGCACAATCGTAAGAAAGTCATATAGGAAATTAGGCAGCCCCATGCGAAAACACCTTCAAAAGAACAGCCCTATTTATTAATCAAAACATAATATAACATCTTTACCATAGATAATATCTAATATTTAGTTCTAATTACTTGAAGTTACCTATGCTTGTATCTTCCGCCCCACCTAAAGGATGGATTAGGTGAGGCAGAAGCTTATTCTTTTGTAATGAGGTGTCGATCACCATTAAGCTGAAAACCGCTTAGATTTTTAAACACTTATCGTCATTGCCTGCTGTATCAGGAGAAAAATGCAGTTACCTCTAATACAATAGAGTTGTCCCCGTTTAAATTACATGTACTGGAGCGCAAACTTTTATCCTTAATCCACGCCCTAGCCAAAGTCACATCCGTTGAAAGGCCTTCACAAATCACATATTCATAGCGCGCGCTTAATACATTAACATTATCACCTACCGTGTATGGACTACCATTTGCTGCTCCTGCATTATAACCCACAGCATTTGCTAAGCCTTTGGGTGCACATCCTGCATCATTCGAACCGTATATTATGCTCCAGCCTGTCGCTCCTGGTTTATGGAAATCACACAAGCCCATAACTTTAGTAAATACCGCCGGACGATGAGAGTCGCTTGAATTTATCAGCCCTATTGCATAACCGACCGGATGCTTTTTCAAACCGCCGGTTGGATTGGTAAGCGTGTCATAGGTTCCTTCTGCCAACAGATGCAGATCTTTACTCAGTTTCCAATCCCATGAGCAATCAATCCCGGTTTGCCTGTCGAATCCGGCGTCTGCCCCGGCATTAAAAATATCCCCTTCTGAAGTATTATGTTGCGACGCGCTATTCCACCACGAACCTAATTTCGCATTCAAATTTGAAGATAGAGCATAGGAGGCTTCCAGTGTTGTCAATTGATTAGGATGTTTTTGATCACTAGTAGTAGCAACAGCTCCCGTCCATAACTTCCAGTTTGTTTGGCCTATCTTTTTATTAAACTCAACCCCGTCACAACTGCCATCTGAATACAGCGGGCCGCCAATCCCAATCACTTGTCCACTCATACGTCCTAAACGAAAGCTATCCATGCCCCAAATATCTTTAGCTCTAAACCATCCCTGACTGACGGTAAAATTAGTCCCCTGCGGAAAGCCTATGCTCTGATTCGTTTGTCCTGCTCCAATGAATGATTCTACTTCTGAATACATAAAGAGTTTATCATCCGGGGTTCCACCGATAAAACGAACACGAAATACTTCGCCGTATTTTTGAGATCCCCCCAATTTATAATCTGAATTTGTATTAGAGGCCGCACTCCCAATAATCTGTCCTTCCACATGGGCTTTCACCTTATTCTCAACTGTATCCATGCGGGACTTTAGTTTATTAATTTCATCACTAAACTCATAAGACAATTTCATAATTAATTTTAGGCTATCAACGTCAGCCGTGTCCAGTTTATCCATTGCTTTTGAAACCAATACGGCTATTTCGTAGCGGCTCATCGGTTTATCACCAACAAACTGATTGCTATCCCCTTCAATTAAACCTGCAGCAATAAGTTTTTTCAACGCGGGATAAGCCCAATGAGATGTTGGCACATCATTTATCTGCTGCTGAATCTGCTGCTGGCTGGCTGCAAACACAGTTGGACTCAATACAGAAATATTGCAGACGGCTAACGTTGATAGAATTGCAGTGGACATGATTGCAACCTTTTTATTTATCCGTTTCATACCTAAAAACCCCCTACCATAATTAGTAAACAGCATTAAAATTGTTAAATCAATTAAACCTGGATGTGCTCTGCACAAGCTATTACCAGCTACTATTCCTTACGCCAGCTTATTGCTTTTGTAAATAGTGGGAAATACATACTATTGACAACTAGTGGGGTCCCAAACCATTCTGATCCTAGTAACTTAAAATCGCTTAAGTCAAGACACAATTTTCGTACCGGGCAATAATAAAATGACATTTTAAGACATGGTGCCTTCACTCCTTTCCTGGCCTATAAACCCGCTATAGGCCATAAAGTACAAAACCTAATTAGCCTATTGAATTTTCAAAAATGGTAATATTCAGTTATTTTTTTTAAAAAATAAATTATTCGGCTAATTGCGTAGTCCCTTATACAAAAGCATCTTTTACCATATTGTTACAGAGCAGCCAATACAAAAGTTGTTTGCCTCGGTTTTTGGCAATTAGTACTTTTGAAGCCATTCTGGAGTAAAACGTATAAATACACTACAATTCTTGAAAAAGTTTTAGTGCCTTATCACGTAATAATTCGGCAGCACCGACCGCAAAATGAGAATTCATAGCCTCATAGGTAATGCGGCTATAAGCAGCTTCATCAGCCATATATTTTGCAGAGCCGTTAACCAACGTGAAAACAACTGTATGAGGAAACACCGAACGTTCTTTGAGTTCTAGGAAAGTACGGCAGCAAAGCTCAGGCTGCACTCCCACCAGCACAGCATTTCCGAGTTTCATAGCCTCCATGGAAACCTCCCGTTCACCAACTGGGAGAAAATCATACTGCCTTGTTGGCCGGATATCACGGATACTCTGCGGCATTTCCTGTCCTGAACATTTGAACACACGCTTTTGCAAGCACAGCTTATCCTCAGGAATTGAACACTGTATTCTTTCGGCGGTTAGAACAACCGCAGCACCAAGGCGCTTCCCTAATAAATCTGTAAGAATAAAGCCTTGCTCATGAATATCCACCTCTCGAAAATAGCCCGTTTTGTCAGTTTCCGTATATCTGGCCTTATAGGCGGGAGCCTGATCTCCTGCGGCACCCACACAAAAAAGAGCTGTAACACTATCGCCATATTTCTGCTCTACATAACGGGAAGCCGCACCTGCCAAATCCGCAGAAACCAAGCGACCTCCATCGGCCATGATTGACCCGTCCATAACCGAAGACTGCACACCATAACTGAAAAGAAAAGCAATAGGCTCACCATCCGGTCTCTCGAAACGAAAAACGGTTACAGATTTATCCGAAGGGCCGCTCTCATTGCACCCCAACCACCATCCTTGAGCAGTGGGAATATCACGATTAACATTGACCGAGCAACGGCCGGAACCAACACCAAAACATGCATCTGTTAAACCTGAAGCCGCTTGAAAAGCAGCCTCGCGCAGCGCATCCCTAATTACTTTCCGCAACAGGGTATTCTTATGGCGATCGGTTTCAGTTTTAAGCCGATGCTCACTACGAATATGGGGTGCTGAAAAAGTATGCGTGGCACAAATCCAAACATTTTCCGGCAGTAAACCAGCCTCAGCTCCCACCAGTTTTTGCAAGGAAGCGATCTCTCCTGTCGGCAGCGAAGTCAGTTCCAGCGACACAATAGCCACTTTGGAGTCGTTGTCCAACAGTAATACACGGGCGCAAAGTTCGTCGTGGATGCCATTGAAGCCCTCTACAGGGAACAACTCGGTCGGCAGCTTAATGACGGCTCGTCCTGCACCAGCACGGAAGGTATGCATTTCCATATTAATCGTTCTCCTTCCCCGCGTTACTTGTCCAACACGTATTGCCTATCATACATAATTTCAATACCTTTATAGGCACAAGAGCGTTTATATTCAATCTGCAGCATGTAGAAGTCCTCGTAGCCCACAGATTTTCTGTGGAAAAACCCGTATCAATCATAAGTCCACACTTGTCTCCGACAATTAAATAGGAATTTCTAGACATCTTATACTGAATTCAATATAATCCATCAACTATCGACAAGCAATTCCATTTTAAGTACTATTTATTTCGAATCGGAATAAATCACAAACACTTATTTTAATTTATAAATATCCTTGGCATTTTCACCAAGTATAAGAGCCTTTTCTTTTTCACTAATATCCAATTTTCTTATGAAATCCGGACCAGTTAACAACCATTGAGGTCTAACAGGGTAAGACGTGCCAAATAGAATATGATCTGCCCCCAGTGTTTTTATCGCACATTCCAGCTGCAGCTTGCCCCATGGCTCCGCATGAGACATTTCAAAGAAAATATTGTTTTTTAAATATCCATGCATCTTTTCTGTATCAACCTTAAATCTGCTAACTTCCTCTTTTTTCTCTGACTTTTTGGGGAACATAAGATTCATAAACGCAAAAAATGCTCCGCCAAGCATGGAATGTATAAATTTAACATACGGAAATTCTTCGAACATCCCGCTGAAAATTTCCCGGTTCACAGCAATAGCCTGATCCGCACATCTACCATAGGATCGTCGCAAATTGTTATAATCGTATATGGAATCATACTGTACAGGCATAGATGTGTGATGTATATAGGCCGGTAGCTTTAATTCATTTAATTTCTTTAAAAAGGGCTTAAATGCCTCATCATCAAGATATAACTCACCATAATGAGCAGAAAGCTGCACGCCTGTCATGCCAAGTTCATATACGCATCTCTCCAGTTCATAAATACATTCCTTCGTACCCCAAGGCGGTAAAACTGCAAGAGCATTGAATCTACCGTTGCCAAGCTTCACATGCTCAGCCATCCCATCGTTAAATTTTTTACACAGTTCCAAACTTAGCCATTCATGACAGCCGGGTATTTTTAAAACAGCCTTGTCCACTCCGGCATCATCCATATCCTGCAGTTGTGGTTCTATTTCATATTGATTTTCAACATAATTCAGATTTTGACAGCCCTTCGGCTTTTCAATAACAATCTGTCTTTTACCTGTTTCCGGTATACTACTTTCATATGCATAAACTCCATATTCACAAGAAGTGCGAATGAAATTTTCTAGCAAAGAACGATCAGTAAACAGATTTCTAGGCATCCAATACATATTTGCATCAATAATCATTCCAATCCCCCCAAAGAAAACTCATGTAACATCCACATCAATTGGCAATTAGATTGTAGTTTATTAATTATTGACAAGCAATTCGATTTCCAGTATAATTTATTCCATATTGGAATAAATTGAAAAAGAGGCTTCTATGGAAATTAACTATGTCAGAGAATTTGTTGTCCTTGCAGAAAAAGGCAACTTTTTAGAAGCTGCCGATTACCTTTTTATATCCCAATCATCACTTTCTAAACATATTAAGGCTATTGAAACCGAGCTTGGTGTTCCTTTGTTTAATCGCACCACAAGAAAAGTAGCTCTCAGTGAGTTCGGACAAATATTTCTCCCCTACGCAAAACGAATCGTCTATATCCAAAATGAATATACAACTGCTTTTTTCGACAGAATTAAAAATACTAGCGCTACGCTTACGATAGGCTCAATACCATCCATGGCGCAATATAATATCACCAATATATTGGCAAGATTTAAAAAAAGCCATCTCAATTCCACGCTTAATGTAATTCAAGGCGGATCAACTAAATTAGAAAATCTGCTTCGTCAGAATAAGTGTGAACTTGCATTTATTCGTCAAGTATACGATATTGACAACGAATTTGTTAAAATACCTTACGCCATTGATACACTCGCTGCAATTCTTCCTGCCAGACATCCTTTGGCAGAATGCAAAACAGTATCACTGGAACAATTAAAAGATGAAGAGTTTTTGTTATTGCCAAAACAGACAAGACCACATAATCTTTGTCTAAAAGCATGCGAACAGCATGGATTCGAACCCAAGGTAGTTTACACCGATCACAAGTTAGAAAACCTAATTGATCTGGTTGTCAAAGAAATGGGAGTGGCTCTGCTTATGAAAAGACTAGCCATTTATTTATCAAATCCTAATATTGCAATTGTAGACATCTCCCCAAGTATTTCTACTCAGGTCAGTCTCTGCTACAAAAAAAATGCAGATTTGTCGGATGCGGCAAAATATTTTTTAACTTGTGTCAATCCTGTATAACTATTATCCAAGTTATTTTAATATTAGAGACAATGCATTTTCATGCTAATAAAAATATTGGCCCAATTAGTTCGCCACGTTAGAGCAATCTTCGGGTATTTTCCACTCCACTTTTCATCAAATACATCAAGCTGATATAGGGCTGCTTTTTCATCTACAGCAGCGTATACTGTTTTCAAATCGGCCATCAATGCTTTGATATCTTTGTAAGAAACGTATTTCGTTGAGTTGCGAATCTGGTGAATTATGCGCTGCTGAATTTCCGTTTTTTGGGGAAGACAGCTTCAATCGCATTAGTAAAACCGGTAAGGACATCTACACAAGCATTTAAAATATCTTCCACCCCACGATTTTCTAGACTGTTTAAAATTCCGAGCCAGTACTTAGCACTTTCATTTTCGCCTCCCCACATGCCTAGAACATCGCGGATTCCATCCATTTGAACGCCAACAGCAATGTAAACAGCCTTTTTAACAATCTGGCCTTCGCTCCGAACATGGAAATGGATAACGTCCATGAATGCAACCCATAAATGCTCTCTAATGGTTATACCTGCCATTTCTTCACTATGGGAAGAATTTCTTATCGGTAACACGGCTGATGGTGCTGTCAGATACCTTAATCCCGTAAATTTCTCGAATATGACCTTCAATATCACCGCTTAGCGTAGTTTGGTTCTTTTTTACGATTTGCGATTCATAATCACCCTTGCGATCTCTTGGAACAGCGATTTCTATATTGCCAAGACTGGTCTTTAGGGTCTCTTCGCTATATCCATTACGGCTATTATCCGTTTCTTTATTTCGGTAATCATACTTCTTATAGGCTAGTCATCCTCTAGTTCGCCTTCCAGTCCATTTTCTAAAACAGTACTTACCATTTTCTTCGAATAGTTCCTGGACTCCGGCAACATCGTTAATTCCAGCCCCTTGAAGCAGCTCCAATAATTTTTTGCGTTGTTCTCTTCGTTAGGGGTAATTTTTCTTCGTGCTATAATAAAAACCTCCAAGTTGATGTCTCTATTTTTCACCACCTTAGAGGTTTACACAGTTTTCGGGATAGTCTCTAGCAAACCCATATCCAATTGCTGCATCATTCCTTCACGAAATTCTTTAATTATAGGCAACTCCCGTTCATTTACTAACTTAATCTCCACCTGTTGACCAAAATCCTTAAATACATTTAACACTTCTGGTCGTGCCACATACATACAGCTTGGTTTTTTATTCATTCTTTGTAACAAGTTAATTATCATATCCAAAAAATAAGTTTCTGCGTTATTTTCACTTTCTGACACTTCACAAGCAAGGACTATTCCGCTACTTCGATCTAGCACAGCTCATATATTGGGGTAATACGGCCTTCCCTGTTCTTTAATTGGTACAGGTGCGAAAAAAATATCTACTTCCCATTCGCATCGTAGGTCTTGTTTTAATTTTTGCAGTTTTTTGGCTAATAATTTATCTTCTAATCTGTATCCAGTTAACTCTATAGTATAACTTTGAGGAACAAGATAAGCGTCCATCCAAACAGGTCTATCATTCACCGTTTTCAAACACCGCACCAGAATCCATCTTCTTTGCCATCAAGAATAGACTTATTCTCTCTATAACGAGTAGCTACTTCTATAACCTGTGCCAAAATTAGAGTTAGCGTCTCGCCCTGTCTAGTATTAAGAAACCATGTACAACCCCGGCGAATAATCCCTAAATAAAGGCCATTGGTTGCGTCCCCTATATTTTAAGCCTAAATTTTTTATAATCTTTAAATCTTCTTTTTCTAGCATATCTCTGTCTTCAAACGAACACTACAAACAATCATTCATATACAGAAAATCCATCGCTAATACAGGATCATCAGCACCATCCATCATATCTTCCAATACATTTAGCCCTTTTGTTCCACGATAAGCAGCAACTCCGAAATGCATTCCGCCACTTCCCATGATGGTGCAATAATAAATTACCCCACTATCAGGATCTTGCACAACAAAAACATCCGAATTATCCATCCATTGCCACGGACTGCATTCTTTTAATTTATTTGCAATTTCGTAAAGCGACTGCCATTTATCTAACACTATATCACTCCCCAATATTACTGTACCAATATTATATCAACCACTTGTCCAAAACCAAACCTAAATCACAAGTAATAACCTGCGTGCTCCTACCACGTGCACAAAATAGTCTTTATTTAAAAACCGCTATTTTATTTAGTTTTTGGGTTCCTAGTTATACGGTTGTATATGTAGTTTATGCACCCTGTAGTTCATATGGATTTGAGCAACAGGTTCCTTTTTTTACGTTTAAGCGACAAAATAAGCGAAATACCCCTCTAGAAAGCAAGAAACTCCGCAGACACAAAGTCTGCGGAGTCTTAATTTGCATATGGTGCGCCCGGGAGGACTCGAACCACCGGCACATGGTTTAGGAAATCAGTCTGAGCCATTTTACAAAATCCACACACCCCACGGAGTCAATAAAATCAGGGGTTTCGAGGTTAGGAATTTTTTACCCACTCTATTAATTCTAAGTGATTTTATGGCGTATTGCCCCACAGATTGCCCCACAAAAAAATAGTTTATAGTGGAATTGCGGCCTGCCATATTGTATTAAACGTACTAATTATTTTTTGTGCTTCGTCAGTACCGTTAATTTTACTATAGCGTGATATCTGCTTATCTAAATCCTTAAGTGAATATCCCAGATGGTATATTTCAGTATTATTTATAATAATAAATCGGTCGTGAAATCTCTCTAACACGTGTTTAGGAGAAAAACGTATAGATATCTCGTTTGTAAAATTAGACATATTTAAACTACTAAAAGTGGCCCTTTTTTGCTCTCCACCAAGAGCCATAATAGTTGTATTTTGATGAGTATGAGAGACTAATTTCTCAAGGTATTCCCCCGTTAGATATTGGTCTATAACAATTAAACTTCTGTGCGCACGTTTAGCCAAAATTTGAGGAATATCAGTATTTACTCCATCAGGTGTAAGCAATCCTGAGGTATCTAGGCGATCTTCTGTTAAATTGATCAGTATATTAGGTGACTCACCTTGACTAAAAGTAAAGGTTTCTGAAAAAAGCACTTCATGGTTATCAAATAACAATTTAATAGTTATGGGTTTATATGTGTCAAGAATAATATTCATCGGAAACCATGCTATACCGCGATATGTAACGTCGTATTTATCTTCCAATACCAGTATTGGTGACTCATACTGAACAGCATTCTTATCTTCAATTTTAAGAAATATTTCATTATGGTATTCCCCCGGCTCCAAAAAGTAATCCAAAAGCAGTGTTGTATTAAAAATATAGGGGACCTCATTTAAGTATATTTTTCGAGAAGGCAACATCCCCATAATATTTAATTTTCCGAATTGAGCTTGTTCAACACTATCACAAAAACATAACTGGTTAATCGTTAGCGGAGTATTGTTTTTTGTTTGACCATACATTCTCTTCTTCCCCCCAACTATGATATCTATTTCCATTTTCGTCATTCATTATTTTTTCCCTACCAATCTCCCATTCTACTATCCTAAAAATGAACACGCCAGCATACGCTAGCGTGTTCTAAGTCCTACATTATTTATCCAATATCCAACGCTTCCAAGGCCCTTACTGCCGTTTCCTGCATATCCGGCATTACATGACTATATGTATCCAATGTCATTGTTATAGTAGAATGGCCTAAGCGTTCAGATATTACCTTTATATTTATTCCTTGCTTTAATAGAAGCGTTGCGTGAGTATGCCGCAAATCATGAAAAGTAAATGATGTATCCAATCCCGCCTGCTTTACCATCCTTTTAAAATATCTTGTTGAAAAATGGGCCGGATTCATTGGTTTACCGCTGGAATTGGCAAAGACCAACGTTTCTTTATTATCATATTTATCCCCGAGTAAGTTTATAAGCCATTCCTGCTCCTTCTTAAAACGCTCTAACGTCTTTATTAGTTTTTCTGTGACAGGAATTCTCCTTTTTGACCCTTTAGTCTTTGGCTCTTCAAATATTACGCCTTTAGTGCTGGTTGTCGCCAATGAGCGTCTTACATTAATTGCCCCATCTTTAAAATCTATATCTTCCCACTTTAGACCGAAGACTTCACCTAGCCGCATACCAGTATTAAGCGCAACCATAACAGCCATTCTTGCAACTTCTATTAAATATTTACTATCATTCCCGGGCTTCTGCCTCTGCTTAACTCCAAAATAAATATATTCGCCTTCTTTAGCAACCCCTAATAATTTATCAGCTTGTTCAGCGGTAAGAGGATGAATTTCTTCCTTTATTAAGCGTGGCTGATCTGTTTCTTTAACTACATTCTTTGCTAATACTCCAACCTTCACCGCTTTATCAAAGGCCATAGTCAAATACCTTCGCGTCATTCTTACAGTGCATGTGCTTATGCCTGTTCCCTTTCGGCCACCAGTGGTTAATAATTCATTTAAAACATTTTGAATATCCGGCGACTTTAACTTTGTTATGATGACATTACCAAGTTTAGGCTTTATATAGCATTTTAATGTGCTTTCATACTTTTCATAAGACCGCACCCGCACATTTGGCTTTATATAGTCAGCTAGCCACCGTTCAATCCACGACCACACGGTTAATTTATCAGCATCAGGCAACAATCCATCTTCAATACTTTTCAGGAAGGCTTTTCCCTTCTGTGCGACTTCTTTTTGCCCCTTGCCAGTTATCTTTTTCCGTTTAATTTTTCCTGTTGCCGGGTCCGTATAACTGAATTGTCCTTCCCACCGGTCCATCTTTACATTCTCGTATATAGTACCTTCTCCTGCGGCCCTTGTTCTCGTTGTCATGTTCTCAACTCCCAAATTTCATTTAAATGCTTAGATTATGAACCCCATTACCCCGAAGGGGGCTCACTTTGCGCTACCCTGCCCCTTAAAGAAAACATCACCCGGTACACGCAGAGCATTTGCAATAAGGAAAAGGTCATGTAATGCAATACTGGCTTTTCCGTTCTCGCGCCGGGGCAGCCAGCCCCTTGGCTTGTCCAATACTCGACATATATGCACTGATGTAATGCCATGATTCAGTCGAATTTCCTTGATTCGCTTACCTATTTCAATATTGTTCATTTGCTATTCACCAGCTTATTATAAGGGTAAAAGTCCTGTTTCTTGATCTTTTCCTCGATCGTCAGAGCGTCATTCCAGGCTTCCATATAAACGCTATATTTTATAGGCCCTAAATATGCAACAGCATCATAAAACTTGTGCTCTATGTCGATCTTTTCTTTTTTTGACAACCCGACAGCATCAGCCAAGGAAAAAACAATATCATAGATTTCCTTAAGCAAAGCGTTTTCTTCTTGGCTCTGTTCCATCCTATTTGAGAATTGATGATAAAATAGCCCTGCAATGAACTGCTTTTCGTAGAAATCGAGGTTTTGTAACATTGTATCAGCTCCATTTCAGCATTATTTTGACTTCGCCCCTGGCTGCTGATAAAATGGAATTGCAGCCGGGTTCTGGCTTGGTTCCTGTTCTGCATGGCCTGTTCACTATTTGCAGTAGTGGCAGGCTGTTTTATTTTGCCGCCCTTTCATTCGTATTCGCAAAAATTATTTTGCGTTTGTAAATATATTAACACGTCTATATAATCGTTTCAATAATATTTGCGAAAATTATTTTGTGTTCGCAAATATTTTTATGTTATACTGATAAAAGGGAGGTGTAATATGGAAGAAATAGAGTACAGAATACGTTATTATAAGCTATTTGACCTACTTAATAGAAAAGGATTAAGCAAAGGACAGTTTGCTGAATTAACAGGGCTATCTTCAGCCACTGTAGCAAAACTCTCAAACAATAAGCCTGTAAACACGACTATAATTAATAGAATCTGCGCCGCCCTTAACTGCCAGCCGGGAGATATTATGGAGTACATACCCACCCCGCCTGAAGAGTGAACCGACTACCTGCCTGTACTGGGCGGGTTTTTTGTTTTGTTAGCAACTTTGATCTACATATAAAACGACAGATTTATATTTCTTGAAGGAATATAATGTAAATCTGTGTAATTTTATAACAACAAAGTGTTTAAAGGGAGGATTTTGAACTTATGGGATACTTTTTCGTAGTTATATTTCTTATAGCCATCATATATTTCATCATTGGAATGGTTAACCCGAAACTCACTGTTTTCTTTAAGGATAAAACAAGAGAAAACATATTTATCATAAGCACTCTGTTGTTTGGCTTTTCCTTTATCGGCTTCTCTTTAGCAGCTGGAAAAATTAGCGTTCTTTTCCCATGCGTATCTGTGGTTGCTGTTATTTTTCTAGTAGCTGGAATACTTAACCCCAATCTATCTATTTTTTGGGGCGAGAAAGAAAGTCGAACAAAGAAAAAAGTTTTATCCACTTATTTATCCATTCTAATAATATCTTTTTTGGGATTTACATTAACTTATAAAAATGATGAAGTAAACCAAAAAGAACCACTCTCATCCACTTCTCAAATCATCAGCAATCAAACGAATACCATCAAAGAGGATTTAAAAACCAATGCTACTACAAACACCACATCCAATGAAGAATTTCTTAATTTTTATAGAGACTTTAAAAAATATCATAATGAACTAGGAGAAACATTTAATAAATTACAAATTGCTTTAGATAAGACAGCTACTGGCAAAGCCAATCCAGTTGACTTTTATAATTTTTTAAAAGCAACCGACAATTTATTTTTAATTGCATGGTCCGATCTTGATAAAAAAACTATTCCAAATGGATTAAATGATGCTCAAAAAGAGGAAGTCAAGCAATGCTTAGATGAGTTATCCTTTTCCGCTTTAACAGGAAAGGAAGCCGTAGAATCGTTAATGGAAGGTATGAATAACCCTAATTCTATGGAAGCAAAAAGTAGTTTTAAAGATAATATACAAAAAGCATTAATAGCTCACAAAGTAGCTGGAGAAAATATCGAAAAAATCAAAAGCGAATTGTCAATTAAGTAGAGCAAGTACTCCTTATTTTCTAGGAGTCTTAGTTATATTCCGCTATCAATCATATAACCATTTAGCCAAAATCTGCGCGGCCCTCAATTATCAGTCGGGGGATATTATGGAATACGTGCCGGACAATGAATAATCTTCCAAGAAGGTGAATTTCTATGTTCAACCAGCGTACAGTAAAGGCTTTCATAGCTGATATGTTCAAGAACAAAAGCCTGGTTACTACCCCTAAGTTTCCACTATATCATTACACAGATGTTAACGGTCTCTATGGACTTATTAGCAATAATGAATTTTGGGTAACAAAAAGTAACTATTTAAACGATCCATCTGAAATCACATATTTTAATACTATTTATTCCGAATTATTAAATGATAATGGGATATTATTAATGGATAATATTTCCACGGAACTAATAAAGAAAGAAACGAACGCCTCACTCTCATTTCCTGACTTCTGCTCAAGGTATCATAAATACTCAAATCAATTTAACGAAACTTTTCAAGAGACTTTTGATCTTTACATTCTTTCTTTTACATCTAATTCAGATTCACTTACTCTTTGGAGTAACTATTCAAGCCACATAGGTTATAATTTAGGTTTTAATAGAACTTTATTGGATTGCTGGAATAAGGAAAACGAAAGATTTTTTTTGGGAAGAGTTATTTACAGCAAGTCTCTACAGCTCCGAAAAATCCGTGAGCATTTTCTCAACGCTTACCTTACATTTGCTTATGTTTATCAAAGCACAGAATACACATCACACTTTACACAAAGCGACTTACTCAATATGATATTTGGAAATCTATCTATGGCACTGAAAATTAATTC
>Ga0316602_10000486_pt1 | contig 20070 bp, 18 predicted proteins | sample OWC_soil_day10_C_FD_203103 | JGI IMG/M metagenome (GOLD analysis project Ga0316602, IMG submission 203103) | Wetland soil microbial communities from Old Woman Creek delta, Ohio, United States - OWC_soil_day10_CT | ecosystem: Environmental > Terrestrial > Soil > Wetlands | place: USA: Ohio... | reverse complement strand
CACTACACATTTATTACATTCTATGCCGAAACTTTAAATTCTGTCATAAAAAAATGGAACCTAGCACTTTTATTTTTATCGATGACTAAACCGCTCTAAAATTCCCATTTTATAACAGTGGGAGTTAAGAACGGCTAAGTCGCACTTATCTTTGGATTAAATCCAGGTTTAAGTATGTGATTGCAGCATTTTGGTATATCTTCTACCATCCTATACTATTATGGGAATTTTACTTCACACCGATTAATCGGTGTGCCCATACCGCTAAATTTCTTTTCATATTCCGTCATAACATTGCCTTGATAATCACTGTTATGCAAATCAAATGTTACCTTAGCGACCTGCAGATTGCAAGCCTCAAATTGTTCTAAAGAAAATTCAAATAAAGGTCTGTTGTCTGTTTTAAAAAATATTTCACCACCAGCAGGCAAAAGAATCCGATACTTGTTTAAAAAATTTGCATGGGTTAACCGACGCTTCGCATGTCTAACTTTAGGCCATGGATCGCAAAAATTAATATATAGCCGATCGACTTCCCCTGGAGCAAAAATATCTAATACGTGATTAATATCAAACACCAGCAAACGAACATTGGTCAGCCCCTTTTCTCTCACTTTTTGGGCTGCATAATATAAGACATCCTGCTGCGCTTCAATGCCAATAAAATTAATACTTGGATTTTTCTCAGCCAATTCACTAATAAACTGCCCCTTGCCTGTACCCAATTCAACGTAAAGAGGTGCTTTGCGTCCAAAAACTTCATGCCACTGACCCTTCCGATGTTCATGTGCATTTCGTTTTTCTAGGCTAGAACCTGGCTGCTCAGGCACACCAAATGGTATCTCTTTTATTACTACAATATCACTATATTCTTCCAATGCCGCATCCACCCACGGCTTTCTTCTCAGTCGCATTCCATTCCCACCTGTACCTTTACTATTCTTTGTCTAAACCAAACTTTTTCAAATATCGATATAATGTAACACGGCTGACATCCAGCATATTTGCCAAGCGGCTAATATTACCGCCAGCAACTTTCCAAGCCTCAACAAATATATCCTTATCCTCTTTCCATGCCGTGCTGATACCAGTCTCACCTAGTAAACTGATGTCCTTTAGAGCAATTGTATTGCCCTCTGTATTAAAGAAGGCTTGTTCCGCAACCCCCTGAAGCTGTTTAATATTTCCAGGCCATTCATAAGACATTAAGAGCTCTTTTGCTTCACTCTGCAACTCTTTCACTGGCATATTATGTTGTTCCGCTAATTCACAAATAATATGTTCTGCGAGCAGAGGAATATCTTCCCGCCTCGCCCGCAATGGAGGAATACGAATCATGCTTTTTGAGATGATCTCGTGCAAGGGGGAGAAGAAAGCCCCCTTCTCCGTGAGCCGCTTTAAATCACTATCACAAGCAGCAATAATGCGAATATCAAAGCCACGCTCCACCTTTTCACCTAAACGACATACCTTACACGTTTTTAGAGCATTTGCTAAACGAGCTGCCACATGCATGGGCATCTTTTCGATCTCATCCAAAAATAAAGTTCCGCCATTTGCTAATTCCAATTTTCCTGGACGGCTTTCATCTCGATATTCACCACTGCCAAACAGCTCTTCTTCCAGCACCTCCGGCAATATATCACCACACTTTAAAGAAATAAGAGGTCCAGCGGCTCTGCCGCTTGCCTGATGAATCGCATGGGCCATACGCTGTTTACCTGTACCCGATTCACCCTGCAGCAATAGATGATGATTATTCCGGGCCACCCTGCCTGCTTTTTCCTGCATGGTAATAAAGACAGGAGTTTCTCCAACCATACTGGTCAGACTATACCTAGCCTTATATCCAACAGCATGAGCGACAAGAGTTCTTAAATCTTCAATTGGCAATGATACCGCCACTACGCTTGTTACCGCTTTATCCTGTTCTAAAGGCACTACTGTTGTAATATCTTCATATGTTTTTCGCTGGGTAATCCATGTCACTTCCTTGTTATAGGATGGTATACCTTTGAAACCTTTATACAAGGGTGTATGTCGATAATTTAAGACCACATCATTTAGATTCGCCACTACATCCTTCGTCCCTACGGCATCAATACCCGCTAAGCGGCTTTTCCCCAATTTATTGCTATATACAACATCGCCGCCTGGTATGATATGATACACTGCAAAGGGTACAGAATCCAGAATAACATGACGAGCCTCCAGCTGCGCCAGCATTGTCAAATGTTGTTCCATAGCATATCGAATACTAAGCAGCAATGACACAACTGCGCTATGAGGTAACTCTTCTTGCTCTACAGAAACAATAGTCACAATATATACAAGTTGTCCATCTACCATAATAGGAACAGAGCAGGCATCACCGTCTTGACACTCTTTAATCCACATTTCCGGACCAAATAATAAAAAGGGAGATTTATGTTCATGTACAATACTAATACTCGACGTTCCGATATCTTCTTCAGCAAGCCTGGCCCCCTCTAATTGACCAGGGCTCTTTTGGAAAAAAGGCAGGGCATAATTTTTCATTACATAACAATCTTGATCAAGTAACAGCAAGCTTAAGTTATAAACATTAAAATGTTCTCGTGTCTCGTTATATAATCCATTCAAATAGTCCATAGCAGGACGATGCAAATGCTGCCGCCGAGCCAGCTCGTCCTTGGAAAGCTTCACTAATTTCGGCATGACTTGGGAAGTGATCCCCAGTTCTTTACTTTGTTCCCAAGACTCGGCCACCCATGGATGCACGTTAGGATCCATCACGCCTTCATCAATAAATTTTTTATAATAATTCATTAGTTTTTCTTTACTGCGCCGTTCCCGTATCATACAAATCCTCCATATATTTCATATTCTCTACATACCAGTATACAAATGATCCACCATTGGAAGATCTTTCTTTTAAAATTTTTAAGAAAAGACAAGGCAATGTCTGTTTATCATTATCTTATCGATTTTGTGTTTTCCTAGAAAAATAATATCACATATTGAATAAAATCCATAGTTTTCTTGTTATTATTCTTTCCAATTCATACATTTTGTCAATCATTTGCTTTTCGCAAAAAAAATTTGAGTAGGTAGGCGTATTCCTGCCTAACCTACTCAATAAAGACAACCGGCTTTATCAAGTACGATACTGATTGATATCTTGCCCGAAATGCTGGATTACAACCTTAAATTCACCAATTTTCTCCATCATATCTACAAGCTTGTCATTATAAATCTGAACTGATGCACTGACTTCCTGACTCGCTGCCGAATTCTCCTGGGAAATTGCTGCCAAGGACTCAATTTTCCCATACACCTGCCCAAGTCCAGTCATCTCATATTCCAATTTTCCAATCATCTCTACAATATTCGTAGCGACATTCTGTACATTACCTACATGGCGGCTATTACTAGCTACTACCTCATTGAGCTGATGACTTTCCACAGCCAATACATCATATTCTTCCTCAATCATCGATACCACACCACTAATAATCTCCATTAAAATCTTAAGATCACTGGTAATACTATCCGAATGATGATGCGACTGCTCTGCTAATTTGCGTACTTCTTCTGCTACAACGGCAAAACCTCTGCCCTGCTCACCGGCTCGTGCTGCTTCAATCGCAGCATTGAGGGCCAATAGATTGGTCTGTCCTGCAATGGCTGCCACCATCCCTGTAATTTCCGTAATTTTAGCAGCTTGGGACTGCAGGTTATTGGCCGACTCTTTCACCTCAGCGAATTTCTCCAGACTATGCTGTAACTTAGATCCCGATGTCTCCACCTCTCGAAAACCTTGATTAATTTCCGATACCGCTGCTTCTAGTTGTATTTTGTTACGATTCTGCTCTACGACAAAGGTTTTTAACGTCTCTAAATTACCACTTAAAATACCAACTGCCTCAGTAGTCTCAATAGCCTGATTACCAGCAGCAGTTGCTACATCATACACCACGCCGGAAATACCCCGGGAAGTATCCTTCATTTCATCAGCTAATACATTAAAGGTATCCGCATATTTATTCATTTCATCGCCAGTACCTTTAAATCCTACAAACTCACGCTTTAATCGTTTTTTATACAAGGACAAGCCTTGCATAATACCTTCGAACTCATCGCCAGTATAAAGATTGGTTTCATGAAAGTACTTGCGCTCCTGCATATTTTGGAGTTCTTCATGGATCGCAGCAAAAGGTGTTAACAAAAGAGAAGATACAATCCCTGCAATCCCCCCACTAACCACTGCTGACCATAAGGGAACAGAAACACCAAGCAAAGCTAATATCCCATCTGCTGCTGCAGTCAGGAGAGCAACCGCTACGCCTATCTTAACGGGCAATTTTTTGATAAAACCAAAAGATAACAGCTGATTCACACGATATTTTTTATTATATGTAATAGGTTTAGAGAACCTAATTTTTAGTTTTATATGCTCAGCAGACTTTTCCAAGACTTCTGTCTTAATCTCTTCCTTAAAATGCTCTGCGCCACCGAGAAGAAGACCATTGAGATAACCGAACATCCCTCGTTTTGATTTATAACTAAAAATTGCCTCATATTCTGAAATGGGTTCAATTAAAATCTCTGGCGGATTAGCACCTGGAATTCGTTGTACAACAACTACATGCACATCATACATGGATCTAAGAAAAGAATACAAGGTTTCCTGTTGAAAAAAAGCTGGGTAGACAGCTAAGAAAGCTCTAACGTTATCTTTCCCAATGGTTAACCAAATATCATCCTCTGATTTGTCTAAGGAAGTCGCCAAAGATGTTATAAACTTTTTGACCCCATTGTCCTCAACGTCTTCTGTTGGGCCAACAATACGATCCTTCGCCCATCCTGCACTCTCCATTGCTTTGTTGACCAAGTCCTGCCCCCACACATTACGAGCAGTACTGACCCAAGTGGCAACAACTGTTCCCTTCATTCCTATCACTCCAATTTAAATATATAACAGTATTTTCTACATTGTATCGTGATGTTGTATATAGCAGTTCGCCATATTTTTACAAAATCCTGCCATTTTAAAATGTTTATCCATACCAACAAAGAATAGAGGAGTGCTATCTCTTAATAAATAATGTCTAAACTGTGATATTCGTCACAGACTGTGACAAACATCTACTTATAATAAAAAGTAAAACACCATTACCATCTAAGGAGGGTCTTCATGACAATACCATTAGCAAGCATACCCTTTCTAAACAAAAAGATTAAATTCCCCGTAACACCCCACATACCTGGTGGTTTAACTACCGCTGCTCAACTTAGACAAATTGCCGATATCGCTGATAAATATAATGGCTCATTAAAGATCGTAGGAAATACGATTACGATTATAGGACTTAACCTTGCAGATGGAGAAAAAGCCATAGCCGAACTTGGCTGCCAAGGCGAATCTTTCATTGCAAAACAAGTACGTGGCGTTGCTTTTTGTCCTGGAAAACCCGACTGTCCTAGAGCGCTGCAAGATAGTACAGGCTTAGGTCTTGCCCTGGACAAAGAATTCTTCGGTCAAGAATTACCCAGTAAACTGCGCATTGGTGTTAGCGGCTGTCCAAATTGCTGCATTGAACCATTTGTGAAAGATATTGGCATGTATGGCACAGCCAAAGGATATACCTTAGTGGTTGGCGGCAACTCAGGCTTTTCTGCACAAATTGCAACCCCCGTCGCCGAAAAGGTACCTGCCGATGAGATTGCGTCTATCGTGAACAGCATATTAGCCTACTTCCGCCAGCATGGAAAAAGCAAAGAACGCTTAGGACAGGTTATTGAAAGACTCGGCTGGGATCACTTTTCACAAGAAACACTGCCAGAAAAATACCGGAAAGAATAAAAACATTTGAACCGCGAAGATGCAAAGATAATGAAGGACACGAAGAATAGAAAATATCTCTTCGTGTCCTTTGTATTTCTTCGCATCTTCGCGGTTCATTACTTTTTCCATGACGCGATATATTAGTTCCATATAATAAAAAAATCCCGCTTTCGCGAGAACATCCGTAGTACTTTATAGAAATTCGGGGCAACGGAGTTCCCCCAAGATTATCTCAGCATCCACCCCAACACTAAGTAATCATTAACTCCGCTGCTTCATTATCTATTCTACCACAGTTTTCATAACTATAAAAGTGGGAATAGCCACTCTTTTAGAAAAACTTTATCTTTTTTTCTAAACATGAATCTTTATTTCTGCTATATTATATACTACTCTCCATCCCTCCCTTTCTACGACAGTTATAATGAATGCAAAAACCATGTCACAGCCAACAAATCTGCAACGCCACCAGGACTGACATTTTCTTGAATAAATTCTTGATCTAAAGCCTTACACCGATCCCGTCCATCACCAGTTTCCATACCGCCTGCCTCAATTACCATTTGCGCCTGTTCCCGAACCCATACTCTCATCTTATCAGGATGATGGCGGTGCATGACGGTAGTATCATCTACGCAAGTCATAAGCACCAACAACGTATGTACTAAAGCGTCATTGATTGATAGCCCCTTATCCAAGGCTTCCCGCAAGGCGGGCAAAGCCTTATATCGTACCGATGGCAAACCTTCTGCTAATTCTCCACGAATACCCGTAATGCCGTAGGTAACATATAAACGTTCTCCAGCAGTCAGTTCTTGGCCACTCTTATGAATAGCCCCTGCCAATTCTTTTTCTACAATCCCGTTTACCATTTGTGAAGCGTGCTCTAGTACAGTACTTTGCGTTACAGGCAATGAACGTCCATGAAGCCATCCAGCAATCCCCGTCATAATTCCGAGTAAAAAAATCAATCCCTTTTGCGTGTTAACACCCCGAGTGGCCGCTAGCATCGCTTGTTCAGCTTCCAAACCGATAATTCTAAGTACTGGCAGCAAGGCTTCTACAGCTCCTTCATGAAGAATCCCGGCCTGAGCACAACGATTCATATAACTGCCGAGAGAAGCTGAGCTTGCCATGAAACTATAAAAATCCATATCCCGATGAGCACCGCTATTGATTCGGTCCACCAAACCTGGCGAGGGGGTACATGTTACTTCATACAACATGGCTTCAATCGCCAATGCTCCGATTCTTTCAGCAACAGGGCTAATGCACCTGGTTTCATAGGCTCTAAATTGATATAACAGCTTTTCCACTACATGCAACAAATCTTGCATACTATGCCGTCCTTCTCGCCGGCACACTACAAATTCTCCGCCACAAACAAAGCAGTTCCGCCCTTTCCCCTTATCTCGACGGGATAAGAGCATACCGGCCTGGTCAAATACATCAATATCCAATAACCGAGAAAAAGCAAATGCCTCCTCAATCTTCTCAGCTGCTTTCTTGACTAACCACCCCTCATTGTCAATTGCAAGTAAGGCTTCCGGACCTGTTGATAGATTGATCTGCTCCTCTCCTAGGATTTCAAATTGTTTTTTCACTTCTTGCGCAGCATAATCCCTAAGGCGTCTTAAGACAGGAGTGTCTTTTACTGCCCCTGGCACATTTAAGGTAATACTGACTATTGTCTCTTGATACTTTTTTTTAAACACTTGCTGCCTATTATACCTAGCTTCTTTTGCTGCTAAGACATCTTCTAATGTAACGGGCTTAGTTTTCATTGTAACACTCCATTTTTTCCAGCTACTTCTTCTGCAAGGAAGAAAGGATTTCTACGACTTTATGAATTAAGGTTTTATTCAAATATTGACGATTTTTGCAGGTCAGAATATAATGATTCAATTGATTATCATGAAACAAAACGGGTACACTACTATTATGAGCCTTTACATGCACTGCTTCATTCGTGAATAGAACAATCCCCTCAACCCATACATTAATCCCTTGTTCCTTTAAAAATTTAGACAGTTTATACACTTGCCCTTTTACCTGTTTTACAGGGTTGACCATTTTCTTAGAATATTTTCCGCCGCCCCGCCCGACTTTATGCTGCGTCCATTCCGCATCTTGTGCATCTCCTACAATGTGACCATTGTGATTTTTAACCTCTACTACATATACCCCTTTCATGCCGACTATAATCAAATCCGTTTCTTGACTATAATTCTGATACGAAATACTCACATTGGTAAAGACATGATAATCCTCAGGAAGGTGCAGTGCTTCTACTAAGCCTATCGTTTCCCCTTTTGCACCAAAACGAAATATAACTCCGCGTCTAATATAATAACTGGATAAAACAATGGCAATGATCAGCGGTGCTAAATAATACCACTGATTTACCTGCAATTTATGCACAAAGATTAGATAAAAAGACATACACACAAGCACTAAAAGTACGATTCCTGCAAATAGACTTCGATTGGCCTTTCCGCTTAAATTATTTCTCCCCTTATGAAATTGAGCCATACCTTTTACTCCCTTATGTTCTCTAGACTTTATCTCGTGACCCAAGCCACCAGATACGTTCACCGTCTACTCAAATGCACTTAACACTTCACCACCAGTCAACTCTTTCTCGTCCGTACAATCTATAAGATTACTTATTCTGTTTAAACCTAAAAAAACCTCCACAGCATCGGAGGTTTTATTCTTTGGTATTCTTTTTAACAAAAACATAACGTCTATTATCTTATCATCTTCTACAATATAATAGATAGTATACATCACTGGAGGCAGCAACATGTATGAAGATACTGCATTAAAAGCATATAAACGCAAAATTCATTGGCAAGTACTGTTAGTATTTATCATCGTTCTCATCTTTGTCATAAATGTAGCTGGTCTATTCGCTGGTGCGGTTTTTTATAAAGAATTCTGCGTATTAAATACCCGCACCAGCTTAGAGAGATTCAATCCACTCAAATCTCGCCTGCAAAGAGGTCTGCAAACAAAGAATTGGCACTCTACCAATATCCAATCGCCTTTTGGCTATTACTTAAAAGGAACCTACTTACCTTATGCAGATCCTTCTAATAAGACGGTCATTATCGTACATGGCATTGCTGCCAACCGCTTAATGAGCTTATGGTATGTGAATATCTACCTGGATCAGGGCTACAATGTTTTAATCTATGACTCAAGAGCCCATGGCGAAAGCGGCGGAACCTCCACAACATGGGGATTCTATGAAAAATACGATCTTGAGGCATGGGTAAAATGGGTGGCCAGCGAGCATCCAAAGGGAGTCATTGGCGTACATGGAATCTCCATGGGAGCAGCGACAGCACTTATGCAAGCCGAGCTCAATGAATCCTCTAAACAAGTAGATTTTTATATTATTGACAGCGCTTATAGCAACTTAGAAGACTTGCTAACCAAACAAATTGGTGCCGCCGTAAATTCTCATAATCCCCTATGGATCAAAACCTTATTAAAATATTCCAGCGCAGTGGCCTATATCCAAAACCGTTTTTTTTATGAAGATGTATCTCCTATCCACGCGGTTGAAACCGTCACTACACCCATCTTATATCTACATGGTGAGACAGATCCCCTTGTTCCTGTGAGTATGTCCCATCAATTATATGCTGCTACCAAAGGCTATCGCCAAATCCATACCTTCCCTGACACAGGACATGCCATGGCCATTTTCGACAGCAAAGCCGAATACCGAAATGTCATTACCCATTTTATTGAAACAACGGCAAAATAACAGCTATAAGAAACGTCCCGCGCGTCTTTTTAAAACATAGCCGTTTTGAAACACAAAGGGGGACAATAATCATTCTCTGTATTCTTCGGGTATCTCTGTCTCCTCTGCGTTTAACGTTCTCCTTACAAGAACTATATTCCTTACCCACAAAAAAAGAAGCCTCTACTAGCTGAGGCTTCTTTTTATTGTTTATCTAAGTGATTTGCAATACGTCTTAATGATTTTGCAATATGGTATAGCAGATAAAAAAAGCCTCCCGCTGCAGCAACATGGGCTATGCCGAAAGCAATGCCAATTGCAGGATTTCCATGCATCATATTTTCACCTCCATTCTTGCTATACACTCATTATCACATACACCAATGACAACAATATGACAATACTATCCCTTATAAGAAAATACTAACATGCTCTTTTTAAACTTTTCGAAATATCCATTTATTAACATTTATAGAATTTAAAGTATATCGTTTGACTAACTGACAACTTAATGTTATTATAGGATTGTTAGTATATTAAATGGGGGGCGAATAAGGTGAAAATCGCATTAGTAGGATTGGGTAGAACAGGAAAAGTTGTGGCAGAATATCTTCTTTCGCAGAATGTGCTTAGCATGGTATTGTGTAGACCAAATAGTACTAATGCTAATAAGGATCTTGGGGAGATATTGGATCGTAACGATACAGGAATTATGATTGAAACCAGCGATCATTTGGAAAGAAAACTATTTCAATATAAGCCAGATATTCTTATTGATTTTTCACGCGCAAGCTTTTTAACCGATAACATTCACATCTTAGAAAAGTGCGGCGTAAGTGTAGTTACAGCAGTAACTGACTATGATTCTGCAGAATTGGAAAAAATAAAAAATGTAGCACAAAAAGGTAATATTGGAGTTGTCCTGGCACCTAATATTACATATGGCGTTAATGTGTTAATGTTGATGACTGAAATAGTAGCGGAGTTAATGAACTCCTATGATTTTGAAATTTATGAAGAACACCATAAGCAGAAAAAAGACAGTCCATCAGGAACTGCCAAGAAAATTGCTCTGAAAATACAGGAGGGTCTGAATCGTAATGATGAGATCCCCACTCATGCCGTTCGAGCAGGGGGTATTATTGGAAAGCATAAAGTTATCATCTGCGGCGAATATGATTCCATCGAAATCTCTCATCAATCCTACTCCAAAAAAGCCTTTGCCGAAGGCGCTTACAAAGTATCTCAATTTCTGATGGGAAAAACGGGTTTTTATGAAATGAGCGATGTTTTTGAACAAGAAAGAGAACAGAAAAGACAAATCATAGCCGTACGCAAAATGATGGAAGATATGAATATTTTGAATTTAGCATAGAAAATCTGCTATAATGTCGTAGTAGATTGATTCTATGGAGGTGATTGTATGGGAAAAGTATCCCCTAAAAGCAGTTATAAGAACATTAAGACTGCAGAGAAAAGTACAAAGTTCTTCATTGACAAACAGGCACCTAAAAAGCCAGTAAAAAAATAATAGAACCTACCTTTTCAGCTAGATATTGCTTAAAAAGCTCCTGTAAGAATTCGCATACGAATTCTTACAGGAGCTTTTTGCAATCTTGTTGGTCTCCTATATGCAATGTATAAAAAGAATTGTATATTGTTAATCCATCAGAAATGGTACCTGAAACCATCTTAGGTTCTGTTTTATATCCTTCCGTGTCCTTCGGGTTGATTCTGTTTTCACTTAGGGAAGTTACATTCAAAACGAACAGCTCCTTATCCTTGCTATATTTGACTACTTCTATATTATATATCGTAGAAATCTTACATATCTTAAATAAGGTTGTTATTGCTTTCTCTCTATTCTTCTACCCCTAACATACCTGCAGGAGTATAACGTTCTCCTACAATTGTATACTGAGATAGGACAAATTCAATCTGCTTCATATCCTCCCTGCTTAATTCCACTTTCGTTGCTTTTATATTCTCCAGCAAATATTTCAGCCTCTTCGTACCAGGAATGGGAATCACATCCTCGCCTTTAGCGAGAACCCAAGCCAACGACAATTGAGCTCCAGTAATTCCTTTGTCTTGTGCAATGTTTCCAATCGCCTCTGTGAATTTCTGATTACTGCATAATGCCTCCCCCTGTAAGCGCGGTAAACTCTTACGAAAATCCCCCTCTTGACTTAGAACCTCTGAACTGAGTTGGCCACTCAACAGTCCACGGCTTAAGGGACTATAGGCAACAAGCCCAATGCCTAACTCTCGCAAAGTTGGCAACACACTTGTTTCCACATTTCGTGTCAAAAGAGAAAACTCGGATTGAACAGCGGCTAAGGGATGTACCCGATGAGCCCGGCGAATCGTATCAGATGAAGCTTCTGAAATTCCAATATAGCGAACTTTCCCTTCCTTGACCAGATCTGCCATAGCTCCGATGGTGTCCTCAATGGGAATATTGTGGTCCACCCGATGTATATAATATAAATCAATGACTTCACGATTTAATCTTCGCAAACTGGCCTCAGCAGCCTGCTTAACATATTTGGGACTGCCATCAATTCTTCGTTCATAGGCTCCCGCCTCCCTTACAATGCCAAATTTAGTAGCGACAAATGCCTCACCGCGCCACCTCTTTAGTACTGCTCCTATAAGCTCTTCATTATGACCATGCCCATACGTATCAGCTGTATCTAAAAAGGTTATTCCCGACTCAAGGGCTGCTTGAATCGTATTTTGCGATTCTTGATAATCTGCCTTGCCATAAAACTCACTCATACCCATACAACCCAATCCAATGGCTGATATTTCGGGTCCGTTTTTTCCTAGTTGTCTTTTTTTCATTCTTTCTAACTCCCCTCTGCTCATTCATTTTTCTTACTCATTGGTGTTGTATCACTCGGTAGTATTGTAATGTTGTTTTACACCTTTGTCAACATTTCTTACATCATTGTTACTATTACCTATAAAGTATATAATAAGACATAAAAGAAATGTCCTATCAGGACGCAGCGTTTTAAAATCCTGTTTTATAAGGAATACAAAGAACAGTCTCATCATAAGACAAAATTTAGTTAAAGGATGAATACAATGCCAAAACACAATTTAGCCGTATCTACCATACTCGATATCCCTCTCCTGTCGCGAATTATTGTAGGAATTGGCGAAGTGTCAAACATCACAGGTGTTTCAGCCAGACAGCTTCGTTATTGGGAATCCAAAGGTATCATCAGCTCTATAGGAGACAATGCTGGCACCAATCGAAAATATGACTATACCAATATTGAAAAAATCATTTTAATTAAAGACTTTCTAGATCAAGGCTTTACCCTGGAAGCATCCGCCAAGCGACTGGAAGAACGTATCCTGCGCCTTAATGAAGCAATTGTTCAATTAGCCAATCAGCATAACAACCCCATACAAGAATCGATCGAAGATACGAATGAGCCCTATCATCTCCTTGATGGTGAACCATATCGTCTTTTGGGATATGCTACCCACAGTGTAACAAAGGAAAAGTTAGAAATTTACTTACCATCTGATAAAAATCAAGAGAAACTACTGGCAAAGCCTCTAGAGGAAGAACATCATTGAAGTCTTATGTAAATGCGTTTCACTCAAGACTTAGAAAAATTCACTACTGATGTTAGATCGAATAAACAATAGGATGAGGGAGTAAAACAATGCTGAGATATTTGTTGAGAATTCTACTTCGCTTACTCTTTAAAGCAAAAGTAATCGGCTTTAAGGAGATGCGCTTTGACGGTCCTACGATTGTATTACCCAATCATGTATCCTTTTTAGATGCAGTATTCTTATATGCCTATTTGCCCAGTACTATTTGCTATGTAATTAATACAGATATTGCGGAAAAACTGCGCTTTTATCTCCAATTTATTAATCATATTAAAATTGATCCTTTAAACCCTTACTCATTAAAGAAAATCCTGGCCGTATTAAAAGCAGGAAAGCCCTTAGTCATCTTCCCTGAAGGACGTATTACCCGTACGGGAAGTTTAATGAAGATCTATAGCGGCATCGGATTTATCGCCTTTCGGACCAATGCAGCAATTTATCCAGTGATCTTTTCAGGGTTAGAGTATTCCAAATTCTCGCGAATTCAAGATAAAGTACGCTCAAAATGGTTCCCAGAAGTATTGATGTATGCTGACAAAGTCATTCATCTGGAATCCGGCGGGAGTAAAAGCATCAGACTGCAGAAACGAGAAATCGGCGACAAAATTCGTACGATTTTGGAAAATACCATGTTCAAAGCTAAAGAATATACGCAGATTGAAATCAATTTATTTAATGAATTATTACTGGCAGGCAAGACTCACGGCATGAGTAAGATGATGGCAGAGGACAGCAGCGGAAAGATTACCTATCGTAAAACGATTATCAGCAGCTATGTCTTGGCAAGTGCATTTCGTACAGTTCTTGCATCAGACGAAAGGGTTGGAGTCTTATTACCCAATTCCATCGGTCATGTCGTTACGCTGTTTGCCTTATGTTACGTAAATAAAACGCCTGCGATTCTAAACTTTAGTGCAGGTATACAAAACAATTTAGACTGTGGAGAAACAGCGGGAATCAAAACCATACTTACCTCTCGTACCTTTGTGGAAAAAGCTAATTTTCAATCCTATATCAGCCAATTGGCTGCTAAATTTACCATCCTTTATCTCGAGGATTTGAAAAGTACCCTATCGGGTACTGATAAACTATCAGGCTTGTTCAGCTACTTTGTAAGAAAAAAAGCATCTCCCATTGGCAATAGAGAAATCATACTCTTTACCAGCGGCAGTGAAAGCAAGCCCAAAGGGGTTGTATTGGCCCATTCCAGTATCCGGGCTAACATTCATCAGATTTCTTGCGTAATCGATTATACCCACCGGGATAAAATGCTAAATGCTCTGCCTATGTTTCACTCTTTTGGTCTGACGGCAGGAACGCTGCTGCCCATTATGGAAGGAATGGAAGTATTCTTGTACCCCAGTCCCCTCCACTATAAAATTATTCCCGAAATTGCCTATGACCGAAATGTTACTATCTTGTTAGGAACGCCAACCTTTCTGATGGGATATGGAAAATATGCTCATAACTATGACTTTTATAACGTACGATTTGTTTTGGCCGGCGGCGAAAAATTAAAAGATGATGTGCGCAATCTTTGGAATGAGAAGTTTGGCATACGTCTTTTTGAAGGCTACGGAACCACAGAAATGTCCCCAGTGCTTAGTTTCAACACGCCTATGTTTAATCGTCGCGGAACCGTTGGTAAATTTCTTCCAGGCATTGGATGGCGATTGGAAGCTGTAGAAGGTATCGAAGAAGGTGGAAACCTCTTCGTAAAAGGACCAAATGCCATGAAAGGCTACCTATTGCATGGCAAAGGCTTTGTACCTTCAGAAGAATGGTATAATTGCGGCGATGTCGTTGCCATTGATAAGGAAGGTTTTATTACCATAAAATCACGCTTAAAACGCTTCGCGAAAATTTCCGGTGAGATGATTAGCTTGGATGCTGTTGAAAAAGTTGCCGAAAGCTGCTTTGCTACTGATAAAAATGCAGCAATCAATATTTCAGATACAAGAAAAGGTGAAAAGATCATTTTGTATACACTCCATAAAGATGCGACTAAACAGCTGCTGCGAGAATACATCAGCCAGAGTGGACAAAGCATGCTCGTTATGCCGACCGCATTACGAGTTGTCGATACCTTACCCTTACTAGGAAGCGGCAAGATTGACTATGTAACCTTAAAAGAAATGGCCGCAAAGGAGCTGGAAAACGGTGCGTCTTAAGCCTTCGCCCCTCAACGCCTTATTCTTAGCTCAATTTATATCTGCCTTTGTTGATAACATGATCTTATTCATTGCCTTGGGGATTATCCATAGAGACGGCTATCCTGGCTATTATCTGCCTCTTGTACAAAGCACTTTTTTATTATCTTATATTGTTTTATCTCCCTGGGTTGGCAGGTTTGCGGATAAGAAAGCAAAATCTCAAGTACTAATGGTGGGCAACGTCATAAAAACATTGGGAATACTCCTTCTTCTTGCAAAATGTGACCCCGCATTGAGCTACGGTTTGGTCGGTATCGGTGCCGTCATTTATAGTCCCGCGAAGTATGGTATCCTGCCCTTTCTGGCAAGAGGAGAAGATGCCCTTCTGCGGGCAAACTCCAGCTTAGAAAGCTACACCATAGTAGCCATTCTTACAGGCTCTGTTGCAGGCGGTTATTTATCCGATATCTCCATTGTGCTGTCATTGATAGCCTGTATCGTGCTTTATATAATATCCATTGGCGTAAATACACTCATACCAAAAGATCCCGGCAATAGAGGCATTCAATATCGTAACGCGATTACAGAATTTGCTGGCGATGCAGTAACCCTGTTTCGCGATAAACAAAGCCATTTCTCCCTGATAGGTACCGGCTCATTTTGGATGGCATCTGCTGTTTTGCGAATGATAATCTTTGCATGGGTGCCCCTTACCTTTGGTATTAGCAGCAGGATGGACATTAGCATGATTATCGCCGTTACCGGAATTGGCATAGCCATAGGAGCGGTGATTACTCCTTATCTCATTACCGTGAAGGAGTATCAGCGCACTGCATGGTATGGTTTGGGTATGGGGATTTGCATCCTAGCGTTCTTATGGATTACAACCTTACCTGTCGCCATTATATTCTTACTCTTAATCGGCTGTATGGGAGGTATCTTCATCGTTCCCATGAATGCGTGTCTGCAACATGTCGGTCATCAAACCATAGGAGCAGGCAAGACCATTGCCATCCAAAATTTTGTGGAAAATAGTTTTATGTTCCTCGGGGTAGGATCCTATACTCTTGCTTTTAAATTAGGCATATCTATTTATACCTCACTGGCTGCTGCTGGTATAGTCTTACTAGCCTTTGTTGCCTACTTGATTGTGCTAACCTATAAAAGAATAGAAGCCAACTAAAAAAGATCAAGCCCTCCGTATCTAGTATCGGAGGGCTTGATCTTTTTCAAAATAACAAAATCACTTAGCTAAATAAAGCACCATTTGGGGGCATACTAACATGTATCATCAGTTTAAGCAATCGGACGATTCAATAGAATTTTAAAGGTAGGAGATATTTATGACAAACGATAAATCAACATTACTCAAAATAAGCGTATTATTCCTAGCAATTCAGCTCGTACTCATTTTTGAATTGACCAGATCAGGTCAATCCAGCTATGCTCGAAGCGTTATGGCAACCACCTTTTGTTGGACGCTGTATACGTTTTTAGAGGCTAGATACGGATTTTATATGAATACCTATGTGAGGGGCATCATCATTCTCTCTTTGCTGGGAGATAGTTTCTTCGGCAGCTATTTAGACTTTTATCAAACATCCTTCACTTTCGATAAAATGCTGCACGTATTTGGCTCCTATTCCTTCTCTCTATTTGCTTATATTTTAGCTGTTCAATTACTTCGTCATCCCCTAAGCAGTCCATTTAAATTCATATTCATTCTGTCCCTGGGACTTAGTATTGGGGCTTTTTATGAGATTATAGAATTTCTTACCGATACCATTTCACATCCAAATCCGATTAGTCAACCGAGTCTGCTGGATACGGATCTAGACTTGGTGGGTGATCTAATCGGAGCAATGATCGCTGCCATCCATGGGACTTATAGGACCTTTATGAATCAAAACTTTTGATTCCTTCTTTTGTTCTATCAATAATACCCCAATGTTCCTTGAAGTTTCGCCTTTCGTGCACACCAGATAAAAACTAGAAGTCCTCCTCCAAAATAAATTATGGACTGAGAACAAAGTAATAGCAGACTGCCATCTTTCCATAATTCATATAGCGGTTGCATCTTCAGCAAAGTATCACGTAGTAAAATAATCCCTTGAGTCGTCGGTAATGTCTTAGCAACTAATGCCAGCCATCTAGGAAATTGTTCTACAGGAAGCATAGAGCCATTCAGAAAAAGCAGCGCATTTGCCGTTAAACCGGCAAGTTCGCCTACTCGCTTAAAAATTAACGTCATGCCGGCAATTATGAACCCGAAACCAAACAATCCGGCCATGGTAATGATAAAAATAACAAGTCCCTGCCATTGTAAAGAAATATTCACTTTTAATGTCCATAATATAACAACCGCAAATAATAAAATATTGATTGTCGCAGTAATTAATGTGGCAAGAGATCGGCCAATTAATATAAGGAATACGGGAACAGGGCTCATAAAAATCTGTTCCAATGTACCTGCCTGGGCTTCTCCCAGTAAATCACGACACATACCGGAAATAACAATGGAGGAATACAACCACATAGAATAGCCAATTAGCGTATAGGTAAGCTGTCCTGTGCTCACCTGCCCTCCACCGATAATAAAGCCTATACCAATGAAGACAATCCCCATCATCACCAGCTGCAAAAAGGTTTCAAATTTATAGTTCCAGGCAATAAGCAAGCCTTTATAGGTTTCATTAAGCATAGTTTTTAATGTTGTCATGATTATCAATCTCCCTTTCGTTTTTTACCAGTTTTAAAAATACTTCCTCTAAATCTGGCTCTAACGGAGAAACAGAGAGTAACGCCATTCCCTTTTCTCTGATTTTATCAAGCAAGGTATATAACTTTGTTTGACTGTCAATTACCCCAGTTAATAGCGTCACTCCTTCTTCCTCTTTGATGATAAAATCCTTCAATTCATCATTCCTGTGACCGTTAAACACTCCCTGTATCTTAATCTGATAATACCCCTGTCCAAAAAGCACGAGTAATTCATTAAGATTCTTATCAGCAATTATTTTCCCTTTATGCATAATAGCTACACGCTCACAAAGCGCCTGCACTACGTCTAATTGATGGGAAGTAATGATCACCGTTTTCTTGTAGTCTTGTGCTAATCGCTTCAGTAATGCTTTCATGATCTGCATCGCTTCCACATCTAGCCCCAGGGTCGGTTCATCCAAAATGAGAATGGGAGGATCAGCAATCAACGCACAAGCAATCGCAATTCTTTGCTGCATTCCCCGTGAAAAGTTTCGTATGATATCATTACGCCTATCCCAGAGTTCCAATTCTTTTAAGAGTGATTCGCCCCGCTCCTTACTAATTTTCCTGGAGCAGCCCTTTAAACTGCCAAAGTACATCAAATTTTGCCACGCAGTCAAAGGCCAGTAAATATTTCTCGTTCCTTCTAAAACCACGCCGATTTGCCGCATCGCTTCCCCGTGATCTAGTGCTACGTCGCAACCATTTAGCAATATACGTCCAGTTGTTGGGGTTATCAATCCACACATCATTTTTATCGTCGTAGTTTTTCCTGCACCATTTGATCCCAGAAAGCCAAAGACCTCGCCCTTTCTTATATCAAGATTAACGTTATCAACTGCTGTAAAATGCTTTCCACTGCTGTTACCATAGATCTTACCAAGACTGTTGATTTCTACTGCTGTATTCGTTATATTATTCTCATTCAAATTTAATCCCTCCATCTTTTAGGATTCGTGTGCGTCCGTTCTCAAATTACATTAGTCAATACCCATTGCTTTATCCAATTTAGCCTTGCTGCTATTATAATCGTACAGTGCTTGATTATAATTCTTCTTGGCCTTAACTAACGCCAATTGAGCATCAATAACATCTAAATTTCTGCCGACGCCTTCTTTATAGCAAACCTCATTGATTCTAAAGGCTTCTTGGGCCTTATCTACGGCAGCTTTACTAGTCTCAATACGCTCTTCTGCTACCTTTAGATTTAAATAAGCCTGACTTACTTCGAGAACCGCAGTCTCTCGTATCTGCTCGATTTGTTCCTGCGCCTTATCTAATGTACTTTCCGCTCCCTTCACTTTTGCTTTTGTAAGACCAGAATCGAATATATTGATTGAGGCAGTAAGACTCACCATCCAGTAATCCTGTTTCGCCCCGGGAAAATTGTCGTCATTCCAATTATTGCTGCCTTTAAAACTAACTTGGGGCAAATTGGTGCTCTTAGCTACTTTTACTCCGCTCTTGGCAATATCGACCTTAGCTTGTACTTGAACGACATCTGGACGATGCTTTAATGCATATGTTACGCAATCATCAACAGTAAACGTATATTGTTGATAGTTTAAATTATCCTTTAGCTTAATCTCACTAGTAAGCGGCAGACTCATCACGTTTTTTAGGCTGACCATTGCCAAGTTATATTTATTTTGGGCTCCCATAACATCTTGCTGGGCGTTGATCACTTCTACCTCAGACCGAAGTACATCAGACTTGTTTACTACACCTTCATCATACTGGGCTTGAACACTTTTTAAATGCGCAGTGAGATTCATAAGGGATTCCCGGCTCACTTGCAACTGATCAAGTGCTTCCAAAACATTGAAATAGCCAGTTGTTGTGTCAAGCTTAAGCTGTTGCTTGTTTTTCTTAACTTCAAGATCGGCAACTTGAAGGTTTTTTTTCGCTTGATCAAGTTGACCTTCTAAATT
>Ga0316602_10000482_pt1 | contig 20301 bp, 17 predicted proteins | sample OWC_soil_day10_C_FD_203103 | JGI IMG/M metagenome (GOLD analysis project Ga0316602, IMG submission 203103) | Wetland soil microbial communities from Old Woman Creek delta, Ohio, United States - OWC_soil_day10_CT | ecosystem: Environmental > Terrestrial > Soil > Wetlands | place: USA: Ohio... | reverse complement strand
CCGCCCAACTGGGCCATAACCTCAAACATAGGCAGCGAGCCTCCACGTTCTGCGTTCTCGACAAACACAGAATCTCAGGAAGTTCGCTGCCTACCTCGTTACACCCCGCAGATCCGTGAAGAACCAATTTTTTTGAACAGGATAGGCAGGATGAGCAGGATAAAACACATTAAATATATATTTAATTAAATAATCTTGTTTGAGCCCGATGGAAGCCAACTGTCATGTCATCCACGACTGTGGGTGCTAAACCGGCATCGCCTCAGATAGCGCCCTTCATCTCTGCGTAGATCTGCGGAAGGAAGGAGGCCAGGTTGGTGTACTCATAGACGTTGTGAGTGGCCAGGCCCTGGGCGGCCTCGGCCGGGACCTTGATGAATGGGGGGAGCTTGCACTTGGGCTTACGGTCGGCCACCTGGTAGCCCATCCAGAAGCGGGACCGGAACTCGATGCCATCCTCGGTCTCCCGGATGAAATGGCACATCATCGCCGGAGCCCAGGGACGCAGGAAGAAGGCCCCTGCGGGACGGCTCTTTCCATTGGCGGCGACCAGGGTGCCCACCGCTGGCGCCTTGAAGCGGGCCATATCGAAACCGAAGTCCTCGGGGCTCAAGAAGGAGATCCTGATGTCCTCGGGGCCACCGCCCACATCCTCCATCACGTGGTGGGTAATGCCCTGGAAGCGCTTGACCATAGGGGTGGCGGGGTCCAGCACCCGTGCCCGCTCGGCTGGATCGGGAATGGTGGCGGCGAAGTGCCCGGCGGGCCACCAGATCTTGTAGCGGAGATCCTCCAGGGCGTGCCAGGCGAACCACCAGTTGATCATCTCCAGGGTGACCCCCGGCATCTTGGTGTGGTTGGCCACATAGCCGGAACCGTTGGGCATGATGCACCACCCGGACTCCACCTCGTGGTAGCCCGGATTCAGGAGGTCGTTCATGTTTTCCGGCTTCAGGGCCTTGGCAGGGTCCATGGGCTTGCCCATGAGTGCCACTTGTGCCGGGTCCGGAACCGCAGGCACCCGAGTGAAGTACTTGGCATAGGGCTTGGCCTGTTCTTCAGGCGTCAATTCGATGGGCCGCATGGCATCCCTCCGGTTAGTCTTTTGACTAAGCATATCCCATTGTGCCAAAGACGCTAACGGAAAGCATCGGCATTAAAAGTGGCATTTTCGTCCTTTGTTCGCCTGGATACGGTAGCCTGATCCCATGCTCTCATCCCTTCGCATCCAGAACCTGGCCCTGGTGGAAGATCTCTCGCTGGAACTGGAGGGAGGTTTCACCGTTCTGACGGGCGAGACGGGCGCCGGGAAGTCGCTGCTGGTGGATGCCCTGGCCCTGCTGCTGGGAGCCCGGGGGGACGGCGATCTGGTGCGCTCGGGGACGGAACGGGCCACCGTGGAGGCCGTAGTGGAAGGCTCCTTTGGCGCCTGGACCGCCTTCCTCCGGGAACGGGGCCTGCCGGAGGAGCAGCCCGTGGTCCTGCGCCGGGAGGTGGGACTCAACAACCGCTCCCGGGCCTGGATCAACGGCGCCAACACCAGCTTGGGCGACCTCAAGGAAGCGGGGCGCATCTGGATGCGTCTGACCAGCCAGCATGATCATCAATCATTAATGTCCGAAGAACGCCACCTGGCCCTCCTGGATGAAGTCCTCGGCATCCAGCCGGAGCTTGCGGCGGAGGTCGAGGCCGTCCGCGAAGCGGAGGCCCGCCTCAAGGCCCGGCGCCGCAGCGAGTCGGAACGGGAGCGTCGCCTGGAGTGGTTGGCGGAACAGATCGCGGACCTGGACAAACTGGCCCCCAAACCCAACGAGTGGGCCCAGCTCCGGGCCGAGCGGGAGCCCCTGCGCCACGCCGCCCAGCTGGAACAGGCCTTCCGCGAATCCGCGGAAACCCTGCGGGAGGCCCTGCCCCTCCTCGAGACCGCCAGCCGGGCCCTGGCCCGCTCGGTGGCCGTGCTCCCGGACGCCCAGCAGGACCTGGACCGCCTGCGCTCGGCCCTTCTGGAGATCGAGGACCTCCAGGCCCTGAGCCAGGACCAGGCCATCCGCTGGAGCCGGGAGGGCGTGGAACGCATCGAGGCCCTGGAAACCCGCCTGGCCCAGTTCGAGAAGCTGGCCCGAAGGCACCGTTGTGAGCCTGAGGAGCTGGCCCCGCGCCTGCTGGAGCTCAGGACCGAGCAGAAGGAACTGCTGGGGGGCTCCAGTTCCATCCAGGAACTGGAACAGCACCTGGCCAGGGCGGCCGAGGCCTACCTGGCCGCAGCCGAAGCCCTCCACCAGAGCCGGGCGGCCCTGGTGCCCCGCCTGGAGAAGGAAGTCCATGCCCGCCTGAAGCGGCTGGGCATGGGGGGAACCCGTCTTCAGCTCCGCCTCTCCATCGCCGAAGAGAGCGGCAGCCCGGCCCTGCACCAGGGCCGACCCGTCCGGGTTTCCACCGCCGGATTCTCCGCCCTGGCCATCTGGGCCGAAACCAACGTGGGCGAGGGTTTCAAACCCATGGCCCGCATCGCTTCCGGAGGTGAACTGAGCCGCCTCATGCTGGCCCTGCTGGGGGCGGGCACCGCCCTGGGCAAGGGCACCGAGGAGCCCCTGACCCTGGTGCTGGACGAAGTGGACGCAGGCCTCGGCGGTGAGACCGCCCTGGCGGTGGGCGCCGCCATCCAGGAACTGGCGGGGGTCCACCAGGTCCTGGCCGTCACCCACCTGGCCCAGGTGGCCGCCAAGGCCCACCACCACGGCTTTCTCTCCAAGGAGACCCGGGATGGCCGAACCCGCAGCGGCCTGGAGTGGCTGGCGCGCGAACCCCAGGTCCGGGAACTGGCCCGCCTCCTGTCGGGCCATCCCGATCGCCCCGAGGCCCTGGCCCATGCCCGGAGTCTGGTGGATTAGCCCTGCACAACCAGCAGGCCCTCCTCCCCGGCCCGATCGCGGCCCACGAGGCGGAAACGGTCATCCCAGGGAAAGGCAAGGTCCTGGTAGAAGCTCACCCGTGTAGGCTGGGCCTGGGCGTCGATGTTGTCGGCGTCACCCAGTTTCTGGAAGGCCGCAGTAAGGCCACCCTTGGTGGGCTCCTGCCCCTGGAGGGCCAGCAGGAATAGGGTGACGGCGTCGGCCACCGGGGCAAAGAGGAGGGGCGGGCTCACCCGCCGGATAACTGGGCCCAGGTGCCGTCGGGTTCGCCGACGCCAGACCAGGGCCCCCGAGTGGTACCCAGCAAGGACCCGCTTGACAGCCTGCTCCTCTGCATCGGTCAGCATGGGACTGCCCAGATAGTCTGAAACCACGCCAAAGGCCTTATCCAGCACTTCCTGCCTCAGCCTGGCCAAGGTTTCTATCCAGGCATCGGGCACCAGGTCCAGGAACAGGTCGAAAATATCTTCGATGCTTTTCTTGACGCTCTCCTTGTAGGCCGACAATTCCGGGACCAGATCGCTGAAGGTGAGGGCGCTGAGGGCAAAACTGGAGACCTCGGAAAGGAAGGTGGAGAAGCAGTCCATCACCGCCTGGGCTCCGGGAGCCGAGGCGTTCAGAAGCAGAAGGGCCAAACGCTCGTGGGCCTCCTGGTAGGTATCCACCAGGCGATCGATCCGCTGTCGGCGGGCCTCGTGGTAGATGATCAGGCGATCGCAGATGAGGTTCACCAGGTCCTGGGAGCTGAATCTGGGGTCTCCCAGAACCTCCTCCAGGGCCCGCTGTCCCTTGCAGAATGGACAGGCCTCGTCCAGGTGCTCCCGGATGACGCCGGCCCCCTTGCAGTGGGAACAGCGATTGCGGACTTCATTGGCGCCGAACTTGACCAGGCCGCAGCCGGGACAGGGCAGATCCATCTCCCGTTCACCGTGGCAGTCGGGGCAGAGGTCCCGCAGGGCGTCCGGCAGGCCTTCACAGGAGGCACAGGCCACCCGGGCCTGCCCTTCATTGTTGCAAATGGGGCAGAGGCCCAGCGCCACGCGCTCCACAAAGCCTGTGCCCGCGCAGGTGGGACAGGCGGCCTCGACGGTGGAGGTCAGGAGGCCATGGGCCTTGCACAGAGGGCAGTCCAGATGGATTCCGTCCAGCTGCGCCCGGGAAAGCCTTGGCAGGTCGAAATCCGCGATCCGACCCAGGAAGGAGTTGTTCCAGCCCCTCAGTTTCTGGATCTTCTCCTTCTCCTTGGTGTGCCAGGACCTCCAGCCCCGGACCCGGATGAGGGGATGGATCACCTGGGCCCGATCCTGGACTGGTGCATCCCCGACATTCTCCAGATCGTAGTAGTCCTCGCAGAGGGGGGCCCCATCCGTGAGCATGGCCTCCAGCACCAGGGAGCGCTGGAACAGGAAGGCCCGTTCGGCCTCCTCGGTGTCGGCAGCGTAGGAGATGGGTCGTCCGAATTCCCGCAGGATGTAGCCCTGAAGGAAGTCCTGGCCTGTACCCTCCCGCACCTGGTCCGCCCAGACCATCTCAATGCCGAGGTGCTTGCGCACCACCTCGGGAGGCGTGGTGAACCAGGAAAGGAAATTGCCGCCGGATTGGGTCCCTACCCAGTGGTGTCCGAAGACATCCGCACAGAGGTGGCAGAACCACCCCAGGAGCCAGGCCACCTGGTGATGATCCTCCCAGCGCACCGAAGCGGAAAAGGTGGTCATGAATTGCGCTAGGTTCCGCTTCCGCTGGAAGGGCTGGTGGGAACTGGTGATCCCCGTCAGGACATCCGCGAAGAAGTCCGGCGAGGTGGCACCGAAACAGAAGGATGCGGGCTGTCCCAGCAGGAGTTCCACGGTCGCCCGGGGGAGGCGCACCGAGGCCGCCCCCTGGCGGGTGGCGGGCAGCGCCACCCGGATGGCCCCGTCGGGCTCCTGGATGCCAGCCCCGATCCTCTCGAGGATCAGGTGCGCAATATAAGCGTGGGTGTAGGCAGCAGGCATGGCGTTCCTCCGCAGCGGGCGTCCTCACCACATATTAAATAATACATTTCAACATAAGCAAAGGAGCCAACAAATCGAAATGCCACTTAGTCCGCATCCCAAACGATTCCCCTTTTGAACTGAACAATCAATAGAACCTGTACCAAACGGGAACCCTGGGCATTTCGCCTCGGCAGATCGGAAACCACGCTGGTCCTGGAATGTCGGCCCATCTCCCAGGAAGAGAGAGCGGATCGCCCATTGCCTTCCGGCACCAAGTGGCAACACCCAGCCCTCAAGTTCATCGATGACTACCGACTAGACGAGCATGACGATTTGACCTGCGGGATGTTCAAGCGTGAACGCAGGTCAAACATCATAGACTTCCAAGGTGCGCTACCTCGAACCCCTCTTCCGCCCACCCGCCGAGGCCGAGTCCTTCATCCTCCAGGCCACCCATGGGTGTTCCTGGAATACCTGCACCTTCTGTGGGATGTACCGGGGGCGGCCTTTCCAGGTGCGCCCCCTGCAGGAGTTGCTTGCGGAGATCGAGGAAGCGAGGGTGTACGCCGACGAGGTCCGCCACGTCTTCGTGGCCGACGGCGATGCCCTGGTCCTGCCCATGGGGCACTGGGAACCCATCCTGGAGGCCCTGGCTGTCACCTTTCCCCGCTTGCGCCGGGTCTCGGCCTACGCCACGGCCCGCAACATCCTGGAGAAAACGCCCGAGGAGCTGCACCGTTTGAGGGGAAAGGGCCTCTCCCTCCTCTACATCGGCCCCGAGTCCGGGGATGACGAGACCCTCCGCCGCATCGGCAAGGGAAGCAGCGCTGTAGAGCATATTGAAGCAGCCCGGCGTGCCCAGGCGGCAGGCATAGATCAGTCCCTGATGTTCCTGTTGGGCATCGGGGGCCGTTCCCGCAGTGAAGCCCACGCCCGAGCCTCGGGGCGGCTGGCCACGGCCATGGATCCCAAGTATCTCTCGACCCTGACCCTCACCGTGGTTCCCGGAACACCCCTTGCGCGGCAGAGCGCTTTCGAGCTGCCGGATGTGCGGGGACTGCTCCAGGAACTCAGGTGGTTCATCGAAGAGGCGACCCCCAGCGCGGCCATCTTCCGGTCCAACCACGCCTCCAACTACCTGCCCATCGGGGGCCGCCTGCCCCGGGACAGGGCCTCCATCCTCGCCGCCATCGATGCGGCCCTGGAGGGGCAGGTGACGTTGCGCCCCGAATGGGCCCGGGGCCTGTAGCTCCAGCCCCGCACCCAGGCTGCTACTCTGGCCCCATGTCGGATCCGGAGTTCCTCCCCTATCACCATCTTCACGGCGCCAAGACGGCGCTCCACCCAGAGCTCGGCCCCTGTTTCATCTGCGAGGGCCGCTTTCTGGTGGAATCGGCTCTGGAGGCGGGCCGGGAAGGCAAGCTCCGCGTCATCTCCCTGCTCTGCTTGGCGAACCTGGAGGCGGAGTTCGCGCCACGGCTTCCAGAGGGCACCCGACTCCTCACCGCCAGCAAGGCCGAACTGAGCGAGCTGCTGGGCTTCGCCTTCCACCGGGGCGTGCTCTGCTGTGTGGCCGTCCCCCCAGAACCCGCCGAAGAAGTCGTCCTGGCGGCCCGCCGACTGGTGGTGCTGCCCCACGTGGACAACGTGGAAAACCTGGGCCTGCTCCTGCGCTCCGCAGCGGCCCTGGGGATGGATGCGGTGGTGGCGGGACGCGGCCCCTCCCCCTTCGAGCGCCGGTCGCTGAGGGTCTCCATGGGAGCCGCCTGGAAGCTGCCGGTCCTCCAGCGGGAGGACCCCGGCCCCGTCCTGGAGGCTTGGCGCTCCGCACATCCGGACTCGGAGATCGTCGGGGCGGCCCTGACCCCCTCGGCCCAGGACGCCCGCCTCTGGCAACCCGCCTCCCACTGCGCCCTGGTGCTGGGTCCCGAGGCCTATGGCCTGGACGAGGCCTGGCTCCAACGCTGCGACCGCACAATGGCCATCCCCATGGCCATGGGCATGGACTCCCTGAATGTCGCGGCGGCGGGGGCCATCCTGATGTTCAAGATGATGGCCTGAAACCAGGTTCGAACCGGACCCGAAGTCATCCAAAAAGCGACCCCGGAAAACAGGCGGGAGGCGAATCGCAGCCCCTGTGTGCTTCTCTTCCGCCGGTCCAGGCACTACAGTAGAGACATCGGGCATCGGAATCCGTTCCGGCGCTGGATAGTTTCAACCATTTCCCCGACCGCAAAGCTCACTGACCTGAGCGGAAGGACGCCAGCCACCTCCCAGGTGGAGCCGCGCCTTCTCTTATCGCGCCGGGCCTTCCAGGGATGATGGATATGTCGAAGCGGCTGGGGGTGGTGGGCATTGTGGTGGAGGACCTGGCCTCGGCGCCGGAGGTCAACGCCATCCTGCATGACTTCGCCGGGCTCATCGTCGGGCGCATGGGGATCCCCCACCGGGACCGCCACGTGTCGGTGATCTCCATCATCGTAGACGGGGATAACGACCAGATCAGCGCCATGACCGGGCGCCTGGGACGGGTTCGCAATATTTCGGTCAAGACGGCGCTCACCCGTGAGAACGCCTCACCACAGGAGGCTTGATGGCCATCTACAACCCCAAGTCCATGGACTCCAATGATTTCATCAATCACGATGAGATCCTGGCCACCCTGGAGGCCGCCAAGATCTCGGCCCAGGACCCAGCCCAGGTGCGGGCGATCCTCGCCAAGGCCGAAACTTACAAGGGCCTCAGCCACCGCGAGGCCGCCGTGCTGCTGGAAATCCAGGATCCCGCCATCCTGGGGGAAGCCTTCGGCCTGGCCCGGCGCGTCAAGGAGCACATCTACGGGCGCCGCATCGTCATGTTCGCCCCGCTCTACCTCTCGGACCACTGCGTCAACCGCTGCACCTACTGTGGCTACAACCACGACAACTGTACGACCCGCCGCAGGCTGACCCAGGAGGAGCTGATCCAGGAAGTCCTGGTCCTGGAGCGCATGGGCCACAAGCGCCTGGCCCTGGAGGCCGGTGAGGACCCAAAGAACTGTCCCATCGAGTACATCCTGGAGTGCATCAAGACCATCTACGAGCAGAAGCTCGATAACGGTGCCATCCGGCGGGCCAACATCAACATCGCCGCCACCACCGTGGAGAACTACACCCGCTTGAAGGATGCTGGAATCGGGACCTACATCCTCTTCCAGGAGACCTACCACAAGCCCACCTACGAGCGGGTCCATCCCGGCGGTCCCAAGCACAACTACGAGTACCACACCGAGGCCCACGACCGGGCCATGCAGGGCGGCATCGACGATGTGGGCTTCGGCGCCCTCTTCGGACTCTACGACTGGAAATACGACACCGTGGCCATGCTCATGCACGCTGAGCACATGGAGGCGGTCTTCGGGGTCGGGCCGCATACGATCTCCATGCCGCGCATCCGAAAGGCCGAGGGCGTCCACTCCGCCGACTACCCCCACCGGGTGAGCGACGACGACTTCAAGCGGATCGTGGCGACCCTGCGGCTTGCCGTCCCCTACACGGGAATGATCCTCTCGACCCGCGAACCCGAAGGCTACCGGGACGAGGTCATCGCCCTGGGCATTACCCAGGTGAGCGCCGGCTCCAGCTGCGGCGTCGGTGGCTACGCCCACGCCGACAAACTGGGCTTCGAGGATATGAAGCCCCAGTTCGAGCCCGAGGATCGCCGCTCAACCCCGGAGATGCTGCGGGATCTCCTGAAGGCGGGCTACATCCCCAGCTACTGCACCGCTTGCTACCGGGAAGGCCGCACCGGGGACCGATTCATGGCCCTGGCCAAGGTGGGCCAGATCGCCAACGTCTGCCAGCCCAACGCCCTCCTCACACTTCAGGAGTACCTGACGGACTACGGCAATGAGGAACTGAAGGCCCTGGGGGAAGCGGCCATCGCCAAGGAACTGGCGACGATCCCCAACCCCCAGGCCCGGCAAACCACCGAAAGCTATCTGCAGCGCATCAAGTCAGGCGAGAGGGATTTGCGCTTTTAGGCTTTATACGACTAGACATTGCTAATCAAAAACCGGCATCGACCCGATGATGAGACTGAAACCATCCCATGGAGGTCTCATGTCGGGTCACTGCGTTTTCCGTGCACTGGTGGGGCTGACCCTTGCCGTAGGCCTGCCAGCCCAGGGGCCCGAGGATGCGGAAGCCCTGGTCAAAGAGGCTGTGGTCTACGCCAAGGCCCATGGCACCTATGGGCTCATCAAGGCCGTGAATACTCCGGACGGCCCCTTCCGGAAAGGAAGCCTCTATATCTGGATGGTTGACCTGGAAGGGGTCACCGTCGCCAATGCCCGCAACCCGGGCCTTGCCGGAAAGGACGACTCCGAGCGGAAGGACCTGGACTCGGTCCCTTTCATCCAGCAAGCCGTCCAGATCGCCGAGACCAAGGGCAGCGGGTGGTTCTCCTACCGGTATTCCATCCCCGACTCCAAGCAGATCCAGGAAAAGGTCTGCTATGTGGAGAAACTCGATGCCGTGGTCATCGCCTGCGGCGCCTACAAGAAGTGAGCCAGGAGGGACCATGTCTATCCGCAGCCTAGTTTCCACCATCCTTGCCACGGCCCTTCTGGCCACGCTCCAGGCCCAAGGCCCCGCCGACGCCGAGGCCCTGGTCAAGGAGGCGGTGTCGTACGCTAAGACCCAGGGCGCGTACAAGCTCATCAAGGAGGCCAACACCCCCGGGGGGGCCTTCCGGAAGGGTGAACTCTATATCTGGATCGTGGATATGGAAGGCGTGATGCTCGCCAACGGGGCCAACCCCAAACTGGTCGGCAAGGATGCCTCGGAGAAGGCCGATAGCGATGCGATCCACTACGCCCAGGAGGCGGTCAAGATCGCCGAGGGGCCCGGCAAGGGCTGGTTCACCTACAAGTTCACCAATCCCGTCACCCGCGAAGTCCAGCAGAAGCAATGCTATGTGGAAAGGCTCGACGAGATCGTGATCGCCTGCGGCGCCTACAAGAAATAGAACGCCTGTTCACCGGAGCTGATCAAAGACGTCCCCCCGCTTTCCAGGCCGTGTCGGAGCAGCGGGGGTGAGCTTGACCGCTTTCCGCTTGCCCCGGGGCCGCAAAACGGGCTCCGAGGAGGGGGCTTCGGGCTCCGCCACAGGGGGGGGCGGAGTCTCGATGACCGGCACAATGGCCTTGGGAAGGGGCTCCAGGACGAGTTCCAGGTCCTTGTCCCCCTCCTGCAGCTGACGGGCAAGGGGTTGGTACCCCTCCACCTCTGCCCGAAGCGTGCCTCGGACCGGCTTGCGAAGCTCAAGCACCAGTGGTGCCTGGCCCAGCCTGCGGTCATCCAGACTCAAGGCAGCCCCCGCAGGAATGGATCTGAGGCGGATGGATACCTTCCGGAAGGGGAGGGCTGCAAGGGCCGCGACCCCCAGCAGCACCGGAATCGCAAGGAGCGGCAGCAGGAGACGCTTCCTCCTGGAGGCTGTCGCAGGCTCCTTGCCTGGGTCGAAATGCCATTTTCCCGTTTCCGATTCAGGCATGGTTCCATCCCAGGCTTCGTCCTGGAAGGTGAGTTCAGGATGGCTGGCATCCGTATCTTCATCCTTGAAGCGCATGGCCTCCATGAGGACTTCTTCAAGGCGACCCTGGATCCGACGGGTGGGGTCGTGGAGCTGGCTCTGGATCTCTGCCCTGGGAGAGTCCGCCGCAAGCAAGCGCACAGCCGCGTCGAGCCCCTCGACATTCCTGAACCTCGCATTGATCAGCTCTCCTCCCTGCATGTAGAAGAAGCCCACCCGCCGCCCGGAGCTCACCCGGATCGTGCAGGTCTTCCGCTCGATGTTCAGCATCTGGAGCAGACTCGGCAGGCTCAGCCCCTCGATCACTCCCCGGGCCAATTGACGCATCTCCCCCAGGAAGGCCTGGACCAGCGCCTCCCGCTCCAGGGGCTTGGGCAGATAGGTCATCAGGGGGAAATAGCACTGAGGGAAGTGGGCTTCGTATCCACTGACATTGGGCTCCACCCCGGTACCCACGCCGACTACCGGAATGGCCGAGCGCAGCCTGGCTATCTCCGAAAGAAAGACCTCGGCGACAGGAAGATCCAGATCCACGAAGAGAAGGTCCCCCTGGCCCCGTTCAAGACACCGGAGCAGTTCCTCCGGCCCGCCCAGGAACCTGGGCTCACAATCCGGCCCCAGCACATCCACAACCTGCTGGACCAGGGCGCGGACCCGGGAATCGAGGGGCGCAAAAAGGACGATGGACATCTGGAACCGCTATTGGATCTTGTTGAGCATGGCCTTGGCCACATCAGCAGGAATGGCGAGGCTGCTGGTGGCTACGGCAGTCTGCCCCTCGCGGGAAAGGGCGAAGGTCAGGAAACCCTGGACAGCTGGCGGCAAGGGGCGCCCCGGTGCCTTGTTCACATAGAGGTACAGGAAATGGGTCAGGGGGTAGTCGCTTTTCATGATGGTGTCCAGGGTGGGCGTCACCTTGGTTCCTCCCACCAGGATGGGAACCAGCCTCACAAAGGACGTGACCTCGGAAATCGGAGCATACCCAATGGCCCCAGGCGAAAGGGAGACACTCTCCACCACCGAGGCGGAGTCCTCCAAGGAGGGGATGCCGGGCCGGAACTCGCCCTTGAGCAGCACCTTGTCCCGGAAAAACACCCGCGGCCCGGCATTCTCATCCCGCCCATACATGGTGATCCTGCGGCTCGCCAGATCGCCATTGACGCCCAGCCCCCCCCAGGAGGTGATGGCATCCTTGGCACCCTGCTTCCGGGTCGTCGAGAACATCGCATCCAGTTGTTCCAGGCTCAAGGCCGGAACCGGGTTGGAGGGATGGACAAAGACACCGAGGGCATCCAACCCCACCACCAGCCGGGTGGGCGGATACCCGTACTTGGCCTGGAAGGAGACCACTTCGGATTTGCTCATTTCCCGGCTCATGCTTGCGATCAGGCTCTCCCCCTCCAGGAGGGCAAGCACACCGGCCGTGGATCCCTCAGAAGAAGCTTTGAGGGTTACGTCGGGATGGTACTTGCGGAAGAGCCCAAACCACTGGTGCACGATCGTCTCGAGATTGTCGGAGCCGATCACATTCACCGTCCCGGTGAATCCGACCGTCGGCTTGTACGGAAGGAGTGATGGGTCGACACGGCTCACCTGCGCCGATCCAAAGACCGAAGCCAACGCGAGAAGTAGGATGGGGATGCGAAAACGCATGGAAGCCTCCATAGGGATTCGTCTGAGTTCGATCCACCACGGAAAGTCGGGGTCTCGCCTAGTTGGGAAGCGCGAGCCAACTCCCCGCAGTAGATAGAATGTCCATTCGACAGATTCAGATGGGGACATGAATTAAAACACAAAATATCGAAACTTTTTGTCGTTTTTTTCCATGCTTCTACATCTACAACTAGCAGAATTTACCCATTACAACAGACCATGATCCAATCCCCAGCACCGACACCGCGGGGCCAGGAGATGAATGAATGAGAGAATCCAACCCAAATCGCCCATGCAAGGCCGACATGGATCATCCTGCGGATCTCAGATCCCGATGCGGATGGTGCGGCACAGACCCTGCCTATGTGGCCTACCACGACGAGGAGTGGGGCGTGCCTTCCCGGGAGGACCGGCATCTGTTTGAGATGCTGACCCTGGAGGGCGCTCAGGCTGGCCTCAGCTGGCTTACGGTTCTCCGCAAGCGCCAGGCCTACCGCCGGGCCTTCGAGAACTTTGACCCTGAAGCCGTGGCCGCCTTCGGTCCCGATCGCATCGAGGCCCTGATGAAGGATCCGGGCATCGTCCGGAACCGCCTGAAGCTAAGTTCAGTCCTGACCAATGCCAAGGCCTTCCTGGCAGTCCAGGCCGAGTTCGGCAGCTTCGCCACCTACCTGTGGGGCTTTGTGGGAAACCACCCCAAGGTGAATGCCTGGCATTCCCTGCAGGAAATCCCGGCAGTGAGTCCCGAGGCTGAAAGTCTCTCCAGGGATCTGAAACGCCGGGGTTTCAAGTTCGTCGGTCCCACCATCATCTACGCCTATATGCAGGCTGTGGGTTTGGTGGATGACCACCTGATGAACTGCTGGCGTCGCAACCCCTGAAAGGGCTCCGCCTACCCATTGAGTTATTTTTTCGCTTTTTCGCTTGACGTCCGACAAATAAAAAGCGAAATTACTCCCATCCTAGGTTCGCAACATTGACCGATGAGGGGGTGCTCAGTGTCCAAGTCTTTTGGTTACAAGCTGCCGGGTTACTTCATGGAATACGGTCCCATCGAGGCCCGCAGTGAGGCGGAGGCGAAAGGCATCATTCGCCATAAGCTCGGTGTCTCCCGATTGCCCTGGGGCCTTCAGGTCTGGGACCTGTCCGAGCGTCCCCTGGCCCGCTGGCGCGTGGCCTCGGCTTCATGACAGGCTGGCTATCCCCACTATCGCAATGACGGCCAGGGCTGAAAGCCCTGCCAGCATGATGGCCGCCCAACGCCCTGTACTGCGGTCAGCGAACCCGATGGCATAGCCGGCCTTCGCCAGGTTGTTGCAGGAGGTGGCGATGGTGATGCCCACCATGGCCACCAGCATGGATGTCCCGGTCCCGGCACCCTGGGTCAGACCCATGACGAAGGGGTCCACATCCGCCAAACCCATGATCGCGGCCAGCGAGTAGACGCCGCCCCGTCCCAGGTTGGTCACCGCAAGACGGGTGGCCACCAACATCACCAGGAAGACCAGGGCGAAACCGAAAGCGGACTGGAGCTGCAGGGGATTGCGGGCCAGGGGCTCCACCTCTTCGGAACCCTCGCCTGCATCGGGCTGCCGGGACCAGAACCAGCCCCCGACGAGAGCCAGGAAGGCCAGGGGGAGGAAAATCGGTGCCAGGCCCCGGGCCAGGGAGAGGTTGAAGACTCCCACCAGGATCACCACGCGGATGTACATGAGCCCCGTGGCCGCCAGGATGGCCCCACTGTAGGCGTGGGGGCGGCCCCCCTGACGGGCCCGCTTGGCCAACACCACCGTCGTGACCGTGGAGCTATAGGCTCCCCCCAGCACCGCCGAAAGGAAAATGCCCCCCCGGCCCCGGGTGACTTTCTGGAGCAGGTAGCTCCCGTAGGAAACGGCGCTCACGGCCACCACCACCAGCCAGGTCTTGTAGGGGTTGATGGCGAAGGGCCCGAAGTCCCGGTTGGGCACCAGGGGCAGCACCACGGCTGAAAGCAGCAGAAATTTGGCGAGGGTCACGATCTCCTCGCCGTTGACCCGCTCCGCCAGTTTTTCCAGGACATCCTTGAGCTCCAGGAGGAGAAGGTTGGCCACCACTAGGGTGCAGGCGAACCAGATGTAGTCGAAATAGACAAGGGCACCCATCAGATAGACCACCAGGCCCGAAAGCTCGGTGGTGATGCCGGCCCCCCGGCTATCCCGCTGCTTGAACCAGTAGGAGACCACCATGAAGGCCGCCACCACGCAGAAGCCCAGAAGTACCGCCATGATGCTCCCCTTGGCCATGTAGGCGATGGTGTAGGCCATCAGGGCCACAAGGGGGAAGGTCCGGACCCCGCCAAAGGCACGACGTCCACTCTGCTTCAACTCCTCCCGCTCAAGGCCTATCAGGAAGGAGAGAAAGAAAACCAGCACCAGTTGGAAAGCCTCCCGGGGGAGAAGGGACAGCAGTCGCTGGACCATGGACACCTCTTGGAAAAGATAGCAGTGCTTGGACGGACTGCACCCTCCCGAACCCACGGGTTTACAGGGAAGCGTTCTCATCCTAGGCTCGTACGTTTGGACCCGAGGTTCCGTGATTGCCTTGAGACCCGACAACCCCCTGATCGTGCAAAGCGACCGCACCCTCCTCCTGGAGGTGGCCCACCCGTCTTTCGAGCAGGTGAGGGACGAACTGGCGGGCTTCGCAGAACTGGTAAAGAGCCCCGAGCACATCCATACCTACCGGGTGACTCCCCTCTCCCTGTGGAATGCATCGGCCTCCGGGGTCACCTGCGAGGACATCCTCTCCACCCTCAATCGCTGGTCCAAGTACCCAGTGCCCCAGAATCTGATCCAGGAGATCCAGGACCATGGCACCCGGTATGGGAAATTGCGCCTCGTCCGCAAGGGGGAGCGCCTGGCCCTCGAAATGGACGACCGTGGCCTCTACTGGGAGCTGGAGAACCAGCGAAGCCTACAGGGCCTCCTGGCAGAGTCCTACCCTGACCAGAAGGGCATCTACCTCCAGGAAGGGATGCGGGGGGAGGCCAAGCTGCAACTCGTCCGCCTGGGACATCCCGTCCAGGACATGGCGGGCTACAAGGATGGCGATCCCCTGCCCTTCCAGCTTCGCGAGGGCAGCGAGGCCAAGGCTCGCCCCTTCGCCCTCCGGACCTACCAGCGGGCTGCGGTGGATGTCTTCCACGCCGGAGGCGGCCCGGAAGGAGGTGCCGGAGTCCTGGTGCTCCCCTGCGGGGCGGGCAAGACCGTCATCGGCATCGGCTGCATGGCCCGACTCCAGACCCACACCCTGGTGCTCACCACCAACGTCACCGCCGTGAAGCAGTGGAAACAGGAGCTCTTGGACAAGACCACCCTGGGGGAAGACCAGATCGGTCTCTACACCGGGGACACCAAGGAAATCCGGCCCGTCACCATCGCCACCTACCAGATCCTCACCTACCGCCGCACCAAGGGGGGCCCCTTCGAGCACTTCAAGCTCTTCGAGGCCGCCAACTGGGGTTTGGTGATCCACGACGAAGTGCACATGCTCCCGGCCCCCATCTTCCGGGCCGTGGCCGAACTGCAGGCCAAGCGCCGCCTCGGCCTCACCGCCACCCTGGTCCGGGAGGACGGGAAGGAGGAGGACGTGTTCAGCCTCATCGGCCCCAAGCGGGTGGATGTGCCCTGGAAGGTCCTGGAGAAGGACGGCTTCATCGCCACGGCCCACTGCCTGGAGATCCGGGTGCCCCTCCCCACGGACGAGAGGATGGACTACGCCGTGGCTGACCAGCGGGCCCGCTTCCGCATCGCCAGCGAGAACAGCCTGAAACTGGTCGTGGTGGACGAACTGCTGGCAGGCCATCCCGAGGACAGCATTCTGATCATCGGGCAGTACTTGGAGCAGCTGCGCATTCTGGGCCGACGCCTGCAGGTGCCTGTCCTCACGGGCCAGACGCCGGAACGGGAGCGGGAGGAACTCTTCCGCCAATTCAGGGCCGGCGAATTGCGGATCCTCATCGTCAGCAAGGTCGCCAACTTCGCCATCGACCTCCCGGATGCCAGCGTCGCCATCCAGGTCAGCGGCACCTTCGGCTCGCGCCAGGAGGAGGCCCAGCGCCTGGGCCGGGTCCTGCGCCCCAAGGGCAACCGCAACGTCAGCTACTTCTACAGCCTCATCAGCCGGGATACCACGGAACAGGAGTTCGCCCGCAACCGCCAGCTCTTCCTCACCGAGCAGGGCTACCGCTACCTCATCGAAAGCCGCCACATCGAGAGCTCAGGACACCTGAGCGAGCCCCTCGTGTGGCGACAGCTTCGGGAAGAAACCTGCGGCAGTTGAAGCGGTGGCATGACAGGGGTTCCGGGATCACATCCACCGCTTGTTGCTGGAGGAGCCGAAGGCAGCAGGCAATTTGGGCTGATCGCGCGCTTCGCCGGACGCGTCGAGCCTTCCAGCCAAAAAGGGGTCTGATTCCCGGAGGTGCCGGATCGTCAGGCGCGGCGTCAAGTTGAAGTCGCACCTGGGCTCCACAGGCGGGCAGGGTTTCACTGGGCCGGCCTAAGACAGGCCCTAGAGATATATGCCCAGAAAACCACCATCGTCTTCCTTGACACGGCCTTCTGATGCCGTAGAGTAACCCCCAGAAAAAACAGATACCCCAAGAGGGAACAGCTTGCCAGACAAGTAGCTGGCAACAATTGATGGTGCAAATCCGGACGGCGAAGGCCTCCGGATCTTTTGGTGTTCCCTCATCGCCCCTTTTCCCCAGGCGTGATCCCGGACCCCCGACCAACTCCACTCAAGCAGAGCCCCATCCACATCGGAGACACACATGCTGAAACAGTGGTACCTCAACCTGAAGATCGCGAGCAAGATCTTCATCCCCATCACCCTGCTCGGCGTCGTCCTGGTCATCACGGTCGCATTGGCCGTGCGGGACACCCACGCCAATGTCGTCAGTTTCGACAGCTTCTACAAGACGAACTTCACACCGGTGGCCAAGCTGGGCGACTGCCGGACACAGGCCCTGAGATCCGTGTATTTGGCCAACATCTTCGTTGAAACCTCGGGCGCTGAACGCGAGGCCCAGGAACAGGGAATCCGGGCGTCCGACCAAGCCTTCGACGCATCCTGGAAGGTCTATTTCGCGGAACTCTCCAGTGACACGGAGCGGGCCAACGCCCCGACCTACATCAGCCTCGTCCAGGAAGCCCGGGCGGCCCGGGACCAGGCCCTCGCCGCTGCCCGCAAGGGGGATGAAGTCCGCGCCAAGGCCATCCTCAACCGGGAAGCCTTCCCGAAGCTCGTAGAATCGGCCAAGGTCTGGACGCTCCTCATGGACGACAACCTGAAGCAGGTCCGGGAGGCGATTGACCAGAGCCATTCGACCTTCCGGAAAAACGCCACCAACGGGGTAGGCTTCGCAACCCTCGGTTTGGCGGTCAGCATCGCCCTCGGTCTGGCCGTGGTCAGGACCATCCGGCGGGCCACGGGGGCCTTCCAGACATCGCTCGAAGCCGTGGCGGCCGGGAACCTGAACACCCGGTCCTCCGTGGAGACCACTGATGAGCTCGGTGGCATGAGCCGGACCCTGAACACCATGGTGGTCCAACTCCGGAACCTCATCGAAGGCATCCGCAAGGGTGTGGAGGGCGTGGCCAGCGGGGCCACCCAGCTCTCGGCCTCCGCGGAGCAGATGGCGGCGACCTCCAACGAGATCGCCCGCAGCGCCGAAACGCAGAACAGTTCCTCGGAGCGGATGGTGGCGTCGGTCTCAGAGCTCTCCGCCAGCATCGAGGAAGTCAACCGGGGGGCCCAGGCCTCCATGGGTCGGCTCGATGAGGCCATGGGCGCGACCCATCGGGGGGACCAGGCGGGGCAGGCGACCCACGAAGCCATGGATGGCATCAACCAGACCGCGACCCAGATCGCCCGGGCCGTGAGCGTCATCCAGGAGATCGCCCAGCAGACCAACCTCTTGTCGCTCAACGCGGCCATCGAGGCCGCCAAGGCGGGGGAGCACGGCAAAGGCTTTGCGGTGGTGGCGGAGGAAGTCCGGAAACTGGCGGAACGGAGTTCCATCTCCGCCAAGGAGATCGCCCAGTACATCCAGGAGGCGAATACGGCCATCGAAAGGGGGGGCAGCACGGTCGCCACCACGGTGGAGATCCTCCGGGAGATCCGTACCGCCCTGGAGGATTTTGCGGCATCCACCCGTCAGGCAGCCGTCAGCACTGCGGAGCAGTCGCAGGCTGGTGGTGAGGTGGCCCGGCAGGTGGAGCAGAGCGCCCAGGAGGCGACGGCCATCGCCTCCGCCATCACCGAAATGTCCGCCACCACCACGGAAGTGGCCCGGACCTCGACCGAGCTGCACCGCTTGGCGGAGAATCTCCAACTCCAGGTGGCAACCTTCTCCCTTTGAGCAAATGGGGGTGGAACCGGATCGCCTTCCGCGGACCCGGTTCCACCCCCGAATCCTACTTCACCACGAAACTCCCGCCCCAGATGGCCTGGGCATCCCACTGCGCGAAGGCCTTGGTGAAGGTCTGCATGTCGCTCTCGGTAACCCGGCCTTTGGGGGTCACGAAGTAGACCACCGTCACCCGGATGGGCTCCTCGGCCCTGGCTCCCCGGAAACCTGAACCAGCGAAGTAGGCACCCTCCACCTCGCCATGCCCGATGGCGACCCTGCCGAGCCCAGGACTTTCAACATTGCAGGCCTTGTCGGCCATCTTGTACACGGGGCTCGTCGGGCAGGGCGCAGAGGACTCGAAACAGACCGAGCCCCTAGCCACCGGCGGTGTCCCCATATTGCTCAGCTGGATGCCCCGCACTTCCCGTCGAAGGGGGATCTGGATCAAGTAGTAGCGCTGGACGTCCACATCCATGCCCTGGGCCTTCAGCTCCCGCTCCATCCGCATCAGGTCCGGGCGTTCCTCCGCACGGCTGGCGGTGAAGGGGGCCTTCCGGCCCTCGATATTGGCAAAAAGCATCTGGTGGGTGCCTGGCCCCACGATGGCCTCGGAGCTTCCCTCTATGACATCCGTGATCACGAAGTTGGTGGAGCCGTAGGGGAAGATGCTGAAGTTGAAGGCAGCCCGGGGTGCGGCTCCCTCCTTCCAGGCACCGGCCATGTCGCGGCCCGGCACGGGCACGATGGCGAACTGGTTCGAGACGATCACATTCCTGTCCCGAGCCGGGGAACTCAGCCCCAGTTCCTGGAGCCTCTGGGGCAGCGTCTTCTCCACCGTGCGCCCACCTTCCCGGGAGTGCACCTTGATGCGCTCGGCGGGGACCATCAGCACCTTGTCCCGGTAGTTGCTGTCCCGGCGCACACTCAGGGCCAGCCGGGCCGAGCCCGGGTCGGATTCGTCCCGCCGAACCCAGATGCCCACATCACTGATGCGGTCGCCCCAGACACTGTTGGCGTTCCGACCGATGTCCTCCCAGCTGATTTTCACGGGGTGGAACTGGTGGCGGGCCATGAGTTCCATGAAGCCCGGCTGGCTCCAAAGATTCACGGTCTCGTCGAAGTAGCGCGACCAGGACGGGGGGGGAACCTGGGGCATCCGCATCAGGTAACCGATGGCGGCGCATAGGTTCCGAACCGTTGAAGAGCCCGTGCCGGAGTCCAGCCCCAGGTCTTGGGCGATCTGCACCGCCGCGAAATCGACCTTGCTGTTGCCCAGGCCATGCTCCCGGGCCTCCTTCAGGGCGAGCAGGACATCGGGCCGTATCCTCAGGACCTCCTCTGGGCTCAGGCGGATGCCCTGCTTGGCGAAGGCCTCCCGGATCCGGTCGTGATCGGGCTCGGAAGCAGGCCGCGGGCAGGGGAGGCACTTCTCCTGGGTCAGACAGGCCCCGCCGGCCCCCAGGAGGGCCGTGCCGAGCAGGAGGGATGTGAGAAGGATCTTCATGGTGCACCTCATGGAAAGGGGGTGTGCACCAGGGGAATGCCGCCTCTCGGCAGATCCTTTCAGATTTTTTTCAAGCCAGCAGGAAGCCCAGCACCACCGGCCCCAGAGCCAGGGCGTATAGCCCCGCCACCACATCGTCCGCCACCACCCCCTGGCCCTCAGGCAGGACCTGGACCTGGTAGGCGGGCCAGGGCTTCCAGACATCGAAGAGGCGGAAGAGGAAGAAGGGCACCGCCAGGACGGCAACCAGGCGCCAACCGGGGTGCGCAAGCCCGGCCATGACTTCCC
>Ga0316602_10000481_pt1 | contig 20308 bp, 16 predicted proteins | sample OWC_soil_day10_C_FD_203103 | JGI IMG/M metagenome (GOLD analysis project Ga0316602, IMG submission 203103) | Wetland soil microbial communities from Old Woman Creek delta, Ohio, United States - OWC_soil_day10_CT | ecosystem: Environmental > Terrestrial > Soil > Wetlands | place: USA: Ohio... | reverse complement strand
GCAATGTGGATACGGTACGCATTGACAGTAAGCGGTTAAAAGAGGAACGACCGGATCTTTACCGGAACTTTGCCAAGAGCAGCCAGTCGAGGCGATTTACGGTCAGAGCTGCGTAATTGCTTGAGGTTTAAAGTTGTAGAGGCTCAAGTTTAGCACTTAACATAATGCTTGTTTTACTCAATGAATAAATGCAAATTGTACATGTATCGTTATTACGTTATAATAATGTAATAAAATCATGACGAGGAGGACGCACAATGGAAGCAGCCAGATCTTCATCTGATTTACAAAATAAGTATTTGGAGATATCAGCCTTAATGAGGGAATCCCAAGAACCAGTTTTTATTACGGTAAATGGTCGAGAGGATACCGTTTTGATGAGCCATGTCCAGTATGGAAAAATGAAAGCTGAACTGGAATTGTGGAAAATGCTGGCGGAAGCTCAGGCTGATGTGGATAACGAGAGCACTGCTCCTATAGAGAATACATTTTTAGATATCCGTAAAAATCTTTCGGTAGCGAATCCTCATAACCTGTGATGTAATTAAAATTTAAGGATGGACAGCCAGGTAAATGATTTGGCTTTTTATAAGATGAGAGCGCAGAATCAAACGAAATTATATATTCAGTCGTTGATATCAGACGTAATTATGTTAATTTGATATTTTGATTATCTATGAGAGGGACCGACTTGCTAGATGCAGGATGGTCTTTTTCAAATCAATTAAATGAACTAAAATGAAAGGAATGATAAAATGTCAGATGTAAAACAGGAATTAGAGAAGAGGGCAGCAGGCGGCGGAGGTCAAAGTCAACCCGCCAAGCTGACTAAAAATATGACGATTGTTGATATGGTTAAAGCCTTGGAACCGGAAATTAAACGGGCACTTCCCAGTATTCTTACGCCGGAACGATTTACACGTATGGCGTTATCTGCGATAAACAATACTCCCAAGCTGGGAGAATGTACTCCTATGAGCTTTATTGCGGCTTTGATGAATGCAGCTCAGCTCGGGCTGGAACCCAATACGCCCCTGGGACAGGCTTATTTAATCCCATATAAAAATAAAGGGGTATTGGAGTGTCAGTTTCAGCTGGGATATCGGGGACTGATTGATTTGGCATACCGTAATGACAGGATGCAAAGTATTGAGGCTCAGGTAGTCTATGAGAATGATGAATTTTCTTATGAATTGGGCCTTCATCCGTCCTTGACCCATCGGCCATCTTTTGATAAGCCGGGAGAAATTCGGGCGTTCTACGCAATCTTCCGGCTGGATAACGGTGGTTTTCGCTTTGAAGTTATGAGCAAAAGCTATGTAGATGCTTATGCCACCCGCTATTCCAAGGCTTTTACCTCGGATTTCAGTCCATGGAAAAGTAATTACGAGGGAATGGCAAAAAAGACGGTAATTAAGCAGCTGTTAAAATATGCACCAATTAAGTCGGATTTTCAAAAAGCGATAACCTTAGATGAAACGGTAAAAACCCAGCTTTCTATTGATATGAGCGAAATTCGGAATGAGTGTCTATCAGAAGCATCGGAAAGCGGTGAGGTGGCATGATAAGGGAGAGTCAGAAAATGGATACATTTAAAAAATGTACTGGTATAAATGCTTGTTTACTTATTGTATTTTGCTATGTTCCTGCAATATAATGGACTTACTTATAAGAAGGGATGATGATATGTCAACAAATGAGAAGTTGAAAATGTTGTACAACGAATGCCTGAAATTAGATCTGGATGAGGCTACACAATTAATCCTTGGGGCAGAAACGGAAGAAGAACAGGAATTTTATTCTATGGTTAGTGACTTTGTTCTTCAACAGAGACAGAGAAAGGTAATTAAAGAGAATCTGTTTTGATAAAATGATATGTTATTTTTTTATTAGTGAATGGGGATAGCCATAGTCTGGGTTGAGATTATAGCTTCTTTTATGTTGCATTGGAAAGTGAGTTTGAGCTTCTCTATGTGAAGTGGGTAAGAGAATAAGTGATATTTCTGTGAGAGGCATTTCTAAGGAGATGCTTTTTTTTATTGTTTAAAATACGAGAAAGATAATGGAGGAAGAACAAATGAATTACGATCAGTTTTTAAATGAAGTCATAGCAAAAGTACAGGAAATATTGGAAGGTGATTATGAGATTCGTATTCAGAAAATTACAAAAAATAACGGAATCGTGCTGGATGGGTTGATTATTGGAAAAGCAAGTAAAAATATTGCTCCCACAATTTATTTAAATTCATACTATATGCATTTTATCCATGGTATGTCGATGCAGGAAATTGTGGAAGATGTTATATCTGCGTATAAGGAAAATAATGATGTGGTTTCTGGTGATATGAGGGAGCTTTTGGATTTTAATAACTTAAAGGAAAAGGTAGCTTTTAAGCTAATACAGAGGGAAAAGAATCAGGAGCTTTTGAAGGATATTCCATATGTTGGATTTCTGGACTTGGCAGTGGTATTCTATCTGATTCTGGATGAACATAAAGGGGGTCAGATGACAGCATTGATCCATAATTCTCATATGGAACCATGGGGATTGGAGAAAGAGGAACTGTATTGTCTGGCAATGAGAAATACTCCTATATTGCTGCCACCGGAAATTAAAACGATGAAGGAGATTATGTGTGATATTTTAAAGGGACATTTAGAGGAAATGAATATGGCGGAGATGGCAAATGATTTGCTGGATTTTGATTCGCAGAGGCCACCCTTATATGTCCTTTCAAATAGAAAACAGATTAACGGTGCCGGGTGCATTTTATACAATGATTGTTTAAAGGATTTTGCTGATTCACAGGAGTCAGATATTGTTATATTGCCGTCCAGTACACACGAAGTTATATTGGTTCCTGATGATGGGAAGTTGAATTATGGGGAGTTGCAGAAAACGGTTAGTCAGATAAATGAAAGTGAAGTGCCAAAGGAGGATGTGTTGTCAGATATGATTTATAAGTATTCTTGGCATGATTGTAGGATTAGTCTGATAGAATAAAATTAGATTCATTATATGTCATTAATTGCTCCTATGGGTGAAGACCATAGGGGCAATTTTAAATAAAATTAATTTTTTATAGAAAAAATAGGTAGGATTCTTATTACGGAACATAAAGTATGTTATAATGTTTGCAGGTTATTACGATAATGTGAGGCTGTTACAAAACAGGCAGCGATTATTGGCACTTTTCATAAATAAAAGGAAGTTAGCAGTAATAAAAAGGGAGATAATTAAGTTGCTGAATTAGGAGAATATATTTGAGATTAAGGCATTGTATCAGTGTATAAAATAAATAAGAGTAAGAAAGGATGGGGAGAGGTTGGATACTAACTTTATAAAAAAAGCAGAATTATGTCATCAAGTCATAAATAAAACCAGACCGCTTGAGGGGGATATGTTGAAACAGGTACGTGATTTCTTTCGCATTTCTACAACTTGGTCTTCAAACGCTTTGGAAGGAAATACATTGACAATTAGTGAAACAAAGGTGCTTCTTGAAGATGGAATTACAGTTGGAGGCAAATCTCTTAGAGAAACATTGGAAGCCTATGGACACAGCCATGCTTATGATTACATGTTTTCTTTGATTGATGAGAAAACAATTCTGGAGTCAGATATCAAGGAACTTCACCGACTTTTTTATTCGGGCATATCAGAAAGCAAGGCGGGGGTATATAGAACGGTACGTGTCGTTATTACAGGTTCATCTTATCCGGTTTGTGCACCGGACAAGATAGGGCAGGAAATAAAATATTTGTGTGACTGGATAGAAAAAGAGCGAAACAACTATGATCCGATCACCTTTGCTGCAGAATTACATCGGAGATTTATATTTATCCATCCATTTGAAGATGGAAATGGGAGGACGGCCAGGCTGTTGATGAATACGGCCTTGATACAAAAGGGGTATTTGCCTTGCGTTATCTCTCCTTATATAAGAAATGACTATATTCAGGCTTTAGAAGGAGCACATGCAGAGCCAGAGAAATTTATTCGGTTTATTGCAGAGGCGGAGTTGGAGACAGAAAAGGATTTTATCAGGGCATTGGGGCTTGAGATGCCGGAACTGAAAAGTATTTAAGAGAAATGATTACGGCGGAGAATAACTATGATGCAGTTACCATATTCTGAAAATTTGAATATTGAACGTTTAGGAAGATTGTTTGATAAGATGAGTGAATCTTATAAGATATTTTGGTTCCAGGCAATTTTGAATAAGGTTATCTCTGGGAAAGAGACACTGACATATCAAGAATTGATAAATGAAATGATTGCATATTCCTGGTATATGGTGTCGGAGTATAAGTTGAATTTGGGGCCGTCGGATACATTGGAAGCTCTAGTTCATTATATTTATGAGATCAGCGGTCTGAAATCCAGTGAAAAGAAGGTTAATATTCTTAATTATCTGGAACAGTGTAAAGATAAGAAAATGGCTGATATGAAGCGAACTTTGACTTATTTTGTCCCTTATCATTTACAGGCTCCTTTTGTTGAAGCCTTTTCGGGGAGTGAATGGAACCTTTCTAAACCAAATCTTGCTATGAGAATGAACCAGGAAAAAAGATTGATGTATTATTATTCTGATATCTGTGGAATGGGTACTTCTATCTGTGTACGACCGGAATGGTGTACTTATATAAGAAAGAATCAGGAGATTTTGAAGGGCTGGATTCAATATAATTTAATTATGTACTTGCAAAGGCGCAATCCGAATGTTCCAGGAATCTCCAGTAAATTAGAGCCGCCTCAGGATAGGAAGCTGAATAAAGTTATTAAGTATTGGAAGACAATTATGGAGATTACTCCTGTTTCTGATATTTATGGAAATGAAGTATTGACGGGAGAAACACTTTCGATTGATCATTTTATTCCGTGGTCTTATGTGGCTCACGATGAGTTTTGGAATTTGCATCCGACTACGAAAAGTATAAATAGTAGTAAAAGTAATAATCTTCCGGAATGGAATAAGTATTTTCCAGTATTATGTGATAAGGAGTTTTTTTCTTATCAGATGATGTGGAAGTATGATGTTGTACATAAAGAATTTTTAAAATGTAGCAGGGAGCATGTAAATAGTGATGATATACTGATGAAGCTATATAGAGACAATTTGTCGAAGTTTGAATTTGGTGAAAACTTGGAAAGAATCTTGTTGCCAATATATAATGCAGCAAGGAATGCTGGATTTAGGGATTGGTATTATGATGATTTGAAATGATATAAATGCAAAGATATTAGTATGAGTCGATATTAGGAAGTATAATTTTTATAATACTTTTATTTTGTAAAATATTGGAAGTGAAAATGTATACTTAAAATAGTAGCATTTGATGTTAAATTAAAACTAACGAAAATGTATATTTAAAATTTGGTTTAGTAGTTTTTAATTAATTATTTCAGATGTGTAATACAATGTGTACAGAGAGGTGTTGGTTTTATGGAACAATTTTTGAAATTATTAGAAACGAAGTATAGTCTGAATGAGCTTCAAAAAATTGCAACAGTGCTTGATAAAAAATACAGATTTAGTATTTTTTTTGATGGCTGGTTCGTTCTTAATGAAGTTGTTTTTATTCCCGCTAATATTGACGTAAGTGAATATAAATCAAGATTTAAGTTTAATGATGTGTTTAATGAAATAATAATGCGATACGGTAAGACTGAGTCAATTATTAAATATTATTTAACAAAAAACTTCATCAATAATAATAATGAAGTTTGTATGTTTGAATTTCCTGTACTCAATAGTCGCGCAGATTTTGTTCGAATTAATGGTGTTTCTCATGCCTATGAAATCAAGACGGAGATTGATAATCTTGATAGATTAAAAACTCAGCTTTTTGATTATTTAACTGTATTTGAGTATGTGACTGTAGTGACACATTCTAAACATTTAGAAAAAGTTAAAAAAATAGTACCTAGACGTGTTGGTATTATGATTTATGTGTTTGATGAGGGGGGGATTAACTTTGAAGAAGTTAGAGAAGCCGCCTCAAATAATAATTATAAGAAGCATGCCCAATTGAATACTTTGAACTCCTGTGATTTAAAATATATTATCAGATCTATGCTTGAATATGATGTGCCTGCATATAAGGATGAACGTTATAGACTCGTTAGTGCCAAATGCAATAAAGAGAGTCTGAATTTTGCCTTTAAAGAAGCTATAAAGAATAGCCGTCAAAAAAAATGGGAGCATATCAAAGGAAATTTTGATATGCTCAAGCCGATCGAAATTCAAGCAGCATTTTCAGAATGGTATTAGTTAGATAAGACCATTAAGGAGTTTATAGTCCATGCTTTCTAGGAAGTGAGAGATTGTAATGGTCTTCCATTTTTGTGCACTGTTACTTTTGTCTAATTTTAAATAGAAGTTATTTATCATTAAACATCCATTACAAGCTAATTTATGTGCAGGCGTAAGGATATGATTCCAATGATTTGATAATATATATTTGGGTAAAAGAGTGCTTTCAAATGAATTGGGAATTTTTGCTAATCCCTTAAAACCGTGGTGATCAAAAGTGTCTAACTCAACAGTTAAATAGCTTGGATATGAAATACCACCACGATATATGGGTATATCTCTTATTCCAACACAATCGCCAAAGCCTTCAAAGCCGAATGTTTTAAAATCTTCATAGAAATCAAAGTCAATGCAATCATAGGCATCTGTACCAGGAAGTATTTTTCCGTCAGGATATTTAGGAAAAGTTAGATTGCTGTATATTTGCTTGATGACAACAGTTTTGAATTTTTTCTTTTGTTTAATATTTTGAATATCTAAAATTTCCTTTTTAATTGATGATTTATTAAAATCTTTTGTATCAAGATCATAAATAAGATAGTCTTGATCTGTTATAATATTATTAATTTCATTTTTTATTAAGTTAAATGTTGATGTTTTTACGTAATACGCATAAGAATTTGAACTGCTTGGAATTGAAGCTTTAAGGGTTGTTAATAGACCCGAATAATAAGTACTATATTGAACCTCTAAAGTTGGTATAACATTGCTGTAGGCACTGAATCTTTTCATTAAGTCTACATACGAATTCGGAACCGATTTTTGAGTGGTATAAAACCTATTAACCGTTGGTTTTAAGGGCTTTAAAGTGAGCGGAAGATTTTGAGGAATGGACACAAAAAAATTATTGTTTGATTTTTTACGAATTAAATTCTCAAAGTCATCTGAAATTGACTTTGGACTATTTGTTTTTTTCTGGTCCATTATAAACAGTAACAATGGGAAAATATTGTTACTAAAGTTTTGTTTATCAAGAGCTTTGTACTCAGCTTCAAGATTATAGAGTTTTGGAACATATATCATTAGAAAGCCCCCCCTTTTTTCTTAATTATAACATAAATGTTGTGAGTTGTATATTGATTTTAAAAGTGAAGTGAATATAATTTGTTAAATAGAAGGAAACGATTGTATTTTTACATATTTGATAGCGGTTAATCACATCAATAGACAAAACAAGAATCTCACAGTATAATTAAAACATCATCTTGACGGATGAAAAACATCTTAATTATAGGAGATCCTTAGCATGAATTATACGCAGAATGGAAGGATTGAGCAAATAGCAGAAGTAATATTGTCCCTAGAAATTGATATCTGAAGCGATGAGCGCTACTACAGGCATTTAACTGGAGAGGGAGAAAATTAACAAGGAAGATATTTAATTTTTTAACCGACATCAATGGTTTTAGTCGTCTTCATGGCAGGATAATGCTAGTATCTGCAAAACATAAAAAGCAGAAATGATTATTGTCAGTGGACCGACAGGTTACTATTAGCTCACTTTCGAGCAATACATAAAGGAACATGGGATAAAACTAGCATTCCTAAACCCATAGTCAGTAAAGAAGGCAAAGGAACTGGCTGACAATAGCCCAGAAAAAAGGATCTGAAAGATCTAAAGACAATAATAAAGCTGATCATTGACATGAGGTATAGTCTTCTATATGCATCACAAGAAATTTATTCAAACTTGGCGGAAGTGGAATCAAGCTGTGACAGAATCATTAAAGAGCATAATGTAGCTGCAAACAGGATTCAAAGATAGCTTAGGATGTATTTTAAAGAGTATCTGTCAGTCTGATTTGGCATCTGGCATGATAATTTTAGAGGCGGCACCATTGCCAAAGGATATCATTGTGCTAGTGAGCGATGATATCGTGAAGATCTAGTGTGAACACAAAGTGCATGGTCGTGGAGCAAGCATTGATAGGGAGCAGGTCATGGTAGAGACCGCCCACAACAGTATTGGCAGATGAGGCGGATTTGGTACCACTATGGAGATTCGAATGCTGTTTGAGAATTTAAAAGTAAAACAGAAACAGCCGAAAAAGTGATATATATTATGGAGCAATTGATCAGGCAGGTGTCAAAATTCAGAAAAAATATTTCCCGGTGTAGTTGGGATGCTGAAAAAGCCGTTACTTAAGTAGTGCAAGTCCTGAAAAAGGCACAGGTAGATGTGTTAGGCTTATGAGAAAAAGATTATTAAGTTACATATAAAATATTCATTTATATAGGGGGCTGACTATGAGTTTTGAATATGGGGAGGCAAACAAAGAGCAGAGGTTTGCAATAGAAACTACAGAAGGTCCACTTTTAATTATAGCAGGACCAGGAACAGGAAAAACATATACGCTAGTAAAGCGAATCGTTTACTTGATTACAGAATGCAATGTAAGTCCAGAAGAGATAATGATTGCTACATTTACTGAGAAAGCTGCAAAAGAATTAATTACCCGTATTACCAATGAATTATTGAATATTGGAATATCTATAAACATAAATGAAATGTATATAGGTACGTTTCATTCTATTTGCTTAAGAATACTTAAGGAACATTTAGAAAATACGAGAATTAAAAAGAACTATCGAATGCTGGATAATTTTGACCAACAATATATGGTATTTCAGAAGATAAATGAATTTCGTAAAGTAGAACATTTCGATACTTTATTTCCTAATGCTACAGGAGCATGGAGACAAGCTGGAACGATTGTAAAATACGTTAATAATTTATCGGAAGAGTTAGTAGATATTGAAGCAATGCAGATGGATTCCGATGAAAGCATTGTTGCAATAGCAAATATAATGGATACATACTATTTTATTCTGGAGCAAGAGAACTTAATTGATTTTGCAAGCATACAGACGGAAACATATAGACTGTTGCTTAACCATCCCGAAATACTTGGAGAGATTAGAGAAAAGATTAAGTATGTAATGGTTGATGAATATCAGGATACCAACTATATACAGGAGTTATTAGTATTCTTGATTGCTGGAGATAACGAAAATATCTGTGTTGTTGGTGATGATGATCAAGGCCTTTATCGTTTCAGAGGAGCGACCATTAGAAATATTCTGGAATTTCCAAGACATTTTGAAGAAAGAATATGTAAACAGGTAAAACTTGTTATAAATTATCGTTCTGAGAAGCAAATTATTGATTTTTATAATGATTGGATGAAAACGACAGATGGTAGAGCATATGATTTCTTATGGAAAAACTTTCGGTTTGATAAGAAAATTGTTCCAGGCAAAAAGAATTACAGTGAAAAGACAGCTGTCTTGAAATGTTCTGGAAAAGAAATTTCAGAAGACTGGTATGAGCAAGTATTAAATTTTATTATTAGTTTAAAGAAAAAGGACATTCTTACAGATTATAACCAGATTGCTTTTTTATTTCGTTCAGTTAAAAACGATAAAATCATTGATTTGATAGAGTATTTGGAAGACCATGATATTAAAGTATATTCTCCACGTTCTGAAATGTTCTTTAAGCGAAAAGAAATTAAAGAAGCATTAGGCTGCTTATTGTTGTGTTTTCCAGAATACATATCTAAACTTAGAGATCGTGATTTCAAATTTGACTTTAGAGAACTATACGATTATTACGGGAATGAATGCATAAAAGCTGCGAAGGAACTGATTCAAAACAATAGGGATACGATAGGAAAATGGATTACTGAAAAAATGCAAAAACACAGTAATCTTAGTAGGGATAATGCAGATTATGCTTTTACTGGTTTGTTATATCAACTATTTCAATTTGAACCGTTTAGTGAGTATCTTGGTATAGAAATGAAAACTGGTGTAGTGGATGAGAGACCTGCCAGAAACTTGTCGATTCTAACATCTATTCTTGGAAAGTATGAATATTTACATCGAATCGATGTCTTTACAGAATCTAACATTGAGCAAGTGGTGGAACGATTTTTTAATATGTATCTGAGATTTTTAATTGATGGTGGAATCACAGAATATGAAGATGATACGGAGTATGCTCCAAGTGGATGTATTTCGTTTATGACGATTCACCAATCAAAAGGAATGGAATTTCCGATTGTAATGGTTGATTCGCTGAATGCAACACCTAGAATAAACTCCACTGCAGTTATTGAAGATATAGAGAACAAATATTTTCATCGAAGCGTATTTGAAAGTCGAGACGATATTAAGTACTTTGATTTTTGGAGACTATATTATACGGCATTTTCAAGGGCACAGAATTTGTTAGTGTTATCTTGCTGTGAAAAGGATGGAAGAGGTGCAACACCAAGTAAATATTTTGAAGAATTTTATAACAAGCTGCCAGATTATGAAGATGTGAATTTGGAAGACATAGTTTTAGAAAAAGTAAAACCTGTTAATATAAAAGATACATTTTCTTTTACTTCTCATATAGCACTATTCGAAAATTGCGCGTTACAATATAAGTTTTTCAAAGAATTAGGCTTTACACAAGTGAGAGTTGGAGCAACTTTATTTGGAACATTGGTACATGAGACAATTGAAGATGTTCATAGAGCTGCTATGCGAAGAGAAGAGAATACAATTATTCCTGAAAATATAAGGGATTGGTTTGATACAAATTACACAACTCTTTCTAAGAGTGAGCATTCCTATTTAGGCCATGCACAGATTGAAGCCGCCTACAAGCAAGTATTGAGATATGTAGAACGCACTAAGAAGGATTGGAGCATAATTCAAGATGCAGAAGTTGAAGTAAGTCTTGTGAAATCAGACTATATTTTAATGGGAAAAGTTGATTTGATACGGGGAGAAGGCGATACTGTTGAAATTGTTGATTTTAAGTCCGAGAAGAAACCAAATATATTAATTGAAACAGAGGAAATGAAACGATATCGAAGACAACTAGAGGCATATGCACATTTAATAGAAGAAAAAACAGGTAAGACAGTAAGTAAAATGCATCTTTATTATACGGGTGAAGAAAACGGTGTGCCGACAATAAGTTTTGATAAATCAAACACTTCAATAGATGCTACGATTAAAGAGTTTGATAAAGTTGTAGAGAAAATTCAGAAAAAAGATTTTTCAGGTAGGGCAAAAGATAAAAATCTATGTGCCAACTGTGATATGAGACACTATTGTAAACGAAAGGAAGCAAAATAATGAACGACCAGATATCATTTGTATTTGAACAAAGAAAACCAATAAAGGGATATCCAGAATTACACTGGACAGGAAAGAGACCATATACATCAACACAGTATTATCCAGCGCAGCTTAAGGAATCTTATGGAGAACCTAAAGACGGTTGGATGAATAAAATTTTCTGGGGCGATAATTTACAGGTCATGAGCCATCTGTTGAAGGAATATCGTGGAATGGTTGACTTGATTTATATAGATCCTCCGTTTGATAGCAAGGCAGATTACAAAAAGAGCATTGATATAAAGAAGAAAAAAGTGATCGGAGATATGTCATCATTTGAAGAAAAGCAATATTCTGATATTTGGACAAATGATGAATATTTACAGTTTATGTATGAACGACTAATCATTATGCGAGATTTGTTGAGTGATCAAGGAACTATTTATTTACATTGTGATTATCATAGAAATCATTATTTAAGGTGCTTACTTGATGAGGTATTTGGAATCGATAATTATATAAATGAGATAGTATGGAAAAGAAGGGGTGGAGCTTTAAATAATTCAAAATCATTTGGACAATTGACAGATACTATTTTGATGTATAGTAAAACAAATGCATATAAATTTAATATGATTCGTACAAAGGATTCGCCAGAAGCACAAGAATATATTAAACAGCGTTTTGTTTACAATGATGGTGATGGAAGGTTATACAGTAGAGATCCTGTTACAAATCCATCTTCTACGCCAAGTACATCTTTAATTTATGAGTATAAAGGTTACCAACCGCCTGAAAAAGGATGGGCTTTTTCTTATGAAACCATGCAGGAGTGGGATAAAAATGGTAGACTATATTTTCCACCAGATAAAAGTCAACGAATAAGAAGAAAAACCTTTCTAGATGAATATCAGGGACAACCTGTTCAAAATTTTTGGGGAGATATTTATGTGATAAACTCTCAAGCAAAAGAATCTTTGAACTATCCGACACAAAAACCGGAAGCTTTGTTGGAGAGAATAATTAATACATCTTCACAAGCAGGAGATATTGTTTTTGATTGTTTTATGGGTTCTGGAACAACTCAAGCAGTAGCGATGAAACTTGGTCGTAGGTTTATTGGTGCAGATATAAATCTTGGATCTATTCAAACAACAACAAAACGTTTGATAAATGTTGCAAACGAATTAGAGGATGATTCATATAAGGGCTTTGAAGTACACAATGTAAATAACTATGATTTCTTCCGTAACCCAGTAGAAGCAAAGGAATTAATTATTGATGCACTTGGAATTCAGAAATATGATTCATCTACTATTTATGACGGAGAATTAGATGGTTATATGATTAAAATTATGCCTACAAACCGTATTGCTACAAAGGCAGATTTGGAAGAGTTAAAGGCTAATCTACCATATAAGACATTTGAAAAAAGGAAAGAAGAAAATCCAGGGGCTGTAGTTGAGAGAATAAAAATTGTATGTATGGGACATGAAGCTGATTTAAAGGCCTCACTGGAACAGGAGTTATCAGCTTATAAACTTGATATAGAAATAGTAGACATTCTAAGAGATAAATCAGATTTGCAGTTTAAAATGGAAGCAGATGCAAATATTTTAAAAGAAAATGGTAGGTTGATAGTCAAGGAATTTTATCCTATGAATCTTTTACAGAAATTAAGCATGCAAAAAGAATCTGTGGAAGATTGGAGACAGCTAGTTGAATCAATCTTTATTGATTGGAACTATGATGGAGAGACCATGAGACCAGAAGTGTGTGATATTCCAGGAAAAGATGAATTAGTGGCTGGAGAATATGAAATACCAGATAGTGCAGGCCGAATAAAAATGAAAATTACGGATTTACTTTCGGAATCGCTTGAAATGGAGGTATAAAGATGGCAAAAGAAGCAGGAATGGAATTTGCCTTTTTTGAGTTCCTTCACTCTTTTTACAAGGAAAGCAAAGGTAGAATTCGCAATAATTATAAGGCGGTGACAAAAAAATATTTAGATTATAATGACAAAGAAAAAAATCCAGATGCTTTTTTGAGAAAACCACAGTTTGAAGCACTTGAAATGTATGTTTTTATTAAAGAGTTTATGGACAATTCTCAAATGTATCAGATTTTTGATGATTGGTCTAAACGAAATGGAATCTTTGCGAATAGATACTATTATGATGAACAAGGACAGCAGACATTATTTGATGTTTATTCACCAAAACAATATCATGATTATTTTTTACAGATAAAAAAATATGCCGAAAATTATCCGAATTACATTTATGCATTAACGATGGGATTGGGAAAAACAATTTTAATGGCAACATGTATTTTTTATGAGTTTTTACTTTCATCGAAATTTCCAACAGACGACAGGTATTGTCATAACGCTCTTGTATTTGCACCAGATAAAACAGTATTACAGTCATTAAAGGAGATAGTCACATTTGATAAGAGTAATGTGGTTCCACCAGAATATATTGGGGTTTTAGATGCAAATATAAAAGTGCATTTTTTGGAGGATACAGGAACTACGTTAAATACTTTAGATGGATCAAAGTATAATATTATTGTATCTAATACACAGAAGATTATATTAAAAAGACAGCGTAAAGAAAAAACAGCAGTTGATAAACTTTTTAGTGGTGATATTCCAGGACAATCAGTATTAGATGATGTATTAGGAATGTTACAGGAAATTAGTGACGATGCTAGTCTTATGTCAAATCAGAGATTTGAAAAGTTGATAAGATTAAAACAGATGGGTATTTTTGTAGATGAAGCACATCATATGTTTGGTGTAGACTTAGAGAAAGCACTTCATAAAGGTGGTACAGCCACTAGCTTAAGAACAACAATCAATGAATTAGCCACAGAACTGGAAAGTCAAGGAAGTAGAGTTGTAGCGTGTTACAATTTTACAGGAACACCATATGTTAATAATAAAATTCTTCCAGAAGTAGTTTATGCATATGGTCTTCAAGCTGCAATTCAAAATCATTATCTAAAAGAGACAAGCGTTATCGGATATAGTAATGTTAAGAGCAAAGAATTTCTGAAGGTAATTATTAAGGATTTCTGGGGAAAATATGGAGACAAGGAATATGAAGGCTTAGTTCCTAAGATGGCTATTTTTGGAGCCGAAATAGCCGAGGTCGAAAAAGAAATTCGTCCAGTTGTAGAGGAAGTGCTATCTGAATTAGGAATTTCATTAGATAGTATTCTTGTTAATGTTGGAGATGATAAGCTAACAAAATCAGAAGATATCAGAGATTTCAATAACCTTGATATTGCGGGAACACAAGGTAGCAAGAAACAGTTTATATTACTTGTCAATAAAGGTCGTGAGGGATGGAATTGTCGTTCATTATTTAGTGTTGCATTATTTAGAAGCCCTAAATCTAAGGTGTTTGTTCTTCAGGCTACAATGAGATGCTTGAGAAAGATTACAGATGATCAGCATACAGCAACCGTGTATTTATCTAAAGAAAATATGGATATTCTTGATGATGAATTAAGAAAGAATTTTCGTACAAGTATTGAAGAACTTAAAAATAAGAGCAATACAAACAGAAAGAAAGTTCCGGTTAGAGTCGCAGAGCCACCAAAGACAATAAAAATGCACAGACTTCATTATGAGTATTCAATCGCCGATAAAAATGTATCTGATCAACTTGAATTTGGATTACTTGATTTGGAAACAGAAACATATGATGCCACAATGTATGTAAAGGAAGGGATTTCTACGGCATCCGTGGTGCGTGAGAGCACAGTGAATTACATGGTTGACAAGATGGAATATTCTGAAATTACACTTGTTGCTGAAATCGCCAGATATTTTCCAAATATCCGTTGTACTGAGATTGCACGTATGCTTCGGAACTCAAAAGAGGGAATGCCAGCAATTCTTGTGATGGTGAATGAGCATAACGAAATAATACATGATAAATTGGTACCTGGTATCTTTGAATCTCTATATGAGGTCAGAAAAGATATTATAAAAGAAAATGTCGATGTTCAATTACTAAAAAAACCAAAGCAGGGTGGGTATTATGAGTTTAGCGGAAATGAGGAATTGATTGTTTCAAAAGACTCTAAGGATTCGGTTGTTGTAAATAATAAAGGGAAGAGCTTCCATGCGGATACTTATGTATTTGATTCAAAACCTGAACTTCAATTGTTCCTGCAATTACTATCAGACAAACGGGTAAAAGAAACTTATTTTACGGGGATGTTCACTAGCGAACAGACGGATTTCTATGTGCCGTATGTTGATCCTGAATCAAATAGATTGAGAAAATATTATCCGGATTTCCTTGTGGAAATGGATGATGGAACCTATATGATTCTTGAAGTAAAAGGTGATAATATGCTTGATGATCCAATTGTAAAGGCAAAGAAAGCGGCGGCAGAAGAAGTGGCAGTTGAGAGTGCCATGAAATATGAGATTCTTGCTGGAAGTGAGATTATGAAAGGGAAGATAAAGATATAAACTACTATTTTTGCTAGAAGAGAAGGGAATTATAATGAAATTTACAGCGATCGAAGTAAGAGAAGGAGGTAGTTTCCTTCTATAATAATAGGAAAATATTAATTGATGGGAGGGAGGTGCGGACGTAAAGTTGGACTCTGGAAGGAGTCAAGATGCATTCTAAGTACACCAATCAACAAGAAGAAATAGCACTAAAAGAATTTGAACGAACAGGCTCTATCAGTACTACCATACAAAAGCTGGGATATCCCTCACCAGCAACCCTATATCGATGGTATGAACACCAAAAAGCAGGGTTGAAAAACTGGCATGGATCCTTTGGAGAATTGGAAAATGATATAAACAAAACACATTCCTGCAATACAACTGATCGACCTCGTCATCCTTCTACAGAGCTTAAACTAAATGCACTTCATCGTTGCTTTGAACTCGGAGAAGATGTAGAATATGTATCAAGAGAAATAGGATACAGCCGATGCAGCATATATAAGTGGAGGCGTATGTATCTGGAAGAAGGAGCAATCGGTCTTATGTCCTCTAAAAAGAATATCAAAAGAGAGCATTTGGCTCCAAAGCATGTACAAGAACCATTTATTTCTGAGAAATCTGTAGACTATCAGGAACAAATCGATAAACTGCAACTACAAGTGGATGTACTCAAAGAAACGATCAATATACTAAAAAAAGACCCCGGCGTTGACATGGCAAATCTCAATAATCGTGAAAAAACAGTGGTTGTCAGCGCCTTAAAAGAAAAATATACACAATGAAACAACCGGATAAGTATGCCATGCTTCGGATTCTTATAAAAAATACATTTCATGAAAACAGGGACTGCTATGGGTATAGAAGAATATGGAAGCAATTACAAAATCAAGGGATTATTATATCTGAAAAGCTAGTCCGAAAGATTATGAAAGAAGAATCTCTGGTTGTTTGCTTTGTAAATAAAAGAAAATATCAGTCATATCGAGGAGAAATCAGTCCAGAAGTGGAAAATATCATATCCCGAGATTTTCATACAGATACTCCAAACACAAAGTGGTTGACCGACATTACTGAATTTGCCCTTCCGGCTGGAAAAGTATATTTATCACCAATTCTTGATTGTTTTGATGGAATGATAGTGAGTTGGACAATTGGAAGAAGTCCAAAAGCAGATCCCGTAAACAGTATGCTTGACCTAGCGATTTCGAGATTAAAAACAGATGAGTTACCAATCATACATACTGACCGCGGTTGTCACTATAGGTGGCCTGGTTGGATTGAACGAATGGAAAAAGCAGGCTTAACCCGTTCTATGTCAAGAAAAGGCTGCTCACCTGATAATTCGGCCTGCGAAGGTTTTTTTTGCAGATTAAAAAATGAAATGTTCTATGGAAAATCGTGGATCGGCATTCCCATAGAACACTTTGTTCAGTATTTAAATAGTTACATTAAGTGGTATAATGAAAAACGGATAAAGATTTCACTTGGTGGCCTGAGTCCAGTGGAATATAGACATAACCTTGGATTAGCAATATAAGTCCAACTTTATGTCCGCACCCCCCTCTCTAGTTGATTGTGGTGTACTAATATTTTGTTTGCCCCCCGCTTGCGCAAACCCATCCCGGCACGCCAAACCCTCCTTTTTTCTACGTTTTTTGGGCGATCTCCAGTTCAAATCTGGTTGTCGCCTCTTCTAAGAAGTGCTTCAAATCCTTATTTTACAAGGGTTTGAAGCATTTTTTGTTTTGTATTTTTAGTATGCAGATGTATGTAAGGTATTTTTTACTATCCTAAAACTGCTTTCATTGTATTAAATGTATCTTCCTCTGGTGTAATATCTCTTAAATAGTGAGTAAGCGCTTTATAAAACAGTGCCTTATATAAGGATCAAGATCCATGTCATAATTAATTCCATATAATTAGAGCTTTTTGAGTTATAGTTTTTCAAGTTTTTCAGGCTCTAGGAATGGAGGAATTTATGGATCAAGTTACTCAAACAAAAGTTTTATTCCGCAGAGAACAATGGAAAAAGATCATTGCGGAATGCCAGGCCAGTGGCCTTCCCGTTAAGACCTGGTGTGACCAGAATGGTTTCAAAGAACAGTCCTATTATTATTACCTTAAGAAGATTCGTGAACAGGAAATTGAAAAAATTCCTGTAGCACTGCCTGATCCAATGGAAAAACCGGTTCTGTTTAAAAAGTTGGAGGTGCAGACACCTATTCATACACAAGCTGCTGTAATCATACATCTTCCGGCTGCATCACTTGAAATACACAATGGTGCCACGCAGCAGACCATTGAGACTGTGCTCCTTTCACTGAACTGCTTATGTTAGGAGATATTACCATTGCAAAGGACATTTACATTGCCTGCGGTTATACCGATATGCGTAAGTCGATTGACGGACTTGCGGCTGTCGTACAGGAGCAGTTTCACTTAAATCCTTTTACCCCATCACTTTATTTATTCTGTGGCAAACGCCGTGACAGGATCAAATGCCTGCTGTGGGAAGGAGATGGATTCTGCCTTTTATACAAGCGCCTGGAGAATGGAAGCTTCCGCTGGCCACGCTCAGAAGAAGACGTAAAGCCTATCACATGGCAACAGTTCCGCTGGTTGATGGAAGGTCTTGAACTGGAACAGAAAACGGTTATTCTGCCAGCTAAACCGGCTTCGTTCTGTTAGCTTCCAGTGCCAGAAAAGCCTGTATTTACTGGTTTTTTAGCTACTTTTGTGGTATAATTATCTTATCAAAAGTATAAGGAATGAAACCATAATGGACAATAAAGATGCTTATATCATACACCTTGAAAACACAATACAAGACCTACAGAATCAGATAAGCAACTTAAATGAAATAGTCCTGTTTCTCCGTAAAGAGAAGTTTGGTTCTTCCAGTGAAAAAACTCCAAAGGAAGAAATCGATGGTCAGCTTTCTTTATTCAACGAAGCGGAGATGGAAGCAGATGCTTCTCTTCCTGAGCCTATAGTAAAGGACGTCAAAGGTTATAAACGTAAAAATACGAAAACCAAACGCGAAGAACTGATTAAAGATCTTCCTGTAAGAGAAGTTCCATGTACACTACCAGAAGATGAGCAGTTCTGTGATCAGTGCGGTGCACCATTAAAAGTACTTGGTACACAGGTTGTACGTGAAGAACTGGAATACATTCCGGCAAAACTTCGGATCGTTAAGTACATACAGACTGTTTATGAATGTTCGAAATGTAAGCACTCTGAGCATCCATATATTGTGAAGGCAGAAACTCCAACATCACTTATGAATCATTCCCTTGCATCTGCGAGTTCCGTGGCAAATGTCATGTACCAAAAGTATGTCAATAGCATCCCTCTCTACCGACAGGAAAAGGATTGGGAACAGCTGGGGATTTCTCTAAGCAGAGTAACAATGGCGAACTGGATTATTCGATGCTCGGATGACTACTTTAAACCAATCATCGACCACCTTCAGCAAAAGCTGTTGGAACGCGATGTTCTCCATTGCGACGAAACGCCTGTCCAAGTCCTTAAGGAGGAGGGTAAGAAACCACAGACGAAATCTTATATGTGGTTATACTGTACCGGTAATGATGGAAAAGAACCAATTATTCTTTATGATTACCAGCCTTCCCGAAATGGGGACAATGCAGTAAATTTCCTCAAAAACTTCAAAGGGTATGTCCATTCAGATGGATACTCCGGATACAACAAACTTTCCGGAATAACCCGTTGCGGCTGTTGGGCTCACCTACGAAGAAAATTTGTAGAAGCCATCCCTACAAAGAAAGCCGATGAGGCTTCATTGACTCAAGCTGAAATAGGAAGGGATTACTGCAATCGGCTTTTTAAAATCGAAGAAGGATTAAAAGATCTTTCCTCAGAAGAACGATTAATCAAGCGTCTTGAACTAGAAAAACCAGTTCTTGAGGCCTTTTGGTGCTGGCTTGATAACCTTAATTATCTCAAAGGCTCGGCCCTTGGAAAAGCAGCTGTCTATGCAAAGAACCAGAAGCCTTATATGGAGAATTATCTTCTTGAGGGGAGATGTTCCATTTCAAACAATGCAGCTGAAAATGCCATTCGCCCATTTACCGTGGGGCGAAAAAACTGGTTGTTCGCAGACACTCCAAAAGGTGCGAATGCGTCTGCTGCTGTATACAGTATCGTCGAGACTGCAAAAGCAAATGGTCTTAATGTATATACCTACTTAGAATATTTATTACTTTACATGCCTGACACTGATTGGAGAAACCAGCCAGAATTACTTGATGATCTGATGCCGTGGTCAGCGGATGTACAAAGCGAATGTAAGAGGTAAGGCTCAGGATTGGTTATTATAACTGATCCTGTTTTTGATTTTAGAGGCACTCTTTTATTAAGCGCTTAC
>Ga0316602_10000474_pt1 | contig 20711 bp, 16 predicted proteins | sample OWC_soil_day10_C_FD_203103 | JGI IMG/M metagenome (GOLD analysis project Ga0316602, IMG submission 203103) | Wetland soil microbial communities from Old Woman Creek delta, Ohio, United States - OWC_soil_day10_CT | ecosystem: Environmental > Terrestrial > Soil > Wetlands | place: USA: Ohio... | reverse complement strand
AAAAGATTGGTTCCGATTTCCCAACTGATCCTAAGGAGCAGTTAATGGGAGCAATCAAAGCCGTATTCCGTTCCTGGGACAACCCAAGAGCCAATGTTTACCGCCGTGACAACGATATTCCTTATTCATGGGGAACCGCTGTCAACGTACAGATGATGGCATTTGGAAACATGGGTGAGACTTCCGGTACAGGCGTTGCATTTACCCGTGATCCTGCAACTGGTGAAAAACACTTAATGGGTGAATTTTTAATGAATGCCCAGGGAGAAGACGTAGTTGCCGGTGTTCGTACTCCCCAGAAGATCGAACAGTTAAAAGAAGTTATGCCTGAGGTTTATCATAAATTTGTGGGAATCTGCAGTATTCTGGAAGATCACTACAAAGATATGCAGGATATGGAGTTTACCATTGAGGACAAGAAGCTTTACATGCTTCAGACCCGTAACGGTAAGAGAACAGCAAAAGCTGCTTTAAAGATTGCCTGTGATTTAGTAGACGAATTTATGATTACAGAAGAAAAAGCAGTTAAGATGATTGATCCGAGAAACTTAGATACTCTGCTTCATCCTCAGTTTGATGCAGAAGTATTAAAGAAGACTGAACCGGTTGGAAAGGCACTTGCTGCTTCTCCTGGAGCTGCCTGCGGTAAGATCGTTTTCACAGCCGATGATGCAAAGGCATGGAAAGAAAGAGGAGAGAAGGTGGTTTTAGTCCGTCTTGAAACCTCTCCTGAAGATATTGAAGGAATGAAGGCAGCTCAGGGCATTCTGACTGTAAGAGGAGGAATGACTTCTCATGCAGCTGTAGTAGCAAGAGGAATGGGAACCTGCTGTGTATCCGGCTGTTCTGAAATTGCCATGAATGAAGCTGCAAAGAAGTTTGTTCTTGCAGGTAAGGAATACCATGAAGGAGACTGGATTTCACTTGATGGATCAACCGGTAAAATTTACGACGGAATCATTCCCACTGTTGATGCAACCGTTGCTGGTGAGTTTGGAAGAATTATGGCATGGGCTGATAAATATAGAAAACTGAAAGTCAGAACCAATGCAGATACACCTGCTGATGCAAGAAAAGCAAGAGAACTTGGTGCAGAGGGAATCGGTCTTTGCCGTACCGAGCATATGTTCTTTGAAGGTGACAGAATTGATGCATTCCGTGAGATGATCTGTTCTGATACTGTTGAGGAGAGAGAAGCAGCTCTGGAGAAGATTCTTCCGGTACAGCAGGGCGATTTCGAAGCTCTTTATGAGGCTCTGGAAGGAAATCCAGTTACCATTCGTTTCTTAGATCCGCCTCTTCATGAGTTTGTTCCAACAGAGGAAGATGATATCAAGAAGCTGGCTGATACACAGGGCAAGACTGTGGAGCAGATCAAGACAATTATTGATTCTCTTCACGAGTTCAACCCAATGATGGGACACAGAGGCTGCCGTCTTGCCGTTACCTATCCGGAGATTGCAAGAATGCAGACAAAAGCAGTAATCCGTGCTGCTATCAACGTTCAGAAAGCACATGCAGACTGGAGCGTATGTCCTGAAATCATGATTCCTCTGATCTGTGATGAGAAGGAATTAAGATTTGTGAAGAAGATTGTTGTTGAGACTGCAGATGCAGAAATTGCAGCAGCAGGCAGCAGCTTAACCTATCAGGTAGGAACTATGATTGAGATTCCGAGAGCAGCACTGACAGCCGATGATATTGCAAAAGATGCAGAATTCTTCTGCTTCGGTACCAATGACTTAACTCAGATGACCTATGGCTTCTCCCGCGATGATGCAGGTAAGTTCTTAAACGCTTACTATGATACTAAGATCTTTGAAAATGATCCATTTGCAAAACTGGATCAGACCGGTGTAGGCAAGCTGATGGAGACTGCGATCAAGTTAGGCAAGGGAGTTCGTCCAGACATGCACATTGGTATCTGTGGCGAGCACGGCGGAGATCCTTCTTCCGTAGAATTCTGCCATAAGATTGGTCTTGACTATGTATCCTGCTCCCCATTCCGTGTGCCGATCGCAAGACTGGCAGCAGCACAGGCGGCGTTGAATAGTAGATAATGTACACGATAGCAATGAGTCGTGCAAAAATAAGTGTCAAAAAGTCCGGGGGAGAGCTTGCTCTCAACCGGACTTTTTGGCACTTATTTTTATAGGGCGAAGCCCGTGACCGAGATGGAGCGTAAGCGGAATCGAGGTTAGCGCGACGGAGTTACGGACCCAATTTTTTACCCCCCGTTCTGAACATGACACCCAGCTGTCCTATCTATTATTTTATACTATACCCATACCCATAACCAATCAGGAGGAAAATCAAATGAACGAAGAAATCATTGCAAGAGCAGGAGAGATCATTGCCACAAACACCGCAGGTGAAGACAAAGGATACTGCGCCCTAACACTAATGGACACTGACAACTTTCCAACAACCTCAACAATATCCGTATCAAAAGCTGACGGCATTAACTGGCTCACATTTTGTACCGGTTTTGGAAGTAATAGAACCAAACGAATCGATCGGTGCAGCAAGGCCAGTGTTTGTTTCAATTCAATTGATCATAATATCACATTAGTGGGTACAATAGAAGTAATAACAGACCCTGAAATAAAAAAAGAAATGTGGTACCGTGGACTGGAAAATCATTTCAGCGGATGGAATGATCCCAATTACTGTGTTTTACGATTCACAACAAGCCGATACAATCTTCTCATAGATTGGAAAGAAGCTAAAGGGTTCATATAAAACAAATATTCTATCACCTAAAGGAGATCATCTGATGGAAACACCACGAATCTTTCATATGCCCTTTTCAAGCATTTATCCGCTTTATATAAAAAAAGCAGAGAAAAAAGGAAGAACCAGAAAAGAAGTAGATGAAATTATTTTCTGGCTCACAGGCTATAACACCAATTCATTCCAACAGCAAATAGAAAAGGAAGCAAGTGTAGAAGCCTTTTTCCGCCAGGCTCCTCAGATAAATCCCAATGCGTCGCTGATCAAAGGAGTGATCTGTGGATACCGTGTAGAAGAGATTGAAGATGAGTTAATGAGGCAGATCAGGTATCTGGACAAATTAATAGATGAGCTTGCCAAAGGCAGGGAAATGGAAAAAATATTAAGAAAATAGAGGAGAAGAGAAATGAATGCGTATGAAGAAGGGCTTGGAGTTTTAGAAACATTATTTGCAAGAGACTATCAATTTGCATTGGCTACATCAAACAATAATATTCCAGCTGTCCGGTTTATTGATACTTTTTATAATAATGGAGCATTTTATATTGTAACTTACGGAAAGTCTCATAAAGTAAAAGAGATTGAATATAATCCGGTAGTTTCATTAAGTAAAGATCTGTATCGTTTTACAGGAATTGCCCGAAATATTGGACATCCATTATTAAAGGAAAATCTTAAAATCAGAGAAAAGCTGATTAAGGTATTTGAGCCATGGTATTTTGCTCATAACGATGAAAATGATGAAAATATGTGTTATATCAGAGTGGATTTAAAAGATGGGTTATATTACAAAGACGGAACTGGGTATAAAGTCAACTTTGAGAGTAAAACTGCAGAAAAGTTTCCCTTTATATTTGATATTGTAAAAATAGACTGATAAAAATGCGGGTTAATATATGTGACCAATATATTGTCTCATATACCATATAAACCTCATTTCATAAACAACCTCATAGAAAATTACATATAAAGTCGTAAAAATTACATGCAATCAAAGTAGAGTATAATTCTTGATATAATACAGACATGAACTTGGTAGTAAGGTGATTCATTTCACGTTTACTATATATGATCAGATTCAGATTATATAACTACATAGAAAGGGGGACGAGGACATGAATAAAGATTTTGATTTAGATCTTAAAATGGACAAGAGTTCAGTAGATGTAGGAGAATCAAAAATTGCTAGTGTTGCTTATTGCACACCCGGTTGTTTAACAGGATCTACCTGTGGAACAAGTGAATGTGGGTTGACAAGAAACTGCACAAACACATGGTTATGCTACTAATTTCCATGTAAACCAAAACCCGATGCAAACGTACATGCATTTAAATGATTCACAAAATGCATGTACGTTTACATTTTGTGGAGGTAATTTTCTAGCCATATTAAGTTTCTATTTGGTTAGGCATACAAGAGTTAAGCAAGGGGGATACGGTTAAAATATGAAAGATTTATATAAAGATACAGGTTCCTTTATGATAAGAACACCGAGTCTGCCAATCAATTTATTGACGGACAATATAGAAAATGAAACTAACATAGATCATACTATGTTTTTATTTGATTCTCCTCAATACAAAGATCAGTTTAATGAAGCGATATATGTGGCCAGTCAAGATTTATATGAATCTATGCAGCACTACATAGAGGATGGCACAGCAAGGGATACGAATTATTTGTTGAATTCAATCTATAAATATTTTAGCAGGAGCTGTTCCAGGTGTACTCCATTTGGATTATTCTCAACAGTTGCATTTGGCAATATTACATCTGACAGAACATCATTTGAATTAAGCAGTGCAGAATTAAAAAGAAAACCTCTGATCGATTCAGAGTGGTTATACCAAGTGGTTTTTATGTACGAATCCAAGTACTTAGAATTTCTCCGATATACAATCAATGAAAGTGTTGCTATTCAGAGAAACAAAGCAATTTTGTTTAACTGTACGAAAGACAGCAATGGGGAAAAAGTAAATAAAAAATCTGTAAAGTACTCCAATGCATTTGAAGTAGTTTTAAGAATATCAGGAGATTACGTAAGTTATTCTGATATGATAGAAAACCTTAAAAAAGAATATCCGAATGTGGAAGAAAACACATTCCATATATATATCCAATCGCTCATAAAGGAAGGTTATTTAATATCCGATCTTCGCCCACCATTAACAATCGTTGACCAATTTGAATACTTTATCTGTAAACTTCAGGAATACGATATAAATACAAAATCTTTAGTTGACATAAAAAAAGAAATTCAGAAATATTCCAGTGGCTATATAAATAATACCATGGAATGCCTGACACAAATTTTCAAAGACATGAAGAGAATCTACAACTCCAAAAATTACCTGACCATAGATTCATCCTTTTCCTACAGCCAATGCAATTTAAATCAAAATGAAATAAAAAAAATAAATAAGCTTCTCAACTTATTTATACAATTTAATATCAAAGAGCCTTTCAATAGTTTAAGTGATTACAAGAACAAATTTTTAGAAAAGTATGGCCTTTCCAGGTGTGTTCCTTTAACTGAACTTATTGATCCTGATAATGGGATAGGTTTTCCATCCCATTATGATGGAAAAACCGGCATGAATAATTTTGGAGAATATATCAATCCCTGGATACGGTTTTTTGAAAGAAAATATGTAGATTCCATAAGATTTGGCCAGGAAATTGAGATCACCGATGCAGATATGGGAATGCTTTTAACAGAAGATATTGATATGGATCAGTTGCCAAAATCCATGGAAATCTACTTCAATTATGTGAAAGATAATGGTAAGGGTGTCTACTATTTAAGTAATATTTTCGGTTCAACTTATGCAGGAAAGTCATTCGGAAGATTTTCTCACCTAATGAAGAATCCAGAACAATTCTTTGAAGAAATTAATAAAAATCATGGTGATGAATGCCAGGTCTGTGAATTTACCTATTTACCCGATAGCTTATATTCCGGAAATGTGATCCGAAATATGCATGGTTCTACTTATGAAACAAGTTTTGGAACTACAAATTCCAAAGATCAGGCATTTAAGCTTAAGCTAAGTGAAATTTTAGTAGAATTTAAAAATAACAAATTATATTTTAAGTCTGCGGTTAACAATAAAAGAATCGTACCAACATCTACCAATATGTTTAATCCGCAGTTAAAACCCAGAATATTAAGATTAATTGATGAAATTTCTTCAGATGGAATTAGGTTTTATAATAAACCATGGCAATACTTACTGGAGAAATTTGCCTATCTTCCAACAATACGATATAAAAATTTCGTATTGGAACAGGAGAAATGGATTATTAAAATAGGCGATCTTGGTTTAACAAAACAATATGATTTTGCTGAGTTTAAAAATAAGTTTACCGAATACATAACTTTAAAAAATATACCCCTCTGGGTGGAGGCCGTAGATGCAGACAAAAAACTTCTGTTAAATCTGAAAGAGGACAGATGTTTATCTGTGTTGCAGAAATTACTGGAAAAATCAGAAACTGTTGTGGAAAGATATAATACAGAATCAGAACATGCAGTGAAACTGAATGATAAATCTTATTGTTGTGAATTGGTAATACCATTAATTTTAGCTCAGGATTCTGCCCCCCATAAGGTCAATGATTTTGATATTACCAAGAATTATGGTAATGTCAGATACAAAGAGCCTTTCGATGAATGGCTATATTTCAAAATATACGGTATTGAGGAATACGCAGATTATCTATTAGGTGAAGCTTTGTATGCTCCATTGCAAAAGTTAATTGAAAATAAAGAAATAGACAGCTATTTCTACATTCAGTATAAAGATCCAGATTTACATCTGCGATTGAGATTAAAAGCGGATAATACTAGATTAATAAAGGTACTGCCCCAAATGTTAGATATATTAAGTCAGCTCATGAAAAAATCTCTTATCACAAACTATAGTATTAATTGTTATGAGCTTGAATTGGAGAGGTATGGCGGATATGATTTGATGGACTATGCACATGAGGTGTTTTATAAAGATAGCATAGCAATTCAAACCATAATCTATGAAAAAAATAATCATAATATAAAAGTGACAGATGAACTTTTAGCATCAGTGATTATTTTCTTTCACATGCAAACATTTCATTTTAGTTTTGAGGATATGTTTGTATTTCTCAATTGTGAAAATCCTACCAGGAGCTATCAAAAAGAATTTAGAGAACATAAGGATACCTACGTTGATTTCGTAATAAAGTATTTGTATCATGAAACGTTAAATCCAGAGATTGATTTTATTTTAAAAATATTATTGGTAAAACATGAATCAATGAAAGAATACCTAAATAGAATTGAAGAATATTACCCGGATAATAAAGCTGTGAAATATAGCATACTGGATAGTCTGCTGCATATGAACATGAATCGATTGTTTGGTCCTAATACGGAATTGGAAAAAAAGATGAGAAGTTTGGCACGTCATACATATTACTGTGTTTACAACAGAAAAAAAATAGGTATATTGGGTGGTAAATAATATGCAGAAATTTAAAATATTAAGTACTTCAGAAGTAAAGGAAATGCTTTCTTCACTAAAAGTGATTCCCAAGTCCATTAAAATTTTTTTCCAGGCCAGCAAACTGATATTTGTACTAACCATAATTATTAATATTATCGCGGGTATTGTACCTGTAATTTCCGTAAATATTTTTGGTAGCCTGATTAATGCTATATCAGCCAAAGACTTAGATCTTTCGCTGAAGATTTTATCAATCTATATCGGGATTAGTTTTCTGTCAGGTATGATTATAAGTATTAAAACTTTTCTATTTACGAAATTTCAATTCTTATTGGATTATGAATTGATTAACAAATTATTGGATAAATGTGCCATTATGTCTTTGGAGGAATTTGAAAATTCTGACATACAGGATCAGCTGCAGCATATCCTATCCCAGGTAGGATTCAGGCCTTATAATATCTTTACTACCACATTGACACTTGTAACTTCCATTACTACCATATTATCATCTGTTTATATCATGCTGATGTGGCGTCCTTTGTCCGTGTTTCTAATCATTGTTCCAGCGTTTACCTTTTCAATTTTCTATTTATCCATAAGTAAAAGAGAGTTCCAGACAGAAGAAAGAAATGCAAAGAAAGCCAGAAGTATATGGTATTATGAATTTTTACTTACTAAGGATCAATCATTTAAAGAAGTTAAAATTTTTAATTTAGCCAGACATATTATAAAGAGGCATAATGATTTGAAGCAAAGCGTTATTAATGAAAACTTATACAACACCAAGGTACGTCTGATTATATCTGTTGTATTTGACTTTGTTGATCAGATCTGTATGGCGGTACTCATGATTTTAATCATATTATCCGTAATTGCAGGAGAAATTTTAATTGGTAACGCTGTTGCACTTCTAAGAATTATAAACATGATGTTTGATAGCTTTAACAGTATTATGAATATTATTTACAGCATTAATCAAAACAGTTTGTATATGTCAAAACTGATCAATTTTCTTAGCAAGCCCGGGAATGCGAATAATAAAGAAACATACAAACTAAATGATTTAGATCAGATTGAGATAAATAATCTGACATTTGCATATCCGGAAACAGATAAAAAAGTTCTTCAGAACATCAATATAAAAATCAATAAAAATCAAAGAGTTGCATTGTTCGGAAGAAACGGATCCGGTAAAAGTACATTAATAAAATTATTACTGGGATATTATTTAGTTGAAGACGATATGATTAAGATAAATGGAATCCCATTAAATAAAGTTAATATTGACAGCTTACATAAATTAACAGGTATATTATTCCAGGATTACTGTAAGTATGAACTTTCAGTAAAGGATAATGTAGGGTTCGGAAACATTGATGAAATCCATAATGAAGCCCAGATAAGAGAGTCACTGGAAGAAGCTGGTATAGACTTTCTTCCTCCTGATTTAAATCAGCAGCTGGGAAAATGGTTTTCAGATGGAACACAGTTATCTGGCGGGCAGTGGCAGAGAGTTGCTCTGGCCAGGTGCTTTTTTAAAAAAGCACAAATGTATATTTTAGATGAACCCAATGCGGCGCTGGATAAAATGGGTGAGAAAAAAATAATGAACACATTTTTTGAACTCACAAAAAACAAGATAGGTGTATTTATTTCTCATAAGATTGCACATGTCATGTTAGCTGATAAAATAATTTATCTGGACGAAGGAAAGATTGTGGCAGAAGGTACACATGAAGAGTTATTAAAAACATGTCCCTCCTATAAAGAAATTTACGATCTGGAATTCGATATACCGAAAAACGGAGGCTGATTATGAATTTACCGAATGAAAAAAAACGTGAATTGGATCATTTCATAATAAATATATCAAAAAAATTGTCCGACGCGGATTATGTTCAGGAGATATTTGCTTCAAATAACACTGAGTATCGATGTACTTCAGCAGCAGTTTCATATCCCGCATTATGTATCTTGTTTTCGGAACTTCAATTAAATTTTCCAGATAATGAGTTTGATAAGTACGCCCATAAATATCTGGAGATTGTAAATGACTATATGGGAAAAAACAACATCTATGATATCTCCCTGTTTGATGGACTATGCGGAGTGGGGTTTGCTGCACATTGTATGTCAGACCAAGGGAAACGATATCAATCGTTTATAAAGAGTCTAAATGAGTATATTGTTGATATTGCGGAAAGTAATATTCTAAAGTACAAAGAACTTCCATTAAACGAACTATTTTATGATATTATGTATGGATTAACCGGTACAGCCAATTATCTGTTGAATTTTCAATCGGAGCCTAATGTGAAAAAGACATTGCTGCACATTTTACAATATTTAACAGATATTTGTAAAGCAGGTGACAACAATATCCCCAGGTTTGCCATCCGATCAGATGAGAGTCAATTGTTTCCTCTGGAAAATAGTCCAGAGATACGATATGTAAATTTAGGGGTTGCACACGGGATACCTGGCATGCTTTTAATATTATGTAAGTCTTATGAATCGGGAGTATATGTACAAGACCAGCTGGAAGCAATAAAATATCTGGCAGAATTCATCTTTAACAGCTGTATAAAAGACAGTGATGATATTTTTTGGGAAACTCAAAAAATATTAGGAATGGAACAGGAGAAAGCAGTACCATCCAGAGATGCGTGGTGTTATGGTACTCCAGGTGTGGCGTATTCATTATTGATTGCTTCAAAGATCCTGGATCATGATGAAATGGGTAAGCTTGCGATTGATAGTATGAAATTATCTCTGAAAAGAATGCGGCAGGTTATCTCACCCACTTTTTGTCATGGTCTTTCTGGTTTGTGCTGCCTGACCAGAAAATTCTATGAATACACAGATGATGACTTCTTTTATGAAGTGTATATGAGGATATTGGATCATTTACTGGAATCCTACAGTGATCAATATCCATTTGGGTTTAAAGATGCAGAAATAGAGGAAGGGCATGTTGTAAATAAGGATGAAATAGGACTCTTAACAGGAACCAGTGGAGTGATCCTGACTATTTTATCTTGCTATCAACCTGTTAAAACACAATGGGATTCCATATTTTTATTATAGAAAATTTCATAATTGTAAAAAAGCAGCGGTCCCATTATCGGACCGCTGTCAGAATTTAATAGTAACTACCCCTCCGGACTTATTGTTACTGAGATAAAGCTGACCATCGTGTGTTTTAACTACCTGTGCGGCAAACCAGAGACCGAGACCATTATGACCGTCTGCACCACGGGCCGTATCTCCACGCCACAGTCGTTTTGTTGCATGTTGTAAAGCCGCCTTACTAAAGCCGGGACCTTCATCACATACAGTCACCTGCCAGCCGCCATCTGCCATACTGCCTGTCAAATATACGTTTCCACCAACCGGGGAATGTTCTATGGCATTTTGTACTACATTTCCAAGGGCGCGAAGCAGATGATCTTTTTGAACGTTTGCAGAACCGTTAAGGCCGTTCTGGACTTTTATACATACTCCCCTGGATTCTGCGATGGCCGTAGTGTTACTGATGAGTTGGTCAAACAGGACGCTTAAACTGGTGCTTTTAAAAACCTCCTCCTCACCTGCGGAGGCTTCAAGGAAACTTGTTACATACTGCCTGGCACGTTCATTGCTGGCTGCAATTGTTTCCACCATCCTATGGTTGCTTTCAGAGAGTTCTTCATCAAGCAGCAGCTCAGCATTACCTCCCACCAGGGTGAGTGGAGTTTTTAGATCATGGGCCAGCGCGGCAATTTCTGCTTCCCGTTCCTGCTGTGCCGCCCACTGGGAGGACAGGGAGTTGTACAAAGCATCTCTCATATGCTCCATTGCATTAAGTGCCTGATCGTATTCCCGTATTCCCGCGTGTGGAATTGTAAAATCCAGTTCCTGTGCACCTACCTTCCGGCTAACCTCGCCAAACAGCTTCAGCTTGGAGGCAAGACGCTGACGAAGCCACAGAGTGTTAAACAGCAGACAAAACACCAATGCAGCACCCAGTGATGACAGCCACATATATTCAAAGGGGGGCAGGGCACCTCGCAGAACAGGATTTGCAAACTCTGACCTGTAATAATATCGTATGATTATTGTGCTTCCATCTCCATAAGTGTGTCTGGAAACACGCATATTATAGGCATCTTCATGTAAAAGACTGGTCAGTTTTTTCAGTTTCCTTCCTTTGGTGTTGCTTTCCAGAACTTCACCATTCCGGTCAAATAAAGCGTACTCTGGCAAAAAATTATCACCTGGAGAAACGAAGGCTTCCGGTTCACCAGCCAGCATTTGCTCTACCTGTTGGTTGGAAGTATAAGCATTATAGAAAAAGCCGGTGTTTACAAGCCGGATAAACAACCCATACCATAACAGGCAGCATAATAGCATGCAGCCAACCATGATGATGCCAAAGCGTAAAAGGACAAAGGATAGACTTACAGATCTTCGCTTTTTCGCCATTTGTAACCAACCCCCCAGATTGTATCGATAGGACTGATGCCGTGGGCTTTCAGCTTGGCACGGATATTTTTAATGTGCTCTGCTACAGCGGATGGATCCCCCTCTGCGTCATAACCGAAAACGGCTTCATATAATTGTTCTTTGGTAAACACCTGTCCGGCGTGAAATGCCAGATGCTCGCAGATGGCATATTCACCCTTGGTAAAGGGTAGTGTGTGTTCACCAGCAAATGCTGTTTTTGCCTGTATATCGAAGCGAACGCTGCCTCGTCTTAATATATGGGTTGGCTGACGCACTTCCCTCCGAAGATGGGCGCCTACCCGGGCACGCAGCTCTGCGATACTGAAAGGCTTTTTAATGTAATCATCGGCTCCCAGGCCAAAGCCCTGGACGAGAGCCGAATCTTCTGCTTTGGCGGTTAAAAACAGGATCGGGCAATCTACCTCGGTACGGATCCGCCTGCAGAAGGAAAATCCATCTTCGCCGGGCATCATTACGTCAAGAAGCAAAAGATCGTATAACCGGCATCTGGCGGGCTGCAAGGAAGCGGCATTTGCTTCAGTGTCCACCTGGTAACCTTCTTTTTCCAGAGCAGTGCGTACCAGAGCCAGCATATCCAGGTCATCGTCGATGACTAACAGTTTTGGCATAGACTATCCTCCTAATCTTACTCTTGTATAACTCTGCCTTCCCATCTACTATACCATAATATTGTGAGAACCAGAACAACCGAAGTAATAATAATAAGAGAAATCGCTCCAGGAATCACAGATCCACTGGTCAGGCCAAAATAACCTTTTAAAAACCGCACACCCCATTCCCAAGGAATAGCTGGCCAGATTTTATCACCAATGTTATTTTCAAAGTAACCGGCTAAAATTGTACCGGCTATTCCTGATAAAAGGGAGACACTGAAACCAAATTTAAATGCAATGGGTACATGTATAAAATATAAAAATAAGTTACTTAATAAAAACGAGCAAAATATGAAGAAATAAGAACCAAAGTCCATAATGTTCCTATTGATAAAAAATTTTACTCCGGCATAAAAGCATAGTTCGTATAGTATGATACTTGCGGCAGACAGAAACAACAGAAAGAATAATTTACCCAGATAAACGCTTCTTCTGGACCCCACAATTCCCAGAGCATTCTGAACATTGCTGATATTTCGGTCTAAATTAATAAAAATTGGAACAACAAAACTAACAAACATAGGATAGCATATTTGCAACAAAATAAAAAACAGCCGAACATCAGAAAAAAGGCGGTATCCACCAGAATTGTAATAAGCTAAAAATAATGTTGTGATTACCACAGGAGGAAGTAGATGCAATAGTAACAGCGGAGTTCGTTTTATTTTTGTAAAGTTAGAGAAAAACTCTCTTGCAATTGTCAATTTCGATACACCTGCCCTCTGTACCAGTGTGCAAATAAAAATGTAAGAACGAATGCAGAGAGCAGGCTTACTACCACCAGAAGTGAACTCTGACCCAGACTCAGAATCTGTCTTGAACCTCCCTGAACCAATAATCCGTTAGGCAAAACTCCGAATAAGGTAATCATAAATCTGGCGGTCCAGCTATATGGAAAAAACCAGAACAAAGGCGTCAGAGAAAAAAATAAACCGCCAAATCCAGTAAGAATCAGATTAATGATCATAGAACCAACGAATCCGGCCTTTTGATCCAAAAACAGGCAGAAAGGGATCTGCCATAATAAAGTCACCCATAATAAGCAGTATCCTAAAACATAATATCCGGTATGTTTGAATGCACTTAAGAAACCTGACAGCATGTATTCTGAAATAATAGATATCAATGATAGTAATAATGATATCAGCAGAAGATTAAGTGCAATTAAAATTGCTTTAGAAATAAATGTATTTTTTAAGTCGATAGGCAGGCTGTAAATAGTCCGGTAATTGTGTTTTTGTTCCTTATTATTTACTAAGTGGCATAATATCACAATGGATAAAGATGCAATGGGGACACACCAGTTACAGACGATGGAGCATGAAAAACCACCTAAACCAATACCCACAGATAGAAATATAACTGCTATTAAAATTAAGGCTGCCGGAATATATAAAATGAGCTTCCGAAACAGGGTTCGTTTAAATTTTAAATTTTCTGCTGCCAGATAGGTTCGTAACATCAGGAGGCACGCTCCTTTCTTATGATATCCATAAACAATTGTTCCAGATTCTCATTGGCATCAATTTTATCCTGATACAGAAGTGACCCATTATTTAAGATGCCTATGTCATCGGCAACCTGCTGTATCTCGCTTAAAATATGACTTGATACAATGACTGAAATCCCGGATATCGCAAATGTCCGGATCATTTTTCTTAAATCTTCCATTCCGAAAGGATCCAGCCCATTGGTAGGCTCATCTAAGACTAATAATTCAGGATCATTTAAAAGTGCTAAAGCAATCCCCAGTCTTTGCTTCATTCCCAATGAAAAATCAGCAATCTGCTTATTTTCCGTATCCATTAAGTCCATTCTTTCCAAAACTTCCATGCATTTATCAGTTGAGATCCCCAGAAGAGTTGCCCGAACTTTTAAATTTTCTAAGGCTGTTAAATTTTCATACAAAGGAGGTGATTCAATGAGGGAACCAATCCTTAACAGATCTTTTCTGCTCCAGGTGTGATTATCGAAAATTATTTCTCCGGAAGTGGGGGTGATGATTCCTGTAATCATCTTCAGCAATGTTGATTTACCAGCACCGTTAGGTCCTAGTAAACCATAGACAGAATTTTTTCTGACTGACATACATAAATCATTAATTGCATATGCTTTTCTGAACTTTTTTGAAATGTGTTGGGTTTTTATCACATACTCGTACATCATAGCATCCTCCTTTAGACTTGATACTGCTATGTTAACAGCTAATTTTAAGGATTTTATAAGGAAGAAGAACAAAGATACCAGCTTTGTGTTTTCGCACAAAAACAAGGTGAGTATAGAAGAAAACATAAGGTGCAGGCATGATGTTAAGGGTTTATCAATCTATTATAATTTGAATTAGACAGATTGAATGATATTTCTAAGTTACCAGGAGAAAATGGAGGAGTTATCATGAAGAAATTAGAAGCAGATGTCATAGTAGTGGCAGCCGGACTTTCGGGTCTTGCAGCAAGCCTGTCGGCCGCAGAAAATGGCGCCAGAGTTCTGACTTTTGAAAAGTCAAATACAACCGGAGGTGCTGCCAACATGGGAATGGGTCCTTTGGGAGTGGGTTCCAGAATCCAGCGGGATCATATGATTTCCCTGACACCGGGGGAAGCCTTCCGTAAGCATATGTATTTCACTCATTATCGTGTAGATGCACGATTAGTACGGGATTATTATTTTAAATCGGGTGATACCATTGACTGGCTGATTGATATGGGTGTGGAATTTTCCGGTGTTCAAAGAGCATTTAGTGCACCAGAGGATACAAGGGCATATTCCGACGGTGAATTTACATGGCATGTGTGTAAACCGGAAGGCGGCGGAATACCAGGCCCCCGTGCAGCTACAGCCATGATAAAAAAGATGACAGAAAAAGCAAAAGATCTGGGTGTTGAATTTTTACTTGAGACACCTGCATATCAAGTTATCATGGAGAATGGATGTGCAGTGGGCGTTTTGGCCAGGGATAAAGATGGGGAAGAAATTGAGGCCAGAGCAAAATCAGTTATTCTTGCTACAGGAGGATTCGGTGACAATCCCACCATGATTAAAGAAGAGACAGGATATGAGTTCGGACAGACCATTTTTAACTTTGCGATTCCGGGGATGAGGGGAGATGGCATAAAGATGGCATGGGAAGCAGGAGCAGGGAAAGAACCATGCACAATGGAGTTAATGTACCAGCTTCCTGACAACATGAACCACTTTATTCTAGACGGGGCATTCCGCCAGCCATGTTTGTGGGTGAACAGAAACGGTCAGAGATTTATGCCGGAGGACCAGATCGGAAACACCACATTTACTGGAAATGCCATTACAGCACAGCCCGGCAGCGTAGCTTATTCTATTTTCGACAGTAAGCTTTTAAAGAAATATAAAAAGAAAGGTCCGGATATCGTATCTCATGTCCATCCCCACGATCTGTATGACCGCTTTGATGATGAGTGGGAGAGAGATCTGGCAGATGGTTATGAACCCATTGCACAGGCGGATACCATTGAAGAGCTGGCTCAGATGGCAGGAATCGATCCAGAGGGTCTGTCTGCACAGATAGAAGAATACAACGAAATGTGCGAAGCCGGATTTGATGAACTCTTTGAAAAAGACAGACATTATATGCAGCCAGTTGCCAAGGCACCGTTTTACTGCTGCCGCCAGAATGTAGGAGCATATGGTTCCCTGGGAGGTGTTAAAATTAATCACAAAACCCAGGTCATGACACAGGAGGCTAAAGTAATACCAGGGCTGTATTGTGTTGGGACTGATGCATGCAATATCTTTGGTGACAGCTATCCATTTATCCTTGCAGGCAATACCATGGGCTTTTGCTTAAACAGCGGACGAATTGCCGGAGAAAATGCAGCGGCAGGGCTGGACGATTTTGAGTATTAATGACCAGGACGGAAACAGGAGCATAAAAATGAACATTATAATAGACGGAAAAGAGATAGAAGCATTAAAAGGACAATCCATTCTGGACGCAGCTCTGAAGGCTGGTATTTTTATCCCTCATCTCTGCAGCCACCCCGATCTGGAAGCAAAAGGCGGCTGCCGCCTGTGTTCCGTGGAGATTGATGGCCAAAGCGAGGCTGCTTTGGCATGTAAGACCATGGCAAAAGAGGGTATGAAAGTTACCGTTAACGGTGTAAAAGCAGAAAAAATAAGAAAGATGGCAATGGAGCTGATACTGGCTACCCACCCGGCCGACTGCACAGGATGTCCCAAGTATGGGAAATGCGAGCTGCAGTCCATGTACCAGTACCTGGGGGTCAGTCCACAACGATGGAGAAAAAAATCCAGAATAGTGGCAAATAACGACAGTAACCCACTGGTATCCCATCTTTTTACCCGCTGTGTACGCTGCGGAAGATGCATCCGGGCATGTCAGGATTTAAGAGGGGTAAAGGTATTGGATTATATAAGAACCGATACCGGCATCTGCGCTGGTGTACCGGGAGGGAAGACTTTAAAAGAGGCAGGATGCCGCTTTTGTGGCGCATGTATTGAAGTCTGCCCCACCGGTTCCATCATGGATCAGGTAAAAATCATGAAGGAAGACCGTTCTTATACAGATAATATCGTACCCTGTCAAAGTACCTGTCCGGCTCATATTAATGTTCCCCAATATATTCGTTACATCAGGGAAGGGGACTTTGATAAGGCAGCAGCTGTTATCCGTGAGAAAGTACCTTTTCCGGAAACCTTGGGAAGTATCTGCAATCATGCTTGTGAAAGTGTATGCAAAAGAAGCGAACTGGACGCTCCTCTTTCCGTCTGTAAATTAAAACGGGCAGCAGCAGTCAATGAAAGCGGTGTATGGAAAGAACATGTCCGCAAAGAACCAGCCACTGGAAAGAAGGCAGCCATAATCGGAGCTGGTCCTGCTGGTTTGACAGCAGCATACTACCTGGCTAAAAAAGGTCATGAAGTAACCATTTTTGAAAAAAATGAAAAAGCGGGGGGCCAGTGCCGATACGGAATTCCCTCCTATCGACTCCCGGATGAAATCTTAGACAGAGAAATACAGACCATTCTGGAAGTGGGGATAGATTTAAGGACAGGTATTCCGCTGCAAACGCCGGATCAGCTTTTAGACCAGGGATTTCATTCGGTACTGGTTTCTATCGGAACTCATAAAGGAACCAGACTTCCTTTAACCGGAAGCGATTTACCCCAGGTATCTGTCAATACAGATTTCTTAAAACAGGCCAGGCAGGGAGAAACCATTTACACTGGTTCAAGAGTTATGGTGCTGGGCGGAGGGAACGTAGCCTATGACTGTGCCAGAACAGCTCTCCGGCTGGGAGCAAAAGAAGTCCATATCACCTGCCTGGAGGATGAACAGCAGATGACTGCCACCCCTGAGGAAATCAGAGAGGGAACAGAAGAAGGCGTTATTTTACACTCTGCCTGCTCCTTCCTGGAGATTACCGGCATAGATAAGGTAGAGGGAGTAGAAATCCAGAAAGTAAAAAAATTTTATTTTGATGATAGGAGAAAAGCAGTCATTGAGCTGGAGGAAGGAACCAATCAAGTAATTGAGGTAGATCATGTCATATTTGCTGTAGGCCAGAAACCGGAAGGTACAGAGGAATTTGGACTGGAACTGACACACGGTCCATACATTCAGGTGGACAGAAATCTTAATACAAGTATGAAAGGCGTCTATGCTGCCGGTGATGTGGTTACTGGAACCCAGTCTGTAATTGCTGCAATCGCCGCAGGCCGCAGAGCGGCAGAGGAGATGGATTTATATCTGGGCGGAGATGGCGACATCAGTGAAAAGTTTCTGGACGAAGAGATACCCTCCCCTTATATTGGACGTATGGAAAATTTTGCCGATCAGCCCCGAATGGAGCCCAAGACAGAAGCTCCCAAGCTAAGAACAGCAGGATTTACCATGGTAGAACAACCATTTACCTGCCAACAGGCCAGATGCGAAGCAGACAGATGTCTGCAGTGTGACTTACGTCTTCAACTGTCAAAACCAAAGCTTTGGAATGAATATTAGGGAGGGCTGTCATATGAATACGTTGGATAAAGTGAAAAACTTAAAGGAAACGGAATGTATTGTAGACCTCCTCTTAAAAGAAGTCAGAGCCAATCAATGTCAGACCTGCGGAAAATGTGTTTTTGGATATGAAGGAATTACACAGCTTGAAATGATTCTCAGTGATATTACGGAAAAAAAAGGGAGAAGCGGGGACTTAGATCTTTTAAAAGACCTTTCTGAAACAATGAATACACAATCACTGTGTGAAACCGGAAGTGAGATAGCCCAGGTAATTCTGACTGCCCTTAAAATCCATTCAGCAGAATTTGAAGAACACATTGGAAAAAAAGGATGCAAAGCTGGTATATGCAGAAAATTTATGACATTCCACATCCTTGCCGATCAATGCACCGGATGCGGCGACTGTATGGATGCATGTGAGGAAGATGCCATCCTTGGAAAAACCCGTTTCATCCACGTCATTGATCTGGATGAATGTACCCAATGTGGTGCGTGTATAAACGCATGTGAAGAGGATGCTATTATAAAGGCTGGAATAATAAAGCCTAAATGTCCCAAAAAGCCGATTCCCTGCAAACGGTAAAAAAGCCAATATCCCTCCATACTGCGGGAGAATCTAAAATTCCCGGTGCGTAGTAGAAGTGTCTTGATCTTTTCCTGCGCACTGGGAGAAAAATATAACAGTTTATTTAATCATCTGCAAATACCTCATAATTCTTACGGAAAAATTAAAATTCATAAAATCTTCTCCTTCAATAAAATCACAATTCGTAATTTCCTTAATCTTTCCCATACGGTAAAGCAAAGTATTCTTATGAACATGAAGGTTTTCTGCAATCTTTGCAGGCTGTCCCGGCTGTTTTAAATATTCAATCAGCGTAATCATAAAATCTGTATTCTTTTCCTGATCATACAGATACAGTTTCATAAGTCCCGGGTGAATCAGAAAACGGATCTTGGAATCCTCTTTTTCATAAATCTCCAGCATCTGATACAGGTAATAATCGCTGTAATAATAAATCGGTGCAGAATCTTTCAGTTTCAGTCCCAGATGTACAGAATCAATGGCCTGTTGATAAAACCGCCGGGTATCTTCAAGATGCTGAAAGAAGTTGCTGATTCCTGCTTTCAGACGGTTAGCAGACAGATATCCGGAAAGCTGGGATATCTCATATTCACTTAAATTCTGATCCATGGCTCTGCTTATAAGGAATACAATGGTATCTTCATAAATTACATAAATACTTCCTCCGAATATCTGCTTTAAATGTTCCAGTATAACCTCCAGCTTTAGATCTGAAAAACTGTGACTCACAGGCGGAATAGCCAGAATATAAAAGGTTTCTTTCAGATTATAGCCCAGAACTTTCAGGCGGTCTTTGATATCGGATACATTTTGCCTTGGATTTTTTAAAAGATCGGTAAGAAAATAGGAATAAATGACACCTTTATTTCTGGAATAAGCGGGATTTTTCTGTAATTCCATGGAAATCAGCTTACAAAAACGATGAAAGAAATCTGAGTCGAATTCCCGGAACGGATGCTCGGACTCCATCATCATGACATGTCCTACTTCCACATCCTGAATATACACCGCATCAACCAGCATCCCCATATGAACCAGATCATTGACAAAGTAATAGGCGGACTCCCCTCTGCGGACTTTTTCATCCAGACGGTTGGCTCGAATGGAGTGTATGCCCTTCTCGCTGATATAGCCGGATTCGCTTTCTTCACGGAACAAATCGTTATCAGGAATGATACCGGCGGAGATTGCCAGATATTTGTTCCTAAGATCCACTACATAAATCGGGTTTCCAAATATATGGGAAGCAGTATCCACCAGATACTGGAGTCCGTTACCCGAGAACAGCGCATTGACCAGAATATGCATACCCGCAGTGATGGCCTGCAGTTCGGTTAAGTTTTCCAGTGTGGTATTAAACAGCTCGGCCTGTGAGATGTCCGGTCCAAAATAGGCGACAGTAAAAGCACTTTCCTCATAAAGGGAAAAGTCAATCTCCATTCCATAGCAAAACAAGATAAAGTTATGATTGCTTTTTGCATCTGGCATAAGTCCGGTTGAAGTCAGATATAGAACGGATTCCTCAAAATGAGTCTGGTTTTCTGTAAGAATCCGTATGTTAAGCATATCACAGTTATTGTTTTTACTGCCATATATGATGGGGCAATAGTCTTTCTTTTCCAGCTTGTCTAATAAAATCTGATATTCCATGAAGTCTCCGTTTCTATTGTGCGTACACACAAAAATGACATTCCAGTGCCGGCTATAGTTAGCCGGAAAAACGATGAATACAGTGTTTTTA